>MDTD01086626.1_pt1 | contig 25555 bp, 21 predicted proteins | sample 811221 | NCBI WGS metagenome assembly MDTD01 (sample SAMN05326646, study PRJNA326480) | marine metagenome | isolation source: seawater | place: Pacific Ocean: South West | collected 2011 | reverse complement strand
GTGTCGTTCATTTATCCAAGAAGTACAAATTGGTGCAAGAATGGAACAAAGTGAAGGTATCGCTTGTAGAACAGCATCTGGAAAATGGGAACTTATGAAGGATCCACAAGTAAAGATTGAAAATGGTATGCAAGTTACCAACGATAAAGGACAATATATGCTAACACCAGTTGGTGTTGGTTGGAATTAACTTCCAATAAATTCTTCCCTAGCAAAAGGTTCTCTAGTTGGGAACCTTGTTAGGATTGTTCCTAATTTTTCAGTATTTCGTTTATCGGTTTCAGTGTCTCTTGTATAAAGAGTATTTGTAAAGAATAAATTTCCTTCAGCATCTACTTTAGCACTTAATCCATCATATGTACTTGCAGGCAAAGCCGCAGGTCCATTCATATGAATTAATGAAGCAGTTTCTTTGTGCATACCGGCACTTAATATTTCAGTATTTAATGTTGCTGTAAAACTATTTGATCCAGTTGTCGATAAGTGAAAACTACCACCAGAAGTAAGTTTAGTTACCCCAACAGTTTTTATATTTAATTCTCCTGCTATATCTAAGTTTAGCTTACCTATAGAAGTTGGTAATATATCAGTTGTGTCAGATGGTTGTACAAAATTAGTTTGTTTACCACCATCAAAGTTTGCTCTATCTGAATTTAATGTTTTGTTTGTTTTTATATTAATATCTCTACCAGATTCAATATTTAGATCTCTGTCAGCACGTATGTTAACATCTTTGTGTGAACGTATACTGATTGAATCATTTGCCCACACATCTATTTTTCCTGCATCATCCATTTCAATCCAGCCCGTGCCTTTTTTATTAATAATATACACATTACCGTTGGATTCATCTAATAATATTTGAGCACCCGATTTTGTTCTCAATCTAATTAATTGTTGGTCACCATCATCCATTACAAACTGATTAGCATCTGGTGTCAATATACCAAAGACTTTTGACGGTGTTTCTCTTCTTGCTGATGAGCTTGTTAATCCTCTAGTTGTATCATCTTCTAACCCTTGTTCTTTTAGTCCTTCAAAATGTGCATTGTGTACTGGCCTTTTAATATCATCTGCTGGTGTTAATCCGTCTACTGACCTAGTTTTTGACCAATCAACTTTATCAGCATCATCGGATAATTTGTTATATTCGACAACTGGAGTTTCTTTTAATTCTGATTCGTTTTCTGTATATGTTCTTCCTCGAGCAATTCCAGGTATCATATGGTTCATTAAATGTTGGTATAAACAACCTACAACAACACCTCTTGATATATCTCCACCAATGAACATAACTAAAACCTTGTTTCCAACATCTGGTGGAATCATCCACATACCATAACTTTTTTGTGTACCATCAAATACTTTATCAGGATCTAGTGGTCCTGTGCCTTCTCCTTCTCCTGTTGCTATATTATTATTAATATTGGTTGCTCCTGCAAAAGGAGAACTCCAACGAACTGTTAAGTTAAGATGTGTTTCATTTTCGTCAAAACTATCTGGTAAAAAATCTATATTAACATTTTCTCCCACTAGACGCACTACCAATCTTCCGTTCTTTTGTATATCAGTAGAGCTGACCACTATAGCTTCATATATGCCGTCATATGTTTTAATATGACCTAGTTTTTTGTTTTTTTCACTTGCTGTGCTTTTAACACCTGATATTGTTGTTATTTTCCTTGTTGCCATTTTTATTTTTCCTCAAAACTTTCTAGTATGTCAGTATTATATATAAATGTTTCTCTTGGTCCTTTAATATTTTGTGTAAACATTCCGCCAGTAAAATTACTGGTTATTTCTACTACTGCATATACACCATTTAATAATCTTTCTTTGTGTGTGTCGCCGGGTGTTGCTATTCCTGTTTCTAAACTTGGTTCACCAGCACTTGTACGAGCAGTAAAAAGTAAATAATTTTCTCCAGCATAGTATGAAGCGGTAAAATCATCCGGATCGTTTTCACTTTCTAACCAGTACATATCACCTCTAATCTCCATATCAAGTTGTACCATATCAGCTTGTAAATCACTTAATGCTCCCTGTAGTACCATATCATGGTGGTTTTTACCTTTGTTGCTATTATGCCCTTCGGTGTTATGTCCTTTATCATCTTTTTGTGTTAATCCCCACATAACTTTTACTGGCCTTTCCATGCTTTCTATTTGATCACGCAATTGTTCTTCATTTAATAATTCTGCATATTGGCGTATAACACCAGCGGTGTTGTTTGTTGCTGTTTCTGTCGCTGGTGGCGGCCCATCACTATTTAATCGATCTTGATTTGCCTTAATTTTATCATCGTCGGTATTTAGTGATTCAAGAGATTGTGCTAGAGCCGGGTCTGCCTCAAATGTTCCATCTTTGATCCCATCAACAAATTGTTGTACAAGTTCTGCTTTTTCTTTTTCAAAAGAATTTAATGTTGACTTTTTTGCGGCCTGCATTAGTCCAGAATCAACACCTTGCTCTAATGATCCTGCTTTTGTTTTTAAATAGCTTTTCCAAGAATCTCTAACCTTTTGTTGCTGTTTTCTAAATTCTATTAATTTTGATGAAGACTGTGTGATCTTTGTTTTTACAGTATCTTCTAAACCAGTAAACAGATTTTGATAACTTTGTAATGCTAGAAAAAAGTTATTGTTATATCGAATATCAAATTTTAAAACTTTATCATTTAAACCAGTGAACAAATAGTCGTAACGTTTTTTCATACATTTATATGATGTTGTTTGTCCTTCTTCGCTACCAAAATTTTCATTAATCAACGCAGTAATTTTTGCTTCTGCGGCTTTTGGTTGCATTTGATATATTCCTGGTAATATTTCTGGTCTAATGGTTGGGAATAAAGATATAGTGTAATGATATTCTCTTGCGTATTCGTTCCTTAATGAATCCCATCCTATAATAACTACATCACATTTAAGTTTGTAGATATATTTTACGTATTTTTCAACTTTGCTAGAATCATTAGAATCAGCATCATCGTCATCAGGGTTAAATCCTTTGGCTAAATTTTGCATTCTTTTAGAGTGAGAAATTCCAAATTCTAATATATTATCTAAACTAGTATCCTGTGGAATAACAAAAGATCGCAACGTCGGATCCCATATATCTTTATTCGAATATGGTGGCCTATTACTTGCATTAGATTCACGCAAGTCGTCAGTAGGAACAATGTCGTCATCACCAATAAATTTTTTAGCACCTTCAGATAGATGAATATAATATTCATCTAATATTTCTTTTTCAATTGCCAATTTATCGATTTCGTTTATATTAATTGCTTCTGCTACCGAGTCACATAAGTTTTTAACTGTTTTAATATTGTTAAGTTGTAAAGGTCTATCAGTTGAATATGCATGATCATATTTTCCTTGGTCACCCGATCTAACACATTGTAAATTATATATTGCTCCTGTGCTGTCTACAGTTGTGTCTACTGCAACAATATTAACTAAAAATTGTCTATTTGTATTTGGAATCACTTTACTTTCTCCAGTTTCTGGATCATAGCCAATAAAATGTAACTTTAACATATATGTTGCTTTTAAACCATCTGGCATACCAAGTCTAACAGCACTATTGACTATTAATGTTGTTAGTGATTCTCCTAACGGTTGTGCTAGTGTAATTAGATATTCTACAGCACTGGAAACTCTGTGTGCATTATTAATTGGGCCACCAACTGCTTTTATTTGCACAGATTGTATACTCATTACAGTCGAAGCCGTTTCAGCAATTGTAATAGGAGGTATACTTGGCTTCCATTTTGTAAAACTTGTTTTACCTGCAACAATGTGTCTCTGTGCCGCAATGGTATCGTCTTCGCTTAACATGACCAATTCAAATTTATAAGTTGGACTATCATAATCTAAAAGTACATTTCTTTCATAATGATGATGGAGTTTTTTCTCAAATTCAGATCGTTCACTTGGACCACTATAATTATTACTAGAAGCTATTTGTTTCCTAATATCATATATAGTATCGTAATCTATTTCTTGAAGTTCAGCTTTTTCTTTATCAGTTAAGGTGGTTGTATTGTTTGTGACTGTGTTATCTTTTTTAAAATCGTTGTATGGTGTAGTTTCTTCTCCTTCCATACCTACTGCACCAGAGGCATCGGCAACTACATTTGCTCCAGAGTTTTGAACTTTGTCTGCTATATCTTTTTGTTCTTTAGTTAAAACACTAGGAGGAGCTCTATCTGATCCAGTTACATTTTCTATCAATGGCCCACTGTATACTGCTCCGCCGCCCGTACTAGCAGACGAATCATCATTTGCATCAGCATTCTTTGTCATTGTGTTTGACTGTGCTTTGTGGTATCCTGATCCTGCCGCGGCATGATCACCTTTATAGTTGTTACCATATCCCATCACTTCAATGAAGTTGGTCGCACTTTTATTTTTTATATTTTCACCGCCAGTGGCAATGTCTGACGAATCAACTTTTTTGGCATTGGGAAATTCTATGGTAATCTTTGGCATTGGTCCATTATACTTTCCGTCAGCAGTTAATTCTTGATCTTTGGACTTGTTTTTTAAATCGGTTAGTTGTTTCGAATCTTGACCCATTGCACGGTTCTACCTTATGTTTTTTAATTTTGGTATTCTAATAATAGTTCCTGCTCTAAAATCTTGTATAGGATCAATTAATAAGTCCGGGTTTCTTGCACTAAACACCCACCAGTAATCTACAGTACCATACTTATGATGTGATAGCAAATCAGGTCTTTGATCATACTTTGGAATTATTTCGTATGATTCATCACCCGGATCTTCTACAATAAATTTTGGATCCATGATATCAAGATAATCACCTCTTATTGGTGTATTGCTGTATGGACTTGATTGTTTATATGCCATTAATAAAATCCTTTGTCTAATAATTTTCCTGTTCTAAATGCTTCTAAATCAAATTCGTCTCTTAGTTGTGATGGATTAGGACTTATAACCAAATCAACAAAAACATTAAGTATTAATGGAACATATGATTTTGTTAGCATGTCGTTAAACATAATATATTTTGATGTATCTAGTTCAGGATTTTCTAACGCAAACTTTCTTTGTGTGTCAGTTGTTGCATCTGGGTTCACTGGAACATAATCAACATCTTGGTCTAAACCAAAGGCGACAGATCTTATATAAACTGGTGTTCTATTAAACATTGCAGGACCGTAGGCACTGAATGCTAGTTTTGGCGGAGGCGTACCTCTCTTCTCATCAGTTATACCAAAGTTTGATTTTGATACTACTCTAAAAAAATGTATCGCGGCCATCATGTATTCTGCTTCTACTCTTGTATGAGCACCAAATGTGCCGGTAACAGTCATTGACGGTGACTGTGTTTTTGAATATGCTAGATAGTCGTAATTAGTATGTGGTAGATCATATTGCCCGTAACCAATGTTAGCATGTTGGACTTGAATCATCGGAGTGTAAGGAAACATCAACCCATTAGTATCCCACAAAGGTCTTAAAATATTATCGCTCTCCCTCGGTCCGTAAATAAGTGCTTTATGCTCTTCTGATTTACCGATTGCTTGGATCTTTGCTCTATAATCTATCTGTGCCATTATAGTATTATTTATTGGAAAAATTAAATACATACTTAATGATTTAAGTTCTTGACTTTTAGTTGCAAATATATTATTATTATATACTAAATTGAGGGATATAGTGTGGCAAAAAGAATAAATTATCTAAACAACAAAGATATGTTGGCCGAAATACATAAGAGCAAAAACTCTTATAGTTTTTATACAAAGCCAGAGTATCACCAATATGATATAATTTTACCGGAAATTTCAAAGATTAATAGGTTATCAATATCACAAGCACGTAAAAATCATGCAGAAAGATTACTACAGCAAAAAGTAGACGAACTTGGATTAAAAAGATCACAGTATGATGACCACAGAGTTGACCATAAGACCATACCAGTAACAGATTTAATATTCAGAGTAATGACTTGGGATCATATTCCTGATGAACCAGGAAGAAAACTTAACCCAAAAACAATTGCAGATACAAAAGTTAAGTTAAATTTTCCTCCTTGGAAACATTACAAGATAAACAAAAACGGCAAACCATTTGAAGTAGGAAAAAGCCATTATCGTAATCATAACGAATTTTGTTTAGATCATGGTAAAATTACTCCAAAGTTAGCAAACATGTTTATTAAATTATGCCATAGATACGGCACAAGAGCTAACTGGCGTGGTTATACTTACAATGATGAAATGCAAGGTCAGGCTTTGTTACAGTTATCACAAATTGGGTTACAGTTTGATGAATCAAAATCACAAAATCCATTTGCTTATTACACAGCAACAATCACAAACTCATTTACTAGAGTGTTAAACATGGAAAAGAAAAATCAAAATTTAAGAGATGACTTGTTACAAGAAGCAGGAGTTATGCCTTCTTTAACAAGACAAATGCAAAACGAAGAGCAACAAAAAGAATCATCTAAGGATAAAAAATGACGCCTCTTTTTAAGAAGGCCGCGTGTTTTACAGATATACACTTCGGCATGAAAAACAATGCACGTCAGCACAATATAGATTGTGAAAACTTTGTTGATTGGTTTATTTTAGAAGCAAAAAAACGTGACTGTGAAACTTGTATGTTTCTCGGTGATTGGCATCATCAAAGATCGGCAATTAATATTTCAACTTTAAACTACTCGATATCAAATTTAAAAAAATTAAATGAAGCATTTGAAAAGGTTTATTTTATTGTAGGAAATCATGATTTATTTTATAGAGATAAACGTGAAATATCATCAGTAGTATTTGCAAACGAACTTTCAAATATTCACGTAATCGATGAATGGTTTGTGCAAGACGAAGTTGCTATTATTCCATGGTTAGTTGGAGATGAATGGAAACAAATTAAAAAAGTAAAATGCAAATACATGTTTGGACATTTTGAACTTCCACATTTTAAAATGAATGCTATGGTAGAAATGCCCGACATTGGTACTATAAGAAGTGATCATTTTAAAAATGTTGGACAAGTGTTTACCGGACATTTTCATAAAAGACAACATAGTGGAAATATATCTTATATAGGTAATCCTTTCCCACATAACTTTGCAGATGTTTGGGATGATGACAGGGGTGCTATGTTTTTAAATTGGGACGAAAAGCCCGAATATAAAATTTGGCCGGATGCTCCAAGATATAGATCAATTAATTTAAGCAAGTTGCTCGAAGATCCAGAAACTGTTCTAGAACCAAATTCATATATTAGAGTAAAAGTTGATTTAGACATTTCTTACGAAGAAGCAAATTTTATTAAAGAAAATTTTGCACAAAATTATAATATTAGAGACTTATCTTTAATTCCGCAGAAAAAAGAAGAACATGCACAAGAAGTCGAAGGTGAAATTATTTTTGAATCTGTTGATCAAATTGTAACAAATCAATTATCAAAGATAGAATCAGATACTTTTGAAAATAACATATTAATTGAGATTTATCATAACCTATGATTAAAATAAAAAATATAACAATTAAAAATTTTATGAGTGTTGGAAACACCACCCAAGCAGTTAATTTTTCCCATGATGGACTTACACTAGTTCTTGGTAATAATTTAGACTTGGGAGGTGAAGGGTCGCGTAATGGTACTGGAAAGACAACACTTATTAATGCTCTAAGTTATGCTATATATGGGCAGGCTTTAACAAATATTCGAAAGGACAATCTTGTTAATAAAACTAACAACAAAAACATGATTGTTACTGTAGATTTTGAAAAAGATGGTCACAAGTATAGATTAGAGCGAGGACGTAAGCCTAATAAGTTTCAATTTATTGTCGACGATGCTGTTGTCAATGAACAAGGAACTGATGAAGCTCAAGGCGAAAACAGGCTTACGCAGGATGAAGTGTTGAGGGTATTTAACATGAGCCACACCATGTTTAAGCATATTGTTGCCCTCAACACTTACACCGAACCTTTCTTGGCAATGAAAGCAAACGATCAGAGAGCAATCATCGAAGAGCTATTGGGTATATTAAGATTAAGCGAAAAAGCAGAACGTCTAAAGGAAAATATTCGTGAAACAAATGATGATATCAAATCTGAACAAGCACGTATTGAACAAATAAAAATATCAAATGAAAAAATAGAAGAAACTATTAGAAAGTTCCATATTAAAAGCATTGGTTGGGAAGAAGCACATAAAAAGACAACCAAAGAACTTACCAATGGTATTGCAGAGTTAGAAAAGATTGATATTGATGCTGAAATACAACAACACAAACTGTTAACACATTGGCAAGAACAGTCACAAAAGATTAAATCATATGAACAAAATTTAAACTTCAATAAAAGCAATTTAACGTCAATAGACAAGCAAATAGAGTCTTTAAACGCACAGTTAAGCACACTTGAAGGTAAGCAATGCCCTATGTGTGAACAAGAACTGCACACAGACAAGCATACGCACATTGTTGACGATGTTAAGGCACAACACACAGCTAAAATAGAAGAACAATCACAAATAACAGGAACAATCGAATCAATACAAAAACAAATTACAGAACAAGGTGATATTGGAGAATGTCCAAATACTGCATATAGATCAGTTGACGAAGCATATGACCATAGACAAAATCTTTCAGAACTTAAAAGTCAATTAGAAGCAGAACAACAAAAAGAAAATCCACACACTGAACAAATTGAAACTTTAAAAACTAAAAATATCGAAGAAGTAGATTATACACAAATCAATGCACTACAAAAATTAAAAGATCACCAGGACTTTTTATATAAACTATTAACATCAAAAGATTCATTTATACGTAAGAAAATTATTGATCAAAACTTATTGTATTTGAATTCAAGATTAAATTATTATTTGGATAAAATTGGATTGCCACATGAAGTGGTATTTAAATCAGACTTAACTGTAGAGATTACAGAACTAGGAAGAGAGTTAGATTTTGATAATCTATCTAGAGGTGAACGTAACAGATTAATTTTAGGATTAAGCTGGGCATTCAGAGATGTATATGAATCTATGAATACTGCCGTAAATTTATTGTTCATCGATGAGCTTGTTGATTCTGGAATGGACACAATGGGTGTTGAGTCAGCAATGAGTGTATTGAAAAAAATGTCAAGAGAACGACAAAAGAATGTGTTCTTAATTTCACATAGAGATGAGCTAACTTCAAGATGTTCAAATGTGCTTAATGTAGTTAAAGAAAATGGATTCACATCATTTGCTACAGATATAGAAACTGTAAGCCACAAAACTCATCCGGATTTGTTTAAGGAAAAAACAGATGAGCACGATACAGTTAGCGCCTAATGATTTAGCATACGAATTCGAAAGTCCGGCAAGATTTGCCACACATGCAAATTATGTTGACGGTAGTTCTGGATTTGATATAATAGAGTTTAATGCATATCACGATACACCGTATCATTTCAATGATAGTTTTAAATTTATTAATTTAAGTAAATTAAAAAATCCCAAAAGAAAAATACTAATAAGTCATATTAGAGAACGTTTAAATTCTGAAAGTCTTATATTGCGTAGCCATGCAGTATTCATTGATTGGTTAGTGCAAAGTGAAGTTTGCAAAGCTGATCAAATTATGTATGTGGTTGGTTGTCAAACTGAACAAGATTTTTTACAGGAGTACACACAGGCTTGTTTAAAAGAACATACATTCCAACACAAAATAACAATACTTTGTTATCCTCATTTTGAAACCGATGCTGTTTGGAGAATGTACCAGCAGGGCTTAGATGTCGCCAATAGATCATATGATGAATTAAAAACTTTTGTTAAAAAAGATTTTTTATTTTTAAATGCAAAAATACACAAAGCAAATAGAATTAATTTAGCAGTTGATCTTTTTCAACGTGGTATTTTAGAAAACGGAATATACTCGTTGAATACTAGTCATAAAAATACTGACTTATATCCTTTGGTACAGCATCAAATTGACTTAGATTCTTTTGGGCATTTTTATAGTAACATTCCACATAGTCCGGATAATATTGCTTATGAAAAAGACAGTGATCATTATTTGGGATATCCGTTCGATCACACATTATATGAAAAAACAAAATATAGTTTAGTTGCTGAAACACATTATGAAAACAATGCATTTTTATTAACTGAAAAAACAGCAAGACCGATTCTAAACAAACACCCGTTTGTTATTGCTAGTACTCCGGGTTTCTTAAAACAATTGCAAAATTTTGGCTATCATACTTTTAGCGAGCTATGGCCAGAAGATTATGATAATGAAACTGATACTTCTGATAGATTAAAACTCGTTGCAGATACAGTAGAGTATATAAACAATAATACTGTAGACTGGGTTCATGCATACAAAATTTCGCAAGAAAATTACACAAATTTACAAAGAAGATACGATTATTCTGTAAAAATACTCACTGAATTATTGGGTTAAATTCCGATAAGTACAGTTATGTACATTAATCCGAGAGAGCTCCATACAATTCAATGGGAACCAACTAGTTTATGTAATGCAAACTGCATAGGTTGTCCTAGGACCGACCACGACACTATGCTTACACATCCGTTCATTGTCAAATCACAACGCCATGCTTCAGACACAGAAATACAAGGTTTTGTTGATTCAGTTGCTGACCAAAGATTAGAAAAATTATCAAGAATTATTTTTAATGGTGAAATAGGTGATGCCATGATGCATCCACAAATTCACAAAATTATAATTGATATTTTAAAGGCCAGACCAAATATATCAATAGACATACACACCAATGGTGGCGGACCATGGTGGGATAAAATCGAATCTATATGTGAATATGCGTCCAGACATAATTCAAAAGTGCATTTTACTTTTTCAATTGATGGTTTAGAAGATACAAATCACCTTTATCGAAGAAATGTGCAATGGAAAAACATAGTTAGAAACACCAAAGTTGTTTCTAATTACAACAGCATAGGAGCAGTATGGAGATGGTGTACATTTGAACACAACAAACACCAAATCGAAGAAGCTCGAGAAATGGCAAAGGAATGGAATTTATTTTTTGAAACTAACAAAAATGTTTGGGGACAAAAACAAGTAAGCAAATATATAGATAAAAAATCAGACACAAAACTATACAAAGAAAAATTAAAAAATTTTAGTTTAACTTTTGAAGATATTAAGCCAGATGATGTTATTAAAAAAGGATCGAGCAATTGCAGTGATGTTTGTATTTGGCAGGCCAGCAAGTCAATCCAGATAGCCAGTGATATGAGTGTTTGGCCTTGTTGTTGGACTGCACATTTCCAATATTACTACATGCAACGAAATCAAAACATTTGGTCAAAGCAACGCAAGACATCTCCAGAGCTACGAGATGATATGGTCCTTTCTGATCTTAAAGAATGGGAAGAACTATTAAATTCGGAAGAAGAGAGTTATTACGATAAAAAAGATATTAGTATTTCTAAAAATTTTTTATTACATGATGTATTAGCTGGCGATACATTTACATCTATAGGTAAGTTACTTAAAACTGATAATAGTTTTAATTTGAGTATCTGCGTTAATGAGTGTAGACAGCCTGCCCGGGCTCATGTTCAGTGAGGAAAGTTAAAAGCGTTCTAAGAGGATTCTGTTCGGATTATAATCATTTTGATTTAGACATTGATTCATTTAGATACATGATTGTATTTCATCATACAGAACCAGTCATAACTCACCCTGCTACGGGAAGAGTTATTTTTTGACATCATACGAGGCCGTGCCATCCTAACTTTACAGTCCTAAGGAAGCGGTTAGCCGTTACTCCCATCAACTGCGTCTCATCCAACGGAACCAGAATGTGTAAAGTAAGTTAGCACTACACACCTAGCTGAAGTTGTATCTTTTTCACAGAGCTTCATCATTTAGCAGATATTAGCCTTTAGTCGCAACATCAGATTCACCACCTATACGGCGCATTTCTGAGATATTTCTATCAAGTAAGGTTGCTATGTGAGTTGATATTAGTAGATATTAGCCTTTATTAGCCTTATTACTATAAAGTATAAGATTAAACTGGGTACTTTGTCAAGAGGAAAATTAAAAAATATTGACTAATTGCAAAATTAGTTGTATAGTAGTAATACAATGACAAAAGAAGTATTAATATCTAATATTAGAGGCGAAGACGAACATGGGAATCCTATATTCATTGATAGGATGTATGGTGCCGGTCCGACACAACGTCTTATACAAAAAGATGGGACAATATATCAAGGTTCTATATCTAAACGCAGAATTATAGTACAAAGATTAACTAGAGAAGGAAGTTTTACTTCACATGTTTGGGAAACAGCAGATGGTAGATGGTTTGATAGGGGTGGTATGCCAATAGATAAGCCAGCCAATTTAGATACCAGGAAAAAAGATGATGAGCAAGAAGCAACAGAAACATCAGGCACTGATGGAGATACTGAAGCATGATTACCGTGATAAAAAATACAAGCCAAAGGATATCAAACATTTTTCAGACATCATGCATGATATAAAATTGAAACTATTGAAAAAGGTTATTAAAAAATGAGTGGAGCAAAATCCAAAAACAAAGGAAAAACATACGAAAGAGATGTTGCAAATTTTTTAAGTGAGTTGTATGGCGAATCGTTTACGAGAGTTCCTTATAGTGGTGCATTTGTTGGCGGTAAGAATATCGTTAGAACAGAAACACTCTCGGAAAATCAAACAAGAGGATTCAAGGGCGACATTATTCCACCTGACTCATTTCCATTGTTAGTTATCGAAGCAAAAAATTATGGCGAACTGCAATGGCACAATCTTGCACTTGGTAAAGAAGTAAAACTGCTAGATAGTTTTATTGCACAGTCACAAGAGTCATGCGAGGAAAATGACAAGTGGTTATTGTGTGTAAAAATATCAAGACAGGGTGAATTTGTTCTGTGGGATCCAACACAATGGAACAATTTAAAACACACTAAAGATTATAAACAGTTCCATTATATTGAATATAAAGATTTCTGGAATTTAAATTCTGATGCTGTTAAACAGCAATCTAATTAAACAACTACCTGACCAGCTTTTTTAAATCGTTCTGCGTTTTCACCAATATACTTAATCATGTCGTTACGATCTACATCGGAAAGTGACCATGCTTCTTCCCAAGTAATTGATCCACGCATATACCAACAAATTTCTGTTATTTGTTTTTGTATTGCAGAACGTTCTTTAGCTAACTGATCAAAGTAGGCATTTATTTCTCCAGGCTCAGCCCTTAAGAGCCAGTTACGAAAAAATCAGTTGGATTAATATCTAAGACAGTTTCCCATTCTTTAGAACATTTTGAATCGTCACATGTTAAAGATATTCTTTTGTCAATATCTAATGAATTTATTTCAGCTAACTTTTCGTCAATTTTTCTAGCCGCAGTTGAATCGATGTTCTGTAAAAATGTAAAAATTTCTCCTGCATGAGATTCTTCATCTCCTTCAGGTGTAACAATCTTTTGAATACTTCTAGCTAATAACGATACACTCATATCAGCCATCTTGTTAAAACTTTTGTTATATACTGACATAGCATCGGCACTTATGTCTTTGCCTTCTGTTGCTAATTGTTGTATTGCTTTGGTTTCGTTAAATGCAGATAAAGCCGCTTCTGTTTGCATTTGATAAGTGTAAGGTTTAATATAAACTTTTATTCCTGTATCTAATGTAACAACATATTCGCTTTCTAACATTTTAGCAGTAGCTAACAAGTTACGCATATTAACAGTAACTCTAGTTTCAGTTTTACAAGCTGGACATTTAGCACTAACTTCGTGTTCGTCACCACTTGATGCAATTTTAATTGCAATTAAAAGTGTATCAACATCTGTGATTGGAATATCTTTTGGATTACCAATTCCAGGAACACAACTTTTAATAATGCTGGTAATAGCTTCACCATTCAACAACGCATCTGGGTTTTTTGTTAGAACTTCATCTCTGCCTGTCATGGCCATAATGGCTAATTCACCACTCATTGATTGCTCCATCTCAGGATTAAAAGCACCTTGGCTTGGTATTTGAACATACAGCTTCGGGGCTCTATAATACTTTGATAATTTGCTTTCAGTTTTAGTTTCAGTTGACATTTTTTTGTTTCCTATTATATACGTAGTTTTCTACTACGATAAATATTTATAATAATAGTATTTATTGAAGTATTTATATAGGGTTTTAATAAAATGGCAGATAACGTAGTAATTAGTCAAATACAATGGAGTTCGGACCTACCAAAATGGGCGACAGAAGAAACCCAACGTACTATAGCACAAAAATTAGGTGCACTTGAAAAAATTAATAAAGAATCTAAAGATCAAGACAAAAAAGCTTCTGAAAAAGAACAAAAACAAAATAAAGATACAACAACAATACTAGAAAAAGGCTTTAAGTCTATGAAAGAGGCGGCCAAAAATCAAACACAAGCATTTAATAAATTTTCAGCTGAAAAACTAATACCTAAAACACCTTTCAAAGCATTTAATCAAGGAATTACTAAAGTTGCAGGCAAGTTAGGATTCCTTGGTGCGGCATTTGGTGCATTTGGATTTGTTATTGGTGGAATTGTTGGTAAATTCAAATCGTTCAGTGATCAGTTTAGAGGATTGTTTGCAACAGGTTTTAGATTTGAACAAGGTTCTATGGGACTAGCCAAAGCGGCCGTTAGAGCTGAAATGAGTTTAGGTCAGTATAGTGAAATATTAGAAAGATATTCTACAGCAGTTGGAGTACTTGGTGTAACATCATTTTCAAATTTAAATGTACAGATGAGGGATACATTACAAGAATTTGGATTACTTGGTATGAACTTAAATGAGTTAACTGAATACACAGCTGATTATTTAGACCAAAGAAGATTACTTGGTATATTGGAAACTACAGACAAAGCAACATTGGCAAAAAATACAGAAACATATTTAAAAAATATTACAGCACTAACAACATTGCTTAATGTTTCAAGAGAACAAATATCACAAATAGTTAAATCATCTGTGACAGTGGCGGCATTTACAAATGCATTAAACATGGCACCTCAACAATTAAGAGAACAAATGTTACAAACAGCACAGGTAGTAACAGCCGGCTTTGCGGCATTAGGAAATGATTATGGTAATCAATTAGCAAATGCATTTACAACAGCAGTTGGACGAGGCGGGTTGTACTTTACAGAAGTAGGTAGAGAATTACTAGCGGTAAGTCAACCACTGTATCATGCTATGAGTGATTTAGCTAATACAGTTGATCCAAATAATGCAGGTGCAAAATTTAGTGCCATGTTAGACATAATGGCTAATACGACAGAAGCTGAACGTGAACGTCTAATGATACTAGAACGTTCTAATACTCAATATGCACAAGGTGCCAGAAATATAATTGGTTTGATTAATCAGGCACAACAATTGGAAGCAGAACAAATTCAAGCAATTAAAAACATGGAAAAATTTAGAGAAGCACAGCAAGTTGATGATACAACCAAAGCATTCGTAAATTTTGAAATTGCTATGCAAAAATTAAAAACAGTTTTTGACAAATTCTTTACATCATTGTTTGGTAATAATAAAGTATTAGACTTGTTTGAAAAAATAATGAAGAGGGTTTCGAAAGCGGCAGTAAGTTTTGCAAACATGATTTTAAACAATGCTGGTAAAATTGGAGATGCAATTGGTAATGCCTTTGAAGCAGTTATTACATTTTTTGAAGGTTTTAAAGGTAAGTCGATAGGCGGAGTCATAATGCACGCCTTGAGTCCAATACTTCTTGGCTTAAAGTATGCTATCGCTGGAGCAATCAAAATGGGATTCAATGCAGTGATGGCATCATTACCAAGTTTCTTACCAGGAGACCAAACACCGTTTGATGATCAAAAAACAAATCTTGACAGCCTAACTAAAGCAAAATCTACAACATTCCAGTATGAACCTGGTAAAGGACGAGGAATTACTTTCACCAAAGACTATGATCTCGCGAGGTCGATCATGGAGAACAAAAAAAATCTTGCTACTGAGAGCATACAACAACTTGGGTATGGAGGCAAGACTTTAGCAGAGCTAAAAGAGTTACCTAATCCTTTTGGTCAAGATGATGTTGATAAAGCTATAAAACTGAAAAAAGAAGAACTTCGTTTACAAAAAGAAATAGATAAACTTGTAACAAAACGAAAAGAACAAGAAGAGCTTATTGCTAAATTTTCAGCTCAAGATATTAAGAACAGAGAGCAATTTTTAAATGATTATGGTCCAGAATACTCATACGATTTATCAATTGCTAATGATAGATTAACTAAAAATCCTAATTATGTAGATCCTTTGCGTGGTAACAATGATATAGATGGTAATGCACAATTAACTGGAACAAGAACACCAGAAGAAATTACTGCGGCCAAAATGAAAATAATGAGGCAGTACTTGCCTATGGCCGGAAAAGGTGATCCAAACCAAGATGTAACTGGAAATTACTACGAACAAATGATTGCAGAACTTAAGATCTTGACCAGATTACAAGATGATCAAATAAAGAAATTAGAATCGATCAATGCAGGTGTTAATTAACCGGAATTAATAATGGTTGCATCTTTTATTAAAATCCTATATAATTTACATAAATACTCTTATAAAGGTACGTACACACAATGAGTTGGAAAAAACATTTTACAGAATATAGCACAAAGCTAGGACAACAATCAGTAATCGGTAGTGCAGGAACACCAGCAGGTAGTTCTTCGCAATCAAAGTATAGCACTTGGCTTCCGGAAGTGTATGCAGGACAGCCAAATCGTATTGAACGTTATTATCAATATGATCAAATGGACATGGATACTGAAATCAATGCTTCATTAGATACTATTGCAGAATTTGCCACACAGGTAGAACCAAAGACAGGAGTTCCATTTAAAATATTTTATAAAGACAAGCCAACTGATACAGAAACAGAAATTTTAAATCAAGCGATTAAGCAATGGACTAATATAAATGATTGGGACAAGAGATGTTTTAAATTATTTAGAAATGTTATCAAGTACGGAGATCAAGTATTTGTAAGAGACCCAGAAACATACAAACTTCTTTGGGTAGATCAAAGCAAAATTGAAAAAATTGTTGTTAATGAAGGTAAAGGTAAAAAACCAGAAGCATACTTTATCAGAGATTTAGATTTAAATTTACAAAATTTAAATTTAACAACAATGAGTCAATACAAAATGCAATCACCTATTGCATTTCAAGGAGGCAGTATGCCTTTTGCCACTGATGCAAAATATCAAGGAGTGACGACGTCAGCTAGTACTTCTACAGGTGGTAGATTTATGCAAGAAACAATGACAACACCAGTTGACGCATCACACGTTGCACACATTTCATTATCAGAAGGCATGGATAGATTTTGGCCTTTTGGGACTTCAGTTTTAGAAAGTATTTTTAAAGTTTACAAACAAAAAGAATTACTTGAAGATGCAATTATAATTTATCGTGTACAAAGAGCACCTGAACGTAGAGTGTTTTACATTGATGTAGGTAACATGCCTACTAACAAAGCAATGGCATTTATTGAACGTGTTAAAAATGAAATACATCAAAAACGTATTCCAAATAAAACAGGTGGTGGTGCAAACGTAATGGATGCCTCTTATAATCCATTATCAATGATTGAAGATTATTTCTTTGCACAAACGGCAGAAGGTAGAGGATCAAAAGTTGAAACACTACCAGGTGGTCAAAACTTAGGTGAAATTGATGACTTGAAATACTTCAATAATAAGTTGATGAAAGGTTTGAGAATTCCAGCAAGTTACTTGCCATCAACACCAGATGATGCCGGTTCGGCATTCACTGACGGTAGAGTTGGTACAGCATACATTCAAGAATTTAGATTTACAAAATATTGTAAGCGTCTACAAGCAATGGTTATGCCTACACTTGACAAAGAATTCAAAATGTTCTTGAAACACAGAGGTATTGAAATTGATTCTGGATCATTTGAAATACAATTTAATGAGCCACAAAACTTTGGCAAATACAGACAAATTGAAATTGATAATCAGCAAACAAGTATCTTTACACAATTACAACAAGTTCCATATATGTCTAAACGTTTTGCAATGAAACGTTATCTTGGTTTAGATGAGTCTGAGATTTATCAAAACGAAAAATTATGGGCAGAAGAAAATGCACAAGCAACCGGACCAGCACCACAAGGTGATGACATAGGTGGCGGTGGTGGATTATCTGATGTGGGAGCGGCGCCAATGCCGATGGCCGAACCAGCCGCAGATGCTGATGTAACTGAACCTGAAACTTCTGGAGAAGAATCTCCAATTAGTGGTGGCGAAGAAACAACTTAATATTAACTACCATATCTTTATATAAATAATACTGAAGGTATATCATTATGAAGATTTATGAAGTTAGTAACACAGATTTATATTGCTTTGAAACAATAGTTAATGAAAAGCAAGGAGGTGCTTTCCAAATATTTGGTAGATCTCCTGGTAAGTTTGGTTCTGGATCTAAAAAAGGAAAATTAACTAGAAAGTTTCGTTGTCCAACAGGTCCTAGAAAAGGACGTATTGTTGCTAAACCAGAAACCTGCAATGCACCATTAAATGTCCAACAAAGTACTAGAATGAAAGGTACACGTAGAGCAAAAGGTAGCATTCAGGGAGCAAAAGCATCATATACTAAAAAATATAGTCCAGCTTCTATACGTACTAAAAAGATGAATACATCTTTGAAAAAATTACGTGGTAGAGCTAGAAAAAGCATTAAGAGGTAAATACTATTATGCGTTATAAAGAGCTTATTAAAGAAAACTACTTTCCTGCAGATGATAACTATCATCAAGCTGATATCAATGATAGTCGTAAGACAAAATTAACTCTACAACACTTAAATAAGTTGCGTAAAGTACGTGAAATGCGTAAAGCTGATTTAGATAAAAACCGCGAATTTGTAGCTACAATGTATGCTCCTGTGATGCAATAGGCCAGAAATAGTAAGTTTTTATATAAAAAACATCAAAAACGGCTCAAAATAGGCTTCTTTGCCTTAAATTTCCTATAAATGTGTTAAATATATTATACGATGGGTATCTTATAGGTATCTAAACTATTCACGTGAATAAGATTTAGGAGTATATATTATGTCTACAACCAGATCAAAGCTAGAACAAGTTCTAGAATATCTAGTAAACAATGAGTCTGAAAAAGCACAAGAGCTTTTACATGATGTAATTGTTGAGAAAGCTAGAAAAATACATGAAGAGTTAATTGATAATCAGACTGATGAGATCGAAGAAGATCTTACTGCTGAATCTACAGAAGAATCAACAGACGATGCTGTAGAAGAAACTAAAGAAGAAGCAAAAGACGAAGAAGTTACTGAAACAGAAGAATCAAAAGACGAAGAAGCTGTTGAAGAAACTACTGACGCTGACACTGAAGTTGAAGAAACAGTAGCTGGTTCAGGTGACTCTGAAGAAGACTTGATTAATGCAGTTAAAGACGAAGCTGATACAAGTGCTGAAGAAATTGAACACGAAGAAACTAACGAAGAAGGCGATGACGATGACATGGACTTCAACGGTGATGGTAAAACAGACGATCACGAAGAAGAGCATGGAGAAATTGCTGACAAAGTTGACGACTTAGAAGATGCTTTAGAAGATCTTAAAGCTGAATTTGAAAAAATGATGGGCGACGAAAAAGGCGATGACGATGATGCTGATGCGGCGGCTGATGATTTAGAAGGTGATGCAGAGGCAGAAATGCCAATGGTTGCTCCAGAAGAGTCAGTTGAAGTAACAGACGAAGTTGCAGTTGAAGGCGCAGATGATTCAAAAGATGATTCAGAAGATTTAGAAGAAGCAACTGAAATGAAAGCTGTTGCAACACCAAAAGGTGGAGACAACGGTGCGAATGCTAGTTCACCAGTAGCGGCGAACGGTGGTGCAAAGAGAATTGACGGCGCAGATCCAGTAAAAATGGGTGGCGACGCGGCTGAAAAAGGTGGTAAGGCTCCAGCAGTTAAACCAAACCCAGACAGTCCAAAACAAGGCGACGCTAAAATGTCACCTGCACCAAAGCCAAAAGCGAGTGCTTAAGGTTAATTAGTAAGGTAAAAGATTAGGAGATCGTCAAATATGGTAAAACCGTTACTAGAAAGTTTAACTTTTGACCAAGCCGGAATTGAAATTTTAAAAGAAGGTGAAGGTGATAAGAAAAACTTATATATGAAAGGTGTTTTTATCCAAGGCGGAGTGAAAAACCAGAATCAAAGAGTTTATCCTTTAGATGAAATTCAAAAGGCAGTAAATTCAATTGATTCAAGACTTAAAGATGGTTTATCAGTTCTTGGTGAAGCCGATCATCCTGAAGAATTAACAGTAAATTTGGATCGTGTATCGCATATGATTGAAAGTATGTGGATGGACGGTCCGAATGGAATTGGTAAACTTAAAATTTTACCAACCCCAATGGGGAACATTGTTAAAACACTTTTGGAAAGTGGAGCGAAATTAGGTGTAAGCTCAAGAGGTACAGGAAACGTAAACGAATCAGGACAAGTTGCTGATTTTGAAATCGTTACTGTAGATATTGTAGCCCAACCATCGGCTCCGGATGCTTATCCGAAAGCAATATATGAAGGTCTTATGAACATGCGGGGCGGCAGACGAATTTATGGTCTTGGCGCAGACTCAATGTATGATCGTAGGGCTGAAAGCTATCTGAAGAACGAGATAGTTAAATTAATAAAAGAGCTGAAGTTATAGGAGAACGACTCATGGCAGATATTTTTACAGGAATTCTTGAAGCAGATGGTATTTCAGAAGAACTGAAAAACCAAATTCAAGAAACTTGGAATGCAAAATTAGACGAAGCCAGAGAAGAGATCACAGCTGAACTTCGCGATGAATTTGCTCAACGTTATGAAAATGACAAGGGTCAAATTGTTGAAGCTATGGACAAAATGCTAACTGACAAACTTACTTCTGAAATGGAAGAATTTAAGGCTGACAAGGACGCATTAGCTGAGCAAACAGTTGCTTACAAAACTAATATTGAAAAACATATTGGTCTAGTAGACAAATTTGTTGCTGAGCAATTAGCTAAAGAAGTGAAGGAATTACACGCTGATAAAGAAGATTTAAAAAGCAATTTTGCAAAATTGGAAAACTTTGTAGTTAAACAATTAGCAAAAGAGTTGACTGAATTCGAAAATGACAAAAAAGCAGTTGTAGAACAAAAAGTTAAATTAGTTACAGAAGGTAAGAAATTAATTTCTGAAGCTAAACAACGTTTTGTTACTAAAGCGGCTGGTGTTGTTGAGAAAGCAGTTGAAAAATCTCTTACTAGTGAATTATCACAACTTAAAGATGATATCAAAGTTGCTAAACAAAACAACTTTGGTAGAAAAGTATTTGATGCATTCGCAGGCGAGTATATGTCTTCTCATCTAGCCGAAGGTACAGAGGTTAGAAAACTTCAAAAAGAATTAGAATCTGTAAAAGCGAATACTGTTGACGCAGAATCTAAAATTAAAGAAAAAGACGCAGAAATCGAAGCAACTCAAACTAAATTAAGAATTGCTGAAGACAAAAATGTACGTGAAAAAACTCTTACAGAGTTGACATCATCTTTGTCTAAAGACAAGCGTCGTGTAATGAATGAATTGCTTGAATCTGTACAAACAAGCGATTTAAAAAAGCAGTTTAACAAATACTTGCCAGCTGTTTTAAATGAATCTGCTCCGGCGGGATCAAATAAAACAATTGTTACTGAATCAGTAACAGAGGTAACTGGTAACAGAGAAACACCTGCTGAGACAACCTCAGAAGCTGGTGATATTGTTGAACTTAGAAAACTAGCAGGTCTAGGAGTTAAGTAAAATGACTGATAAAGTAATCACAGAAAAATGGACAGAAACAAAATCTGCATTGATGGAAGGCTTAGAAGGCAACAGAGCAAAATCAATGGAGACTGTTCTTGAGAATACAAAGGCTTACTTGGCTGAGGCGGCAACAACTGGTGCAACTGGCGCCGGCAACGTAGCGGCTTTAAACAAAGTAATTCTTCCAATTATTAGACGTGTGATGCCAACTGTTATCGCTAACGAGATCGTTGGTGTTCAACCAATGACTGGTCCAGTTGGACAGATTCACACATTAAGAGTTAGATATGCAGACACAGCCGCTGGCGTAACAGCAGGTTCAGAAGCATTATCACCATTCGACATTGCAAGATCTTATTCAGGTTCTGGCACAACTGACGATGGTAACCAAGGCACAGCAGGAATGGAAGGTGCAAGTACATCTACTTTAGAGGGTGCACCAGGTTCTAAAATGTCAATTCAAATCTTAAAACAAACTGTAGAAGCTAAAACAAGAAAGCTATCTGCACGTTGGACATTTGAAGCGGCACAAGATGCATCAGCGATGCACGGTCTTGATGTTGAAGCAGAAGTAATGGCGGCTTTAGCACAAGAAATTACTGCTGAGATCGACCAAGAAGTTTTAACATCATTAGATAGATTAGCGGCACCAGGTGGTACTGCAGATGCTACATATGATCAAAACTCTACAACAGGTACTCCAACATTTATTGGAGATAAACATGCGGCGTTGGCTGTATTAATCAACCAACAATCTAACTTAATCGCACAAAAAACAAGACGTGGTGCGGCGAATTGGGCAGTGGTATCACCACATGCATTAACAATTCTACAATCTGCGACAACTTCAGCGTTCGCAAGAACAACTGAAGGTACGTTTGAAGCTCCAACAAATACTAAATTCGTTGGTACATTAAACGGTGCAATGAGAGTTTACGTAAACTCTTATGCTTCAACTACAGCAAGAATCCTTATTGGATACAAAGGTGCAGGTGAAGTGGATGCGGCGGCTTTCTATTGCCCATACATCCCACTAATGTCTTCAGGCGTTATCGTTGATCCGTCAACTTTTGAGCCAGTAGTGAGCTTTATGACAAGATATGGTTATGTTGAGTTAACAAACACAGCATCATCACTTGGTAATTCAGCTGACTATGTGTCTTCAATTGCGTTATCAAACGTATCATTTATCTAATAATTAGATAATTGTAGTGCGAAGATGAATAATTTAACCCCCGGGGAAACTCGGGGGTTTTCTTTTATAACAGCATATAATACAAATAGGCCAAATCTGCTAAATAACTATATAGATATAAAAGAGAGATTATATAATGGCCGACCAAGCAATTTTTAAAGCTGATGATTTAGTAATTTCGGGTAACCTTGTAGTTAAAGGTACTGAAGAAATTATTACTACAACACAAACAGATTTACATATTAAAGATAGAGTTATCACCTTAAACAAGGGTGCTACTTTAGGTGGCAACACAGCAGGTATTGAAATTGAATCAGGTGGTTCAATTGTGGCAACACTAGGATATACTATAGCATCTGGTTTTAATTTTGGAAACAAAAATATAACAACAACTGGAACTGTTAATGGTATATTTGATTTATCTAATAATACAACAAACGATCTACCAGAAGGCACAGGCGGAAGTGCAAATTTATATTATACAGATGCAAGAGCAGACGCAAGAGTAAATGCTGGCTTCGGTTCAAAAACTACTGATAATTTAAATGAAGGTTCTTCAAATTTATATTACACTGAAGCAAGAGCAAACTCAGCCATTGATGCCAGAGTAGCAACAACATCAATTAATTTATTAACAGATGTTAATACATCTGGTGTAGCAACTAATAATACTTTAAAATGGAACGGCACAAACTGGGTACCAGGAGATCCTGGACACTCAACAACAGATACACTAACAGAAGGTTCAACTAACAAATACTATTTAGACTCGAGAGTATTAACAAAAATTAATGCAACAAGTATTGATGAATTAAGTGATGTAGATACATCAACAGTAGCACCAGTAAATGGACAATTTTTAATTTGGAATGGTACAAACTTTGTACCAAAAAGTATTGCAGTTGGTATATCAGCGGCAAACAAAGGAAATTTATCATCTAACTTAACACATGCATCAACATCAACAGGTGCTGGTGGTGATCATGGAACAATTGTTATGCAAGGTCCGTTACACAATTACGGAACAGCAAAATTTTTAGTAAGTATCGATTTAACAGTTACACAAACGCACCCACACTTATCAACAAGTGGTAGTGCTGGAATTGGACATGCTAACAAATATGAATTTAAAGTGCATAAAGCAATTAATGGTGCCGCACTAGGATCATATGCATCTCCTATATACACAGCCACAATAGCTGGATGGGAAGAACATATTTCGTTACAATTTATTGATGACGGAACACTTGGAGTAAATCATGGTGCAAATCCAAATGGTATAACATATCATTTTACAACAAACACAGTTTCAAATGGTGCAACAGTATACAACGATGCAGGTGCAAGTGCAGTAGCATCAACAATAACGGTAACATCAATAAATGGTTTTGCAGTTGAATTGAATGATCAAAATTACAATTTGGGTGATATGAATAATGTAGTAATAACAAGTCCTGCAGAAGGACAAAGTTTATACTACGAAAATGCATCATCACAATGGAAAAACCAAATTCCAACATTAAATAAAAATTCAGACGTAACAATTTCTTCAGCATCAGCAGGAAAAGTTTTAAGATACAATGGTACAGCCTGGGTTGATGTAGATGCAAACACAGTCGCAGGAAGCATTAATCTAACTTCATTGGCTGATGTCGATACAGCAGGTGCATCTGATGATAATAAACTTCTTCAATATGATCACAGTACAACATCATTTAAATGGACATCTGGTTTAGATGTTATTACAGAAGTTGTCGATGATGTAACACCACAATTAGGCGGAAACTTAGATGTAAATGGATATTCGCTTGTATCAACATCAAATGGTAATATAACACTAGCACCAAATGGTACAGGACAAGTTATTATAACAGGAGACTTAACAGTTACTGGTACAGCAACAACAATGGATGTACAAAATATTACTGTTGAAGATCCACTTATATTATTAAACAAACACGACAGTCAACCGGCAACAAACAGTAGTGATGCTGGTATTATGGTACAACGTGGTTCGACAGAAAACAATACAGCTTGGTTCTGGGATGAAAGTGATGAAAGATGGAAAGCAGTATTAACAACAAGTAATTCATCAGCAACTGATGTTGTTGAAACTTCTAAAGCAAATATTGATTTTCATACTTCATACTCAGTCAATAATGAGGCTCACTATGCTGACTTGGCAGAGGTTTATGAATCGGACGATAATTACGAGCCAGGTACAGTTGTTGTATTTGGTGGTGACAAAGAAGTAACACAATGTAGAATGTTATTAGATCATAGAGTAGCAGGAGTAGTATCAACTAATCCAGCATACTTAATGAACAAAGATGGTGACGGAGTAGCAGTTGCATTGCGTGGTAAAGTTCCTTGTAAGGTAGAAGGTCCAGTGAGAAAAGGTGATGTACTTGTAACTAATGTTACTCCTGGTACTGCTTGTACAT
>MDTD01160562.1_pt1 | contig 25566 bp, 27 predicted proteins | sample 811221 | NCBI WGS metagenome assembly MDTD01 (sample SAMN05326646, study PRJNA326480) | marine metagenome | isolation source: seawater | place: Pacific Ocean: South West | collected 2011 | reverse complement strand
GAATACCAGGATGATGGCAAACACCATATTATTTGCCCCACCTGCCAACTGGAAATCCGGGCATCGGCGGCAGACTAAAGAATCATCTTAATATGTAATAAACCTCCCCCTGGGGAAAGGCTAAATCATGAGCGAAACCGAAGATAAAAAAGTGGTCTGTGTGTTCTGCAAGGATTGCGACAAGCCGTTTTCTGTCGCCGTTGCTGAGTTTGCCGCCCTTGATAAGGATTGGTCAAACGCTATGCGGAAATACAAAAAGCAAGGATACAGGGTGGAACTCGTCGAAAACTTTGACGGGGTCTGGTGTGAATGCTTCCGGGGCAAGGAGACGGATGCCCCGGAAGAAACCCAGTTGAGATGTTCTGATGAAATCAATAGCGACACTTAATCATTTTTCTGAAAAAGGTCTCGATCAAGAGGCGGGCTTTATGGACTTTTTCGCGCAGCTTTACATCGCCCTCTTCTGTGAAATAAAGCAATTCGTATGTTTGCCTTTTAATAGAGTGCTGCATCTCAACAAAGTCCATTTCCTCCAATTTAAAAAAGTCAGAATAGAGTTCAGAGGTCTTATCTCTAAAAGAATCCGCTTTTTTCTGGTCCAGAATAAACGAAAATTCGAATGCGGCATTTTGAACTGTTATAAAGCTTTTAATCAGCTTCTCACAATTTTCTGGCGAGTAATCTATGGAGGCCATATCAGAGTTCATAGACTCTGCAATAACAATGGACCGAAATTTATCAACCGCAGTTTCATATCTAAATCTTTTGCTTCTCCAGATAGCTGTATAGTGACCAAGCACCTGGCCAACTATAACACCAAGAAGAGCATAGAGAACCTTTTCCATCAGTACCTCCAGAAACACAGATTGAAAATTTGCCAGGATCGTAACTCAAATATCACCGGATGGCAATATGCCTCCCAGGAGGTTGGTTTATGAGAGTCCTGGTAGCATGCGAATACTCCGGCCGGGTCCGGGACGCTTTCCTGAAGAAAGGCCACGATGCAATGTCCTGCGACCTGCTGCCGACGGATTCCCCGGGGCCGCATTACCAAGGTGATATTTTCGATATTATCGGGGACGGTTGGGACCTGATGATTGCCCATCCCCCGTGCACGTATCTGACCTATGCCGGCAACCGACACTGGAACGCTCCAGGGCGGGCAGAGAAGCGGGAAGAGGCCTTGGCATTTTTCAAAAGATTGTACCGAGCACCGGTCCCCCGGAAGTGTCTTGAAAATCCCGTAGGATACGTAAACTCAGTATTCCGGCAGCCAGACCAGATCATTGAACCGTATTATTTCGGCGATCCTTTTAAAAAACGCACCTGCCTCTGGTTGGTGGATCTGGCTCCGCTTGATCACGCAGCTGAGGATACTCTTTTCATGAACAAAACCCATGTGGATGTTGAGCCGGCTTATTACCGTCCGGATGGAAAGGCCATTCATTTCACTGAGGCGGTGCGGCCGGACAAGGACAGATGGAAAATCAGATCAGCAACATTCCCCGGAATCGCTGCGGCCATGGCCAGGCAATGGGGTTGAATTTAGGTAAAACAAACAATCAGGATAACAGAGAAATATGTTCTCAAGTCTCGGCGCAGGATCCAGAATTCGGAGCCGCAACTTTTTTAGATTTATAAACCGGCCCAGCCGGGAAAGGAAATATCATGGCCATACAGGAATTTGAAACAGAGGAAGAAATGAACGAATCCTTTGGGGAAATGATGGAACGAATGCAGGATGAGGCCCGTGAAAGAGAAGAGGAAGACCGGGCGGCGGCAGTTGAAAACGTACTGCAGATTGAATGGCACTTCCATATTGATTGTCCGAAATGCGGTGAAGAACTCGACCTGGCTGAAAACGGTTATGACGACGACCAGGTTTATTCCGAGCCGATTTTCAACAACAAATGGGACGACCTGAAGGGTGACAAAGTGATCTGCGACGAATGTGAATACGAGTTTGAAATACACAATATAGAGCCGTGGTAAACACACGCGATAACAGGGCATAAAATGGACAGGAGGGATCAATTGTCAGAACTAAATAAACTCAAGAAAAAAGCTAAAATTCTTTATCAAAAAGCAATGGCTTTTGGCGATATGTCATGTGGCAGAGCGCTCGCAGAGCATATAAGACCGGAGATTTACAAGGCACGAAAAGAATTCAATCTGGTATGGAAAAAGATTCAAGAACTCGATCCAGCAGCGCCAGCAAACCCATTTACGTAAATCAATAATATACCGGATATGGAGGACTTATGGATCTTGAAAAAGCAAAGGCTGAAGCCGCTAATTTACGTGCGTCTGCAAAGGACAGTGCATCTAAGCTGTTTAATATTCCGAAGGGTTTTTCCTCCGGGACTGTAGAAAGAATGGTTGATGACATCATCAGTGCGGCCATCCTGGAAACGGCCATAATTCAAGCCGAGGCATCCCAGAGTAGAAGGACCTGCGCTTGCAAGGGGGATAGGGAATTCAGGCTAAAAAATGACAAATGGGTCTGCAAAGACTGTGGGTTTCCGGAATAGGCATGATGGCTGGAAAAATCGACCCCGGCAGGCCGATCCCACCGGGGTCACAAATTAAGATTTCGTCTGGTTTTTCAGACACGTACACATAGCACAAGGAGGAATAGCATGGCAATGATATCAGGTCCGCAGATGGTGTGTCCCGGGTGTGAAAAAGCGATTGATGTGCCAGGGATTTGTGAGGACTGCCGGGAAGCGTTCGGCATTGGTGATGAGGAAAAATGTATAGGCTTGAGCGTGTGCGGTGGTCCGTGTGACGAGACCTGTCCTGCTCACCGGGCGTCAAATCCGGTTCCGGCCGGGCGCAAGGAGGGGTGATCATGGGCAAGAACTCAGAAATAGCATGGACAGACCATACCTGGAACCCGTGGCAGGGCTGCCGGAAGGTGAGCCCCGGGTGCAAGAACTGCTATATGTTCCGGGATAAGAAACGTTATGGACAGGATGCTTCCGATATCCACAGGTCAGCCCGGGCCACATTCAATAAGCCCCTAACCTGGAAAGATCCAGCGAAGGTCTTCACCTGCAGTTGGTCTGATTTCTTCCTCGAGGAAGCCGACGCCTGGCGCCCGGATGCCTGGGAGATTATCCGGCAGACTCCACACCTGACATACCAAATCCTGACTAAGCGGCCGGAACGTATCCGGGAATGCCTGCCGGAGGACTGGCCCATGCCAAACGTATGGCTCGGAATTACAGCAGAGAACCAGGAAATGGCAGACCACCGGTGGGCTCATATAATGGACTTTCCTGTCACAAAATTTTTATCAGTTGAACCCATGCTAGGCCCTGTGCGCCTTAACGATGACTGGTTAATACTCAGTCCTGATTGGGTTATCTGTGGTGGAGAATCCGGCCCTGGGTTCCGGCCTATGGAAACTATTTGGGCGGAAACTTTGAAGCGGGATTGTGAGGAATGGAAAATTCCCTTTTTCATGAAGCAGATGGCCGGCGTCAATCCAAATAAAATAACCATCCCAGAAGCTTTAAATGTGACTGAATTCCCCGGTGAATTTCAATCCGCTTAAGAGGAGATTAAGTTCCCTATGGAAACAGGAAAAGAATTTGAACAATGGGCAATCGTAGAGCTTTTCGGCCATAACAAAATCGCCGGGCTCGTATCTGAACAAACTATCGGTGGATGCAATTTTGTCCGGGTGGATGTCCCTGCCATGGAAAATCGGCCGGCATTCACAAAGTGCTACGGCCAGGGCGCTATTTACTGCCTCACCTTCACCGATGAGGAAACCGCAACAGCAGCGGCTAAAGCTTTTCACCCCAGGCCGATCCAAGCGTGGGAGGCAAGCCAGCTGCTGGAAGACAAGACCCGGGCATATGACGAGGATGGTTTCTGATGAAAGCACTATCAATCCGGCAGCCCTGGGCCAGCATGATCATCCTGGGGTACAAGCCGGTGGAAAACCGGACATACAAACGATCATACCGCGGCCCCCTGGCTATCCACTCCAGTCAAACCTGGGATAAAGACGGGGCGGCCTGGATCTTGGACCGGTTCCCACATCTCAAAGATCAGGTAGAAGCTGCCCGGGATCTCCGAGGTGGGATCATCGGCACGGTGACCATGACAGATTGCGTCATGAATCATCCGTCGCCGTGGTTCGCCGGCCCGTATGGATTTGTTTTTACCAGGCCGACACCGATTGATTTCCACCCTTGTGCCGGTAAACTAAATTTTTTTGATGTGGATTTTGAGTTGCCGGTGGGGCGGGTAGAAACGCAGATGGGTTTGTTTGGACTGCCCATTGCCGAAAAAGAATGACCCCGGGAGCCGATCTCCCGGGGCCAAGATTCAGGGGCTCACACCAGTTAGAAGTAGGCCCTGAGTAAGTGCATATCACCCCGGCGGCAACATGTCTATCGGGGAAACCCTTAGAAAGTGCCACTTTTAGCAAACCTATACATTAACTTTACATTGTCGAAAGGAGAAAATCAGACCATGGAAAAACCAAATAAATGCTGTGCACCGGGTGAGTATACGTGTCAGGTTCCAATGCCCATATCAGGCCGCCGGCAGGAGATCGATGTTTGCATCGCAGACCTGGTCACAGCCCTGAACGCAGCCAACATCACAACCGTGGCAAGTTGCTGCGGCCATGGACGACAGCACGGTTCCATTGTCCTGGAAGATGGCCGGGAGCTTGTGATCCGAGAGTTTGAGCCTGAGATCGAGGCTATCCTCAAGATGTCCGACGATGAGATACTGGAGCAAGCGGCCAGGGACGGCATCGATACCGAAGCCGTGGCGGCAGATGTGAAAGCCATTTGGGAAAAAGTTAAGGCCGCCTGCTGCAACTGCCCGCATGAAGCTAAGCCATGCAACGCCCTGCAGGTGGACTGCCCCAATGCTGTCATGCCGGAAGGGGAAGGATGATGGAATCAGAAATATCAGAACAGCCCTCAAACATCATCTGTTTGTCTGAAAAGCGCCTGAAATATTCCGGTTGCCAGCACAAGGCCATAGTGGTTGACCCAGATCTTGAATATGTAGAGTGCCGAGACTGCGGCGAACGGTTAAACCCTATGAACGCTCTTTACCGGATTTGTACGGAAGAAAGCAGGTTTGTACATCGGATCGCCAGCTATAAAAAGTGGTATCAGAAATATAAAGAAAAGCATCGGGTAAAGTGTCGGCACTGCGGGAAAATGACCCCTGTGCGTGTGAAATGAAACAGCCAGGTAAACCCTTAGAGAAAAGGAAAAAATGATGGCGGGGTACCCATGTAACAACATCGGCTGCAATACCAATTATGACGGAGAGTGCCAGTGGCCGGCAGCCTGCTATAAGGACCATAAATCGGAACTCACAATAAATGCTTGTGAGTTGAAAATAGGCGAACCGTGCGGGCATCCCGGGTGCCTGAACCATAGAACACACCCCTGTGAAGGCTGCGGCCGGATCGGTGGAAGGGAGATATAAAATGGAATGCTCCTGTGCAATTAATGGTTGTTGTGATGAAGATACATACGAAGAGTCCGAGGAAAAGATTTTGATCCACAAAAGTCCATCGGTGATCATAAAATGCGGAGAATGCGGGGAAGTTATCCCGGTAGGATCTGAGTTTGAATGGTACAGAGGCTATTACGACGATGACGCCCATGTCCATCATACATGCATGGATTGCCTATCTCTACGCCACCACTTTTTTGAAAATTGGACATTTGATCGGATATGGGATGATTTTTATCAACACATGGACGATTGTGATTGGCAGGTTCCGGAATCATGCCTTTCGAAGGTCTCCACAAAGGTCCGGGCCCAGATCTGCGAATGCATCGAAAAAGAATGGGAAATCGAAACCGCTTAAATAAGTTAGAGCTGACCTCCGTGGCCGCTCTGCTGGGTGACACACCGGAGACGATCAGCAGCCGGTATCTGCATCCCACAGCTGAGATGCTGCAATCAGAAGTTGAAAGGGCATTTGGATAAGGAATAAACCTTGACCCCACCGCGCCAAAATACAACCATTGCCGACAGCGATATCTATACGCTGAACATTGCAGATGCATCCCGCGTTTTCGGTATCGCTCGGCAAACGTTGTATAACTGGATCAATAATGGTAAATTGATCCGTGGCGTGCATTATCTCAAACCGTCTCGTAACCCACTGATAGTAAGGCAAGAATTTATTAATTGGATGAAGGAGCAAGATGGGAGTTAGAAAGCGCGGGAAGAACCTTTTTATTGATTTCCGGTGTTACCTCCCGGATGGGGCCAGGGTCAGGTGCCGGGAATCTGAGGGCCCGGACAACGAGAAGAACCGGAAACGAGTCCAGAAGAAATGGAAGGCGATTCAATACCACACTGATCATGGCACGTTTGACTATCTAAAATTCTTCCCCCATGGCGCCAAGGCAGGACATTTCGCAAAGCCCACCGAGGATATGACATTTTCCGAGTTCTGGGAAAAATGGATGTCAGGCCGGGCGGTCAGAAAGGGGACCGAGTATAATGCTAATCGCCTTTATAAAAATCATCTCCGGGATTACTTCGGAGCCTGGTCCATATCGCGGATCACAGAGCAAGAGGTTTTGATTTGGCGAAAAATCATGCTGGATAAAGGCATGAAGGAAAGCACGATCAACACGTACATCCGAATTTTATGCAGTTGTTTGAAGAGTGCGACAAAGCAGGGCCTCATAAAAGAGTTCCCTTGCGAGGACATCCAGAAGCTGAAAGAGCAACAGCCAGATATTGAGCCGTTCACATTTGAAGAACTCAACCACCTGCTCGATCACCTGGAGAAAAAAGATCCAGAATGGCATGACATTGTTTTATTCTGGAGCCGGACAGGGCTCAGGCCTGGTGAATTCTATGCACTGCGATGGGACCGTGTTGATATGTTCAATAAGCAGATACTGGTCAAAGAATCCAGGGACATGTATGGGGAATCAGGGCCAGTCAAAACAGAGTCAAGTGATAGAGCAATCAACCTGCGGCCTGCCGTCTATGCCGCGATTAAACGTCAGCAGGCAAGGACGGCCTTGATGGATAAGTGGGTTTTCATGGCCCCGCCAAACCGAGAAACAAAAAAATCTCACCAGTGGACCCCGGGGGAGTTCCGGGCAGCTTTTAAACATCGTCTGCGCCTGGCGGGGATTAAAGTCAGGCCACCGAAACAGCTTCGCCATACTTTCGCCACTCTTCATATCGGCGCCGGCGAATCCATCCCATGGGTATCTAAAACCATGGGTCATTCCGAAATTGAAACCACATTAAAGCGATACACAAGGTTCATTCCGAACCTCACAAGTGATGATGGATCTGCCTTTGAAAAAGCCCTCAAGAACGGGTGATTTGGGCACATCCTGGGCACACCTCCTTTTCGCATCCAATAAAATCAACAACTTAACACCAGTTATTCATTTCTCCCGGTAATGAAGTAGCACCAGGGTCAGACGTAGTCGGAAAATATTTCAAGCACCTGGGATGATGCCATATCGGCTTCCTTTTTAGTTAATTAAAAACTATTGTTTTTTGTGGTTTTATGTCCTTTTTATTCTGAGATCAGAGAAGGGGATTGCTCCATGCCCTTTTTGGGGCTTTTCAAATCTTGTGTAAACATCTTTTCTATTCCCAACACGGACAACTAAAATCAGCAGAACATCTTCTTGAATATCTGCTATGATACGAAACTGACCGACCCGGAATTTCCAGAACTCCTTTAAATTTTCTTTGAGCTGAACAGCTTTTTCCCGTGGATCATCTAAAGACAAAATTTCATGCTCCAAAAAATCTAAAAGAGCTTTGGAATCTTTTTTATCGAGTTTCCGTAGCTCTCTTTTTACTTTTGGATGAAATTCAATTGTCCAGGTCAAGAGAGTCTCTCATTTCGCTCAGTGAAATCGTTTTTGCTTTTCCTTCCCGGATTTCTTCAAGCCTCTGATCAGCCAGATAGATATCTTCAAGTTCATCAAAGTGTCTTTTGAAAAGCTCTTTCACGTAAAAAGTCTTTGGCCTGTTTGTTACCTTTGCAAGATGATTCAAACGTTCCATTTGATCGGCTTGTAATCTTACGGATAGTGCACTCATTCTGGTTCTCCCAAATCCTTTTTTCTTTTTGTAATACACGAAATACTTGTAATACACCATATCGCAACAATAATGGGGAAAAAGACTTGTGTCAAGAATAATCCTTTGTATTTCCTAGCACAATTGATTCAATGTAAATGGGTATGATGACCTCCCGGTGAATTACCGCCGTGGGAACCGCAGCAGGCATGGCCAGGGTCTCTGGGGAACCGGATGGCACGTAGCACAAGCCACAGAAGGAGCCCGAGAAGAAATGCCGACACCAATGCGGCCCTAAGACCATCATCAAAGGCCAGGGTGCCCAAAGGCAGCAACACCAGGACCAAGCCATAGGCCAGCCGCCCCAAAAGACTTTGAAGAGAAAGATAGGTACTTCGTTCACTGCGGTGGAGCAGCGGAGACAATTCCCCGTTCACCAGGGGGACGGATACGGCCCTGGAGGCCGTCCTGAAAACAAGCATCACGACGACCAGCGGGTGGACCACCAGAGCCATGCCTCCCACCAGTAAGACCTGGAACAAGGCCGCGCCTAAAAGGGCGGAGCGGACCCGGCACCGCAGGTGGATGCGGCCGGCAAAACGGGTAAACAGGCTGCCGGTCAAAAGGGTCAGGGCCAGGTGGGTGCCGGTGAGCATCGGGGTTGTCCGGGCCGTTTCCCCAAAACCGTCCATTACCCGCGCCAGGTAGGGTTGATAAAACTCATAGGGCAGATGTAGCAGCAGGGTCATGGAGAGGGTATAAAGGGTGAAGAATCTGAACCGTGGGGAAAAGGCTTTGGTCATCAGCCAGATGACCTGTCGTCCCATGGGTGCTGCGGCAGTTTTTCCGCTGTCGGAAGAAGCGGATTCAGGGGGTTCACGGAACCCGGATACAATCCAAAGAGAGGCAAGGGCCGCAGCACAGGACGCTGCATAGATCCAACTCAGGGACAGGGAGGCGATCAGCCCACCCGCCAGGGCCCCCAGGGCACCGGCTCTCAGGGAAAACTTCAAGGATCTGCCCTCCAGGACTGTATACCTCTCCGGCTGTCCAGCCCCTGCAAGACTTTCATAATGGAAGGCCGTATCCGTTCCCGATGCTGCGGCAAAGCCTGCTGCCATAAACACCTGGGCCAGGGCAAACCCTGTAAACCCGCCGCCCAAGAAAAAGAGGAGATAGGCCAAGGCCAGACAGGCCGAAGATATCAACAGGGTTATTTTCCGGCCGAACCGGTCCGACAGATAGCCGGAGGGCACTTCCAGGATTGCCGTGCTGAAATAATATACAGCTTCCAGCCACAACACCTGGGACAGTGGGAGCACAGATGAAAAGTAGAGGAAAAAAGCCGGCCCCCAGAAATAGCAGTCGCGGAAAAAGATGTACCAGGGATAGCGCCGGATGTTGACTGCCATATCGGCGGCCACCTGTTCCGGTAATTTCTTACCCCCCTTATTGGATGTCTGGTTGTTCATGGCGTATACTATGTTCCCGTTTCACCCTGTGTCAACCCGGGGTATTTCACCGGGTGATGAGATCCGCCAACTCCACCGCCCGGTCAAGTATTGCCCGGGCAGAGGACAATCCTGCTTCATCGTCCTTAGCCCCAAGGCGGACATCCGGATCAAACATCCCTTCCCCATGCAGGCTGCTCACTGCCGACGCTCCCATGGGACTGATGGAAGAATGGGTGGTGGCGGGAATCATATCCAGGGTGATAAAAGTATAGAGATGGGACAGGTGGGCGGTCTCCATCCCCCCGTGCCGGAGCCAGGACACCCCGGCACTGACGCCAATCTTGTTGCGCAGCTTGCCGCCCGCCGCATTGCCGAAGATAAACACCCTAAGACGGTCGATAAAGGTGGCCATCATCCCGCTGGTGCGCATGAAGTAAACCGGGCTTCCCAGAACAATAATGTCTGCCTTCTCCAGTTTTTCATAGACGGGCTGGGCATCATCCTCCAGAGAACAATATTTTCCCGGCTTCTGTTTTGCCAGGCAGAAGTTGCAGTGGATGCAATGCTTGATTCTCAAGCCTCCCAGCCGGATCATTTCGTTGGCATGGCCTTCTTTTCCGGCATCTTCCAGTATTTTTGATAGAAAGATATCTGTGTTTCCCTGTTTTACTGGACTTCCTGAAATACCCAAAACTTGATACGACATAAGGCCTCCTGGCGCATAAGGTATGACGGCAAATAATAAACCATCCCAAAATGATGGATTTGCAAGCGACTGACCGTCACCAAGGTATGGTATCCATGCAAAATTGTAAATGAGCGTTTTTATTGGATGTCACATCGAATTGCGGCAAAAAAACTGGCAAAATTTTATCTGATCTTTTTTTCCCTCAAGCAGCAGCACCAACGCCCACCTCAGCGGCGTCCGGTTCATTAAGAAATATTATGGTAAATAAAAAATATTAATTTTCCTTATTCTTAAAATTTTCGTATCCTCCGCACCAGACATCAATAAGACAGGAGGAACCATGCTCACCGCATATGCCAAAGGAATAGGAACCGGCGCAGGCCTGATCATTGCCATCGGTGCCCAGAACGCCTTTGTTCTCAGCCAGGGCGTAAGAAAAAACCATTATCTCACCATCGCCCTGATCTGTGCGCTCTGTGACGCCATCTTAGTGGCGGTGGGGGTCACAGGCGTAGGCACCATGTTTGCGGCAAGCCCTTTGCTGACACGGATTGCGGGCATGGGCGGTGCGGCCTTTCTTTTTGTATACGGCGCCAGGGCGTTTCAATCGGCATTTCGTGGGAACCAGATGGAAACCGACAATGACGCGGCCACATCACTGAAGGCTGTGGTCCTGGCCACTCTGGCCGTAACATTGCTCAACCCCCACGTCTACATTGATACCGTTCTTCTTCTGGGAAGTATTGCCAGCCAGTTCCAGCCACCCGAACACCTGGCCTTTGGCGCAGGAGCCGTCACCGCGTCTTTTGCCTGGTTTTTCAGCCTGAGTATCGGGGCCACCTTTCTGGCCCCTCTGTTCCGGAAAAAACGGGCCTGGCAGATTCTGGACAGCTTTGTGGGAGTGGTCATGTGGACCATTGCAGCGTCGCTGGTCCGTGGGGTGGCAGTTTGATCATTTTAGGACGGGCAGAAAAGCAAATCAGGAGATTATGATGACGGATGACTGGATGCAATACATGGGAACCCCCGTTGTCCTGGACACCACCTCAAGCTGGATTTACATCGGCACTTTAGAGGCAATAACAGATGAGTCCATCACCCTTTCGGAAGCCGATGCCCACGACATCAGCGATACGGATATCACCAAAGAGCTGTATATCCACAAAAGCAGAACCGAAGGTATCCGGGTCAATCGGGACAGGGTAATTGTCAGCCGGGCATTTATCGTCGGTTTATCCGCCCTGGATGCGGTAAAGGCATTCTAAAAGACGACGTTCAGTCCTGTTGATCAGAAGGCCATCCCATCAGCAGCCTGTTCTTTGGGGTTACATCCGATGGAATCACAGCGGTATGGATATCGTAACCATGACCCGTCAGGCCCATGGCCCGATAGGCATCCACAGCCAGGTCTCCGGCCATCCACCCGGACAGGCCGCCGTCACGGCAGGTTTTCAAATCGTGGCAGCAGGGCAGTACCGCCACCCGGGCCCGGACGGATACCGCCCGGGTAATGACGGTGTCGGTCAGGCTGCCACAGGCATGAGCAGACACCACGATATCCGATTCGGACAAAGGGACCTCCTCCAAATCCCCCGATACATAACGAACCTGGTCACGGAGCCTTGGCCACGCTTCGGCCATAACTCCGGCTAATTTCCCGGCACTGGGGGGCAGGGCCGTATCCACGGCCACCGCCTCTACCGAGGACCGGTCCAGCAGCAGCATAATATGGGCCAGCAAACCGTGGCCGCAGGCCATATCCACCACCCGGCCGCCCCGGAATCTGCGTCTCACCCGCCGGGCGGTTTCCCAGGCCTCGTAAAGTTCTTTTCTTGGCAGCACCCCGGCCCGACACACCGTCCTGGCGATGCGATGAAACAGGCTGTCGCCATTGAACAGATCGGCATGGATGGGCATCAGCCGGTTCTTGCTGGAGACTTTCATCGGTTTAGAACGCCTTCCGGTAGAGCCGCAGACTGTTGGTTACCACGGATATGCTGGAGGCAGCCATGGCCAGGGCGGCCAGAATGGGGTGGAGCTGACGCAGCATGTCCGGCACCGCCTCAAAAGGGGCAAGCACCCCGGCGGCCAGGGGAATCAGTACGATGTTGTAAAAAAAGGCGAAAAAGAGATTTTGCCGGATGGTCGCCATGGTCTGCCGGCTGATCCGGATAGCCTTGGGAATCCCCGTCAGCCTGCCGGATGACAGGATAATATCCCCGGTTTCAATGGCCACATCCGTACCCGTGCCGATGGCAAAGCCGATATCGGCCTGGGCCAGGGCCGGTGCATCGTTGATCCCGTCACCCACCATGCCCACACATTTGTTCCCGTCCTGAAGGTCCTGAATCTTACCGGATTTTTCGTCAGGGCGGACATCGGCAACGATATCATCCACTCCCACTTCCCTGCCGATGGTCCGGGCAGTCTGGGGGTTGTCTCCGGTGAGCATCACCGTTTTCAGCCCGGACCGATGCAGTTCTTCGATGGCCTCTGCGGAATCCGGCTTCAGGGGATCGGTCACGGTGATAAGACCTTTCACCTGATTCTCATCTGCCAGCACCACAACGGTTTTTCCCTGGGATTGGAGTACGTCGATACGGTCCCGCGCCCCATCGGCAATCTCTAGCGACAGCCCATCCCCGAACCATCCGGGTTTCCCCAGGTAGTAAACCGTCTCATCAATGCGTCCCTGGACGCCCAGGCCGGCATGGGCTTTAAAATCCAAGGGAGATGTCAATTCCAGTTTCAGGTCTTCGGCATGGGCCACGATGGCTCGGCCGATGGGATGTTCCGAACCTTTTTCCAGGGAGGCGGCAAGGGTCAGCAAGGCGTCTTCCAAACCATTATCTGCCATGCCGTCCTCCTCCGCCAGCGGAATCACCTCCCCTACTGCCGGTTTTCCCCGGGTGATGGTCCCGGTCTTATCCATTACGATGACATCCAGGCCGGCAGCGGTTTCAAGGGCCTGGCTCCGTTTAAACAGAATACCGTTCTCAGCCCCCTTTCCCGTACCGGCCATAATGGCCGTCGGTGTCGCAAGTCCCAGGGCACAGGGGCAGGCGATCACCAATACCGCCACCATCCGTATCATGGCGGGCACGAACTCTCCCGTCGTCCCCCACCATATAAAAAAGGTGATCAGGGCGACACCCATCACCGCCGGTACAAAAACAGCAGCCACCCGGTCGGCCAGGGCCTGGATTGGGGCTTTGCTCCCCTGGGCCTCCTGAACCATCCGGATGATCCGGGCCAGGGCCGTATCCTTGCCCACCCGGGTGGCAGTGAACGTCAGCAGACCCTCGCCGTTGACCGTGCCGCCGGTAACGGTATCCCCCGGAGCCTTCATCACCGGAATGGGTTCTCCGCTGAGCATGGATTCGTCCACGGCAGACCGGCCGTCAATCACCTCTCCGTCAACGGGAAACCGCTCTCCGGGCCGGATGATAATCCGGTCGCCAGGCACCACCTTATCGATGGGGACCACCACCTCTCCGTCATCCGTCAGCGTTGTGGCGGTGGTGGGGGTCAACCCCATGAGTTTTTTTATGGCCCCCCCGGTTTTCCCCTTGGTTCTGGCCTCCAGCAATTTGCCGAACTTGATGAGGGTAATGATCACAGCCGAGGTTTCAAAGTAAACATGACCGGTCAGCCCTGGAAGTATCAGAATCGCCAGGGAATAAAAATAGGCCACTGAAGAACCCAGGGCGATCAAGACATCCATGTTGGCTGATTTGTTCCGCAGGCTGTTCCAGGCCCCTTTATAATAGTCCCCTCCCGTATAAAACTGAACCGGTGTCGCCAGGAGGAAAAACAGCCAGTTGACCCAGGCACCGTGGCTCCACGGCCCTGTCAGTCCAAAATCCCGTCCCATGCTCAGAAAAAACAGCGGCAGGGTAAATGCCGCCCCTGTCAGGAATTTGCGGGTCTGGTCTCGGATTTCCCGGCTGCGGGCTATTTCCTCGGCTTCGGCGGCGCTTTCCCCGCCGTCACCGTCCTCGGGCAAAATTAGATCAAAACCGATATTCCTGACCCGGTCTGCGATGCGGTCCAACCCGGTTTCCGAGGCAAGAAAGGAGAGGGACAGCCGCTCCGTGGCAAAATTCACACGGGCGGAGATAAGCCCAGGCACCCCTTTGTTGAGGGTTTTCTCAATATTTGCAGCACAATTGGCACAACTCATTCCGGTTACCGGCACTTCGGTTTCCGTGGTCACCACATCGAATCCGATGCTGCGGATCTTTTCCACCACCGCAGAAAGATCTATTTTATCAGGCGCATATTCCACCATGGCCCGTTCCGCCGCGAAATTAACCGACACTCGAACGATGCCATCCACGGGTGCCAATGTCTTTTCGATGTTGGCCGCACAATTGACACAACTCATTCCGGTTACCGGCAGGGTTAATTCCATGGTTTCCATTTGCCTCTCCCTTATAGTGATGTTCATTTATCCAAAGGTCCTTTCCGCCAAAAAACCAATATATGTCGGATCTGGGAATATGCAAAATTCCCCGGGGAGAAAATTTTGCTTTTTAGCTGCTTTTGTGTATACTTGTGGACAACTCCTGCGTTTTTTGAGATTTGCCGAAACGATTTCCCGGCCCGCCCGGAAGTTTCCGCGGGTAAACACCCCGGCAAATGGGACGTACAGCGATCCCCCAAGGGAAAGCACATCAGCGCGGTACGGAGGTTACATATGTTCTTATTCCGGTGGAAAAATTTAAAGTTCCGGATCACCCCTGTGTTGTCCCGGGCTATATTCTGGATCATACTATGGACGATGGTATTGCCCCCGGTGTTTGCGGCGGACAATACCCTCAAATTCGGGCTTCACGTCTCTGCCATGGGCAACCTTGATCCCCACTTTGCCGCCGGGTCCCAGGACCGGGCCTTTGCAGATATGGTGTTCAACGGACTGTTGCGGTATCAGCCGGGAAATGCCCCGAAAATAGAACCGGATCTCGCGGAAGCCATGCCGGAATTTCGTATGGAAGGCGGCCGGCAGATCTGGACGGTCATTCTGAAAAAAGGGGTCATGTTCCACGATAGTCCGGACGTACCGGCCTACGAACTCACCGCTGATGACGTTATCTTTTCCCTCACCAAATCCGCCGACAAACAGTATTGTGCCTATTCCGGCAATTACACCGGCATGACCCTGGTAAAAAAGGGCAAATACCGCCTTGAAATCATCCCGGCAAACCCCGTATCTCCTGTCCTTTTTTTTCCTAAAATCTCAAACTACGGCGGGGGATTTATTGTGAGTCGTAAAGTCATTGAGAAAAAGGGGTATGAGGAATTCAAAACCCATCCTGTGGGAACCGGCCCCTTTAAATTTTCATCCCACCTTAAAGACAAGTACATCTCCCTTGTTGCCAATAAAGACTATTTCAGGGGCGCCCCCCGTCTGGCAGGGGTGGAAATCCACTTCATGCCCGAGCTGACCGACCGCGAAGCCGCCCTTAACGCGGGGCGGATGCACGTGGTGACAGGTTCCGGTGAAAAAGGCTGGATTCTTGACATCGAACGTAAGCAGGGCATCACCGTTGATACCCACGGGGCCGGTGAAGTGGGCACCGTACACCTGAACATGACGGTCCCTCCCCTCAATGATATCAGGGTTCGAAAAGCCATTGCCTATGCCCTCGGCAGGCAGGGCTTTCTGGACACCATCTCTTCGCGGATCTCGGGCCCTGTGTTTTCACCCGTTCCGGATCAATTCCTGCCCGGGGGGATTCCCGAAAAGGAAGCAACCCTGCTTAGGCTGACCTACGCCAGGGATCTGCCCCGTGCCGTAAAACTCCTTGCAGATGCAGGGTATGCCCAAGGATTTACCCTGGACCTGGTCTCTTCTGAAAAACGGGTATACCGGCGCGCCTACGAAGTGCTGGCCCGCCAGCTGGCGGATGTGGGCATAAAGTGCAATGTCCGGGTGGTCCCCCACTCCGAGATGCACAGGGTTATCCGTAAAGACCCCAGACCCATTGTCATCTACTTTGCCTGGCGCCCGAATGCCGATGCCTACCTCACCCGCTTTTTTCATTCGGACTCCATTGTGGTCAGCGGGAAACGGCCGGACACCAATTTCTCCCATTACGATAAAATTGACAAGATCATTGAGGCAGCCCGGATGGAAACCGACCCTAAAACCCAGATCAACCTCTGGGTCCAGGCCCAGATCAGAATTCTCAACGACATGGCGGCACTGCCCATCATGTTCGGCAGGAACTGCTATGCCAGGCGCACCAGCCTGGATTACGGGCACACCCTGGTATCCACCATGGCCCTCTATCCCCAGTTTACCGAAAGGACACATTTGGACGACTGATACGCATCCTTATGAACACCTATTCTAAAATTCTCCTGACCACCCTGCCCCTGGTATTCTTCTTTCTTGTGGCCACGGTGGGGACCACATATTATTTTTCCCGCTCCGCCCTGCTTGATCTTGGAGAGACCTGGCTGGATACCCGGCTGCACATGGCCGAAGCCATCGTCACCACCCAGGACAGCATGCTTCATGAATACGGATTGGAAAAAATACCGGCAAGCATTGCCAAGGCCAAGCTGGATGCCACGGCCCTCATCCACGAGATTGAAGTGGGGGAACAAGGATATATTTTTGCCGTCAACCAGAACGGTACCATTGTATTTCACCCCAACAAATACCTGGTGGATACGGATGTCAGCAAGGATGAGTGGTTTCTGGAGATGACCAACGACGGGGGCCGGCTGGTGCTGGACATCGGTGATGAAATCAGCCTGGCCCGGTTTGCCTATTTCAGCCCCTGGCAGTGGTATATCCTGGCGGTGGACCCCATGACGGAAGTCTACGGGGTATCCCAGCGAATGAAACCCTATCTTTTCTCACTCGGTATCATCGCCGCCGTCATTATTTCCCTGGCACTGATGGTGCTGACCCGGCGCTTGACCCGCCCCCTGAAACTTCTGGTGCAACGGGCCGAGGAAATCGGCGGCGGCAACCTTGACACCCGCATAGACATTACTTCCAATGACGAGTTCGGCCACCTGGCAAAAGGATTCAACCAGATGGCGGTCCAGCTCAAACAGACCATGACCACCCTGTCCCACCGGGAGGAACATTTCAGGGCTCTCATCGAAAACGGCAGCGACATGATCTGGATACTGGACCAGGAGGGAAACTTCCGGTATGTCAGTCCCTCCACCGAGCGGATACTGGGGTATACCTCCGACACCCTTCTGGGTAAATGCGCATTTGACTACGTCCATCCGGAAGACCGGACAGCTGTCTTCAAACGGTTTGAAATGCGGGTACAGGCCATGGTGGCTGCCCAGGCCACGGCCCATCGTTTCAGGCACGAACAGGGGTATTGGTGTATCCTGGAATCCATCAGCCAGAACCTGCTGGAACATCCGGCCGTATCCGGCATGGTCATCAACTCCAGAAATATCACCAAACGCAAGCAGGCGGAAAAAGCCCTGAAACAATCCTACCAGGAACTGGAAAACAGGGTCGAAGAAAGAACCCGGGAACTGACCGCCCTGAACAAGGCATTAAACAATGAAATCCTCATCCGCAAACAAAAAGAAAAGGAACTGGAACGCGCCAACCAGGCCAAGAGCGATTTTCTTGCCAATGTCAGCCATGAAATCAGAACCCCCCTCAATTCGGTGATCGGTTTCAGTGAACTGCTGAACACCATGACAAAGGAGCCCCAGCAGGCCGCATACCTGTCTGCCATTTCCACGGCGGGAAAAAGCCTGCTCGAATTGATTAACGACATACTGGATCTGTCTAAAATGGAGGCGGGAAAACTGAAAATCACCCGTGAACCTGTGGCGGTGAGCAGCCTGTTTCAGGATGTTTATCAATTGTTCATCGTCAAGGCCCGGGAAAAGGGGCTTGATTTTTCCATCCACCTGCCTCCGGACCTTCCGGATTCTCTTCTTTTGGATAAAATGCGCCTTAAACAGGTGATCACCAACCTGACGGACAATGCCTTGAAGTTCACCGAAACGGGAAATGTCATCCTCAAGGTGGAAACGATGCCGTCTGAAAAACAGTCCGGCAATACCCTGGATCTTGACATATCTGTCCAGGATACCGGTATCGGTATTCCGGAAGAAAAGCAGGCCCTTGTATTTGATTCCTTTCAGCAGGAAAACGCCGGCACCAGCCGGAAATTCGGCGGCACCGGCCTTGGTCTGGCCATTTCGAGGCAACTGGTCTCCCTGATGGACGGCAAGATCACGGTGGCCACCGCCCCTGGCCAGGGCAGCCTGTTTACCGTTCATCTCCCGGATGTACAAATCAACACCGAACCGGTACCGGACCAGACCCGGCAGCACCTTGAAATCAACAATGTCAGTTTCACCGCCGGTAAAGTCCTGGTGGTGGATGACCGGGAAGATATCCGGTTCATGGTCAGGGAAATTCTAGAAAAAACCGGACTTGCCGTCATTGAAGCAGACACCGGGGAGGCCGGGGTAGAACTGGCCCTCACCGAACAGCCCGACCTGATCTTCATGGACATCAAACTGCCGGGAATCAGCGGCAGGGAAGCTGCGGCCCGGCTGACGTCGGACGACACCACCCGGCATATTCCCATCTGCCTGATGACCGCCTCCGTGAACCAGTCCACCCGGGAGGACCTGTCCGAATCCGGGTTTGCCTGTGCCCTGATCAAGCCCATCGTTATCTCGGATCTTCTGCAGGTGCTGGTCCGTTATCTGCCCCAGGCCCGGATCACCCATATGGAAACAGATTCTGGGGATACTGGTTTTTCAGATGCAAACAAAGGATTGGTAAGACTTCTCAGTGACGAGATCACCCCGGAAATGGGACAACGGCTGCAGCAGGAAATTCTTCCCCGGTTACCTGAAATTCAGGAGGGTATGCGCATGTCGGAAATCCGGGCCTTTGCCCTCCGGATCCAGAACATCGGCAGTGAGTACGGCGCCAGCGCAATTGAATCATTCGGCCAAACCCTGCTACTCCAGGCAGACACCTTTGACGTTGAAAAAATCACCCACAGCCTGAAACTGATCGGGGTAGTGCTCAACAGGCTGAAAGCCTGAACCGAAGTTGCCCCCTCAGGGGAGTTCTTTTTTAGGGGCGACAAAGGTCCGCAGCCAGCCCCAGAGCGTATTGCCGTCCAGAAATTCCTTTTCAGAAGCATCCAGCACCCGGTTCATCTTTTCCGTATCTGAATACCTGTCTTTCCGGGTGATCATTTCTTTTTCCGGATCAAGTTCCCGGACGATGCGGGCGGGATTGCCGGCCGCGATAACATTGGGGGGAATGTCGCAGGTCACCACGGAACCGGCACCGATGATGCTGTTTCTGCCGATGGTCACCCCCTTGCAGACAATGGCGGAATCCCCCACCCAGACATTTTCCTCCAGCACCACCCGGGACACCTCGGTGGGGGGCAGCGAACGGTCATAGATGCCGTGCCAGTCCGAATCCGTGACATAGGCGTGGCTGGCCAGCATGCAGGAGTCACCGATGGTGATACTGTTGGCGGCCGAGATTCTTACACCGGGAGAAATCAGCACATGGTCTCCGATCCGGATGCCGTCGATATCTTTTTTCTCGGACCATACCGTCAACCGGGTCCGTTTATCGGCGCACCCCAAAAGGGTGATATGGCTGCCGATGGAGATGGGTCCGCCGAAGAGTTCGATGTGCCAGGGTTTGACAATATACGGGTGGGGTCCCAGGGAAGCGAGCTGGGGTTCCGTGTAGTTACGCACGTAAAAGGCCAGGAACCTGTACCAGGCTTTTTTAATATAATATGGTCGCTTGTCGCGGATCACCTGACTATCCTTTATAAGTCCAGCCGTCCCAGTTCTCGTGGTTGAACAGGCCTGCAGCCCCTGTCAGCCCGTAAAGGGCGTCCGCCGCCATCAAGGCCACGGCATTGGTCCAGGAGATCTTTTCCTCAGGCCAGATAACGATATCAGGATAGGTATACCCGCACCAGAAGGTATTGTCAGGATAAACCCGGTCCTGTATCCAGGAAAACACCATCTTGGCCTCCTGCCTTCGGCCCATGCCGTGGAGGGCCAGCACCAGCTCACTGGTTTCCGCGATAGTCACCCAGGGTTCATCCGATACACAGCGGCACCCCTGGTCCTTGATGACATATTTATTCCAGTACTTATCGATCCTGGCAGCGGCCTTATTACCCCGCAGTGCACCGCTCAGGATGGGATAAAACCAGTACATGGAAAACCTGGACTTGGAGACGTTGTAGGTGTGAATATTTTCCTGAATGGATTTTTCCAGACGGACCATGGCATCTTCCCAGGCGGGGCGCACCTCCCCCAAGATGCCGGCAATGGCAAGCCCGCACTTCAGGCTCATGAAGATGGATGAAGACCCGGCCAGAAGCGACATGGGATCGGTCTTTCCCTCAGGACTCTTGGCCCAGTATATCTCTCCGGAGGAGGTTTGAAGGCCCAGGGCGAACGCTATGCCGCGCACGGCGCAGGGCCAGTATCGTTCCAGCTCCTCCCTGTCCCGTTTGATCAGGTATTGATGGAAAAGCCCCACGGCCAGATAACAGGCCATATGGGATTCGGAGGTCCGGTCTTCGGGCCTCCCGTCCATGTAGGATGAAAACCAGGCCCCATCCGGATTCTGTTTAGCCACCAGCCAGTCCAGCGCTGCCACGGCTTGCCTGTAATATCCGCCCACGTTCAATCCCATGACCGATTCCACCAGATCCCAGGGATCGGTTTTTCCATCGGTATGCCAGGGAATGTCTCCGTTTGTCCGCTGAAGCCCGGCAATCCCCCCTGCAACTGAGTCTATGTTCAGAGGCGATTCCTGTGGTATTTTTACGGGTGTCCGGCGCATTTGATCTCTCTTATAATAGATATATCCTTTGTAAAGCCGTGGTCACAGTACCAAACCTGCTTTTATTTTACAAGATTCTATCCAATTTATTCATGAATGATAATTCACCTATATATTTTTTTGCCCCACCCCGGATGCATGAAACCCCATGTTCCACGACATAATAAAACAACTATTTGAAATTGATTAATATTTTTTTACAAATCACCATAGGGCTTCAAAAATATTTTTCCTTGACAACCCTTATTAATATCTGCTAATCAAAAATGAATGGTCATTCATAATATTGAATATACAACCGAACTTTAGGAGGAAATCATGGTAAGAAAGATCAGAAAGGCTGCAGTCATCGGGTCCGGAATCATGGGAGGCGGTATTGCCGCCCTTCTCGCCGGCGCCGGTGTTGATGTACTGCTCCTGGACATCGTTCCTTTTGACTTGAAAGACGAAGAAAAAAACGATCCTGCAGCAAGGAATCGTATTGTTCAGGCCGGTATGGACGCAGCCCTTGCTTCCAAACCCTCCCTGTTTTTCAATAAAAAAGATGCCGCCCGCATCTCCCTGGGCAACTTGGACGACGACATTGAAAAGCTGGCCGACTGTGACTGGATCGTGGAAGTTGTTGTGGAGAACCTGAAGATCAAAAGAGATCTGTTCGAAAAGGTTGCGGGGATCAGAAAGACAGGTTCCATTATCTCCACCAACACCTCCGGTATCCCCCTTCAGGACATCAGCGAAGGATTTTCCCAGGAGTTCAAAGAGCACTTCATGGGCACGCACTTCTTTAACCCGGTGCGTTACATGCACCTGCTGGAGCTGATCCCCGGCGCAGAAACCAAAGAAGAAATCCTCGACTTCATCGCCACCTTCGGTGAGCGGAACCTGGGCAAAGGTATTGTCTGGGCCAAAGACACCCCCAACTTCGTGGGCAACAGAATCGGCATCCAGGGCATCGGCGCCTGCATCCAGTTCATGGTTGAAGACGGTTTCACCGTTCCTGAAGTTGACGCCCTGTTCGGCCCGGCCCTTGGCCGCCCCAAAACAGCCATCTTCAAGACCACTGACCTGGTTGGCCTCGACACCATGGCCCACGTTGCCAAAAACTCCTACGACCTCTGCGAAGACGATGAGCAAAGAGAGACCATGAACCTGCCGGACTTCGTCGGCAAAATGGTTGAAAAGAACATGCTGGGCAACAAAACCCAGGGCGGGTTCTACAAAACCGAACTGACCCCGGAATGGAAAAAGCTGCGCAAGGTCCTCAACGTCGAAACCCTGGAATATGAAGACCTTGAACGGCCCACCTTCCCCTGCCTGGACGAAGCCAAGAAAAAAGGCACCCTGGAAGAAAAGATGGCTTGCGTGCTCAAAGGCGACGACCGCGGCGCCAAGTTTGCCTGGAAATGCATGGCAAATGCCTTCCAGTATGCGGCCAACCGGGTACCTGAAATTGCCGACACCGTCGTTGAAATAGACAACTCCATGAAATGGGGTTACAATTTTGAAATGGGTCCCTTTGAAGCCTGGGATGCCTACGGCGTCAGCGACGCCGTGGAAAGAATGAAAGGCGAAGGCCTGGAGGTTCCCGCAAACGTTATGGCAATGCTTGAAAAAGGCGCCAAAACTTTCTACAAACTGGAAAACGGCATCCGCTACTACTTTGACTTCGCCACAGGCGAGTACAAAGCCGTTCCGGTTTCAAAGTCTATGGTTTCCATCGCTGCTGCCAAGGGCAACAACAAGACCGTTCTGTCCAACGCCTCCGCTTCCCTGGTTGACATCGGCGACGACGTCTTCTGCGTTGAGTTCCACACCAAAATGAACGCCATCAACGGTGAAATCGTTGATACCATCGGCGAAGCCCTTGACTATGTTGACAGAAACGGTGCCGGCCTGGTTATCGGTAACGAAGCCGGCGGCATGCCCGGTGCCTTCTCTGCCGGTGCCGACCTGGCCTTTGTTTCCAAACTCTGCCACGACAAAAAATATGCCGAAATAGACGCCTTCCTGAAAAAAGCCCAGGACGGTATCCAGGCCACTAAGTACGCTGCCTTCCCGGTTGTTGCCGCACCTTACGGCATGGTTCTTGGCGGTGGTTGCGAAACCTGTCTGGGTGCTGACCGCATCGTTGCCCATACAGAACTCTATATGGGCCTGGTTGAAATCGGCGTAGGCCTTCTGCCCGCAGGCGGCGGCTGCCTCAACCTCTGGAAGAAATACATCAACGCCCTTCCCGGCAAAGTGGCCAAAGACACCGACCTTGCCAAACTCTTTATCCCGGCCTTCATGAAAGTCGGCATGGCAGCGGTTTCCATGTCTGCGGCCCAGGCTCAGGGTAACGGATATCTGGGTCTCTCCGACCGGATCGTCATGAACCGCGACAACCTCATCGGCGAAGCCAAAAAAGAAGTCCTGAAGATGGTTGACGACGGATACGTTCCCCCGCTGAAGCAGAAGGTGAGAGTCATGGGTAACGCAGGTCAGGGTATGGTGAACGCAGAGCTTTACAACATGCTCAACGGCCAGTTCATGAGCGAACACGATGCCTTCCTTGCCAAACGGATCGCATACGTCATGAGCGGCGGCGATGTGAAGGCAGGTTCCGAGGTCAGTGAAGACACCATCCTCAAACTGGAACGCGACGCCTTCGTGGACTTCTGTAAAGAAGAAAAGACCATTGCCAGAATCGACCACATGCTGAAAACCGGGAAGCCGCTTAGAAACTAAGCTGTTTTTGGCTTAGGAATCTACAAGCGCTAATTTTTTAGGAGGAAGAATACAATGAGAGACGCATATATTGTACAATCTGTAAGAACCCCGGGCTGCAAGCAGAAAAGAGGTCAGTTCAATCAGACCCGCCCGGAAGAGCTGGCATCCTTCATCATGAAGGAAGCCGTGGAAAGAACCCCGAATCTCAAACCTGAAGACCTGGATGATGTCATGCTGGGCTGCGCCTTCCCCGAGGCGGAACAGGGACTGAACCTGGGCCGTATTGCCAACCAGATGGCAGGTTTCCCGGAAAAGGTATCCGGCGCCGTTGTCAACCGCTTCTGCGCCTCCGGCCTGGAAGCCATTGCCCTGGCATCCGCACGGGTGCAGATGGGATGGTCAGAGGTCTGCATGGGCGCTGGCTGCGAATCCATGACCTTCGTCCCCATGGGCGGCAATGTACCCCGCCCTCATCCCGAGTATTCCAAGACAAACCCTGAAAACTATATTTCCATGGGTGTCACTGCGGAAAACGTAGCCAACCGCTACAACGTATCCCGGGAAGACCAGGACAAGTTTGCCGCAGACTCCCAGGCCAAAGCGGCCGCAGCCAAAGAGGCGGACAACTTTCCCGAAATCGTTCCCACCCCTGCTTACTATTATGTGGAACAGGCAGACGGGACCTACAAAAAGGAATCCAAAATCGTTAAATACGACGACGGTATCCGTCCCTCCACCCCGGAGCAGCTTGGCAAACTGAGAACCGTATTTGCCGCGGCCGGATCTGTTACTGCAGGCAACGCCTCCCAGACCACTGACGGTGCTGCCGCCACCATTATCGCCTCCAAGGAAAAATGCGATGAACTGGGCCTTACCCCCATCGGACGCCTGGTCACCTACGCCACCGTAGGCTGCAAATCCGATGAAATGGGTGTTGGTCCCAAATATGCCATTCCAGCCGCCCTGAAAACAGCAGGGCTGACCATTGATGATATCGATATCTGGGAAATCAACGAAGCATTCGCTTCCCAGGCCCTGCACTGCATCAGGGAACTGGACCTGGAAAAATATATGGATAGAATCAATATCAAAGGCGGAGCCATTGCACTGGGACACCCCTTAGGATGCACCGGTGCTAAACTCACAGCCACCATGTTCGCAAACCTCAAGCAGGTTGACGGTAAATATGGCGTCGTTTCCATGTGTATCGGCGGCGGCATGGGTGCTGCGGCTATTTTCGAAAGATTTTAGCTGATATTACCTCCTTGTTCGTTTAAGGTTCCGGCCCTCCCCTTTCCCCAGGGGAGGGCCGGTTCTTTTTCAAACGATGTTGAGGCCATATCCCTTATAAAATATAAGTAAAAAGTAGTATTTCTTATATCTGAAGTCATTCTCAATACAATTATCATTGACATGAATTCTAGGTATATGTCATCTTGTTCGCGGTTAGCGATGTTTATTTACAATTTGCCAAACCTTCCGCGAGGTAGGGGCGGAAAGCTACGGATCTCAATTAAAAGTAGGAGACAGCCGGGTTGCAATCCAATTTCTATTTCCTTTGCTTTTCTCTATATTTTCAATTTTGATCATTTTTTCTTAATTCTTTATTCAAGTTCATTGGAGGTTTTCTCATGCCATGTAAATTTCAACTCAAAAGCAGTTTCTCTAAACTTGTAGTCTCTCTACTGATATTCTCGATGATAGTGGGCTGCCAGACGACCAAAAAAGAGATGGGCACAGTCATTGGAGCGGTTGCCGGCACTGCTGCCGGCATGCTCATTGGGGATGGCGCCGGCAGGGCGCTG
>MDTD01135522.1_pt1 | contig 25573 bp, 22 predicted proteins | sample 811221 | NCBI WGS metagenome assembly MDTD01 (sample SAMN05326646, study PRJNA326480) | marine metagenome | isolation source: seawater | place: Pacific Ocean: South West | collected 2011 | reverse complement strand
GCCTATCGACTCCTTAAGAGAGAATAAAGTGATGAGTTTAAAAACAAGGTTCGGTAATCTGGGTAATATTTTAGACTCTGACAACTTAACAGAGGAAAATATTTATGTTTTAAATAGCCCTATTTTGTCTAATTCCCAACTTAAAAAATTTGTAAATTTTTTTGGAAAAAACTCTGCTATAATAAATTGCACATTTCATAAAAACGAAACGTTATCAAAAGCAATTGAAAGAATTAAAAAAAATTCTGAAATAGCAGTTCGTGAAGGAGTTACTCAATTAATTCTTAGCGATAAAATGATTTCTGAAACGGAGTTACCAATTCCAATGTTACTTTGTGTTGGTGCAATCAATACAAATTTAATTAAAAATAAACTTAGAGGATATGTATCTATAAATGTTGAAACTGGTGAAGCAATGGATACCCACTCATTTGCTACTTTATTAGGTGTTGGTGCCACAACTATAAATCCATATTTAGCTTTAGATGGACTATTTCAAAGATTTGAAAAAAAATTGTTTGGTAACTTTGCTTATGAAGATTGTATTAAAAGATACATAAATTCAGTTAACAATGGTTTATTAAAGATTATGTCAAAAATGGGAATTTCAGTCCTAAGTTCTTATCGAGGTGGCTGTAATTTTGAAACAGTTGGTATAAGTCGATCTGTGGTATCTGAATATTTTCCAGGTATGACTTCAAAGATCTCTGGTTTAGGATTAATTGGTATTGAAAAAAAATTAAGAAATATTCATGAAATTGCTTTTAAAAGTGATGAAACAATCCTGCCAATAGGAGGGATTTATAGATATAGAAAAAATGGTGAAGTTCATCAATATCAAGGAAAACTGATACACCTTCTTCAATCAGCTGTCACAACCAATTCTTATGAAGTTTATAGGAAATACGTTAAAGGTATTTACAATTTACCACCTATAAATTTAAGAGATTTGATTGATTTTAGAAAAAGATATTTAGGTAAACCTATAGACATCTCTGAAGTTGAACCAATTTCAAATATACTAAAAAGATTTGGTAGCGGAAGCATGTCCCATGGTGCATTATCAAAAGAAGCACATGAAACACTGGCAATTGGTATGAATAGAATTAAAGGAGCTTCCTGCAGTGGTGAAGGTGGTGAGGATGAAAAAAGATTTGTTAAATTGGAAAATAATGATAGCGCTAACTCAAGAGTTAAGCAAATTGCATCTGCTAGATTTGGAGTAACTATAAACTATTTAAATAATTGTAATGAGATTGAAATAAAGATTGCACAGGGTGCTAAACCAGGCGAGGGAGGTCAGTTACCTGGATTTAAAGTTACTGAAGAAATTGCAAGATTGAGACACTCTACACCAGGTGTTACCTTAATTTCACCACCTCCTCACCACGACATATATTCAATAGAGGACTTGGCGCAATTAATTTATGATCTCAAACAAATTAACCCAAATGCTAGAGTAGGTGTTAAGTTGGTTGCTTCTTCAGGGATAGGAACAATAGCAGCTGGAGTTGCGAAAGCTAAAGCAGATATCATTTTGATTTCAGGACATAATGGTGGTACCGGCGCAACTCCCCAGACAAGCGTGAAATATGTTGGTATTCCCTGGGAAATGGGCTTAACTGAAGCCAATCAAGTTTTAACACTAAATAATTTACGAAAAAATGTAACACTTAGAACAGACGGTGGAATAAAAACCGGAAGAGATGTTGTAATTGCTGCAATGATGGGTGCAGAAGAATATGGTGTTGCTACGACAGCGTTAGTCGCAATGGGATGTATAATGGTAAGACAATGTCATTCAAACACGTGTCCGGTTGGTGTATGCACTCAAGATGAAAAACTTAGAAAAAAGTTTACAGGAACGCCAGAAAAAGTTGTAAATTTATTTAATTTTATTGCTCAAGAAGTAAGAGAGATTTTGGCTGAATTGGGATTTAAAAATCTTAATGAAATTATCGGTAGAACAGATTTGTTAAGGCAAGTAAGCAAAGGATCGTCAAATTTAGATGATCTGGATTTAAATCCATTATTTGTTCAAGCTGACCCAGGATCAGAAAAAAGATATTGTGAAAAACAAATTATTAATAAAGTACCAAATACTTTAGACCAAAAAATTTGGCCGGCTATTAACAAAAAGTTAGATAATGATGAATTAATAAATGATGAATTTCAAATTCAGAATACAGATAGAGCAGTTGGTACGAATATTTCACATAATCTATATAAAAAATATGGGAATAATAATCTTAAAGAGGAATTTGTAACTTTAAGTTTTATTGGATCTGCCGGCCAATCATTTGGAGCATTTGGAATCAAAGGTCTAAAACTTAATTTAAAAGGGGATGCGAACGATTATGTAGCGAAAGGATTGTCAGGTGCAACAATTTCTATCAAACAAGCAGAAATTAGTAACTTAACTTCTAAAGATAATACTATTATTGGAAATACAGTTTTGTATGGGGCTACTGATGGAAAACTTTACGCTGCTGGTCAAGCTGGGGAACGTTTTGCAGTGAGAAACTCCGGAGCATTAGCTGTAACAGAAGGGTGTGGATCGAATGGATGTGAATATATGACAGGTGGAAATATCGTAATTTTGGGTGAGGTAGGTGATAATTTTGCTGCTGGAATGACAGGTGGAATGGCTTTTATTTATGATGCAAAAAATCAATTTGAAAAGAAAGTAAATCCAGAGTCTGTGATCTGGCAAAAAATTGAAACTGATTTTTGGAAAGATATATTGAAACAATTTATTAAAGAGCATTACAAACAAACTAACTCAAAAACTTCAGCTTTTATTATTGAAAATTTTAAAGATGAGGTTAATAGATTTATTCAAGTTTGTCCTAAAGAAATGCTAAATAAAATTAAAAACCCGATAACATATAAATCTACTATTAAAGAAGTCAGTTAAAATGAAAACTATAAAACTATTTTGCTTTGGTATCGGCCAAGTTGCAAAAAGTTTTATTTCGAATTTAAGAAAAAAAAATTTTAATCTAGATTTAACTGTTACTTCAAGAGAGATCAGCAAAAATGATACAATAATTGACTTAGATTGTAAAAAGTTTAAATTTGATATGGATAATTATGATGCTAATTTATTAGAAAACTTAAAAAATGCAGAATATGTTTTAGTATCAATACCGCCTGTAAACAAAAAAGACATTGTCATTGAAAATTTTGAAAAATATTTTACCTCTAAATTAAAATGGATTACATATTTATCAGCAACTAGTGTGTATGGAGATCATAAAGGAGCCTGGGTAGATGAAAATTCAAAAACTAATCCTACTTCAGAAAATGGTATTAATAGATTAAATGCTGAAAAATTATGGATAGAAAAATTTAAAAAAAACAAACTACCAATTCAGATTTTTCGATTATCAGGAATATATTCACATGAAAATAATATATTAAAAAGAATACTTTCTGGTTCAGCAAAAATCATTGATAAAAAAGATCATTTTTTTTCTAGAGTCCATGTTGATGATATATCGAATATACTATTAAGCACTTTAACTAATTTTGTTCCTGGAGAAATTTACAACATATCAGATGACAGACCCGCTTCTGCAGATGAACTTGTTAGCTATGGCTCAAAATTACTAGGCTTAGATTTACCAAAAAAAATAAAAGAAAATGAAATTGAAAGTAAGATGTTAAAAGATTTTTACAAAGAATCTAAAAAGGTAAATAATAAAAAAATCAAAAATTTTCTTAATTATTCCTTCAAATATCCAAGTTATATAGAAGGTCTAAATGAAATTAGAAAACATATTATTTAATTGAAAAGACATTCTTTTTAAATTTTTTTTTTGAGATAAGCTATGGTCCCCATTTTTGATGATAATTAGTTTTTTTTTAGAGTTTGGAAAAAGTTGCATAATTTTTTTTGAATAAGAAACTGGAACAACCTCATCTTTGCTTCCGTGAAACATTACTAGATTAATTTTAGTTTTAATTTTTTTGTTTAAAACTTTATTTTTTCTGCCATCTTTAATCAATTGATAAGTAATTGGATATTCATATTTTCCATGTTTTAAATTATAAATACCTTTTGTTTTTATTTCTCTCTTTATTTTATTTGTAAATTTTTTCCACATTAAGTTTTCTAAAAATTCCGGTGCCGATCCAATGCCTAAAAATCCTTTAATTTGCTTATAAAAATACTTAAATTGATTTAACGCTAACCATGAACCCATGCTTGAACCAATCAAAATAAAATCGTTTTCTTTGATTATCCTTTTGATCGCTACTTTAACTTCATAAGACCAATTAGAAATATTTCTCCTTATAAATTTACCAGATGATTTACCGTGCCCCGAATATTCAATTGCCAAAAATCCTATATCTTTCTTTTGACAGTATTTTTTAAAAAAATTAGGTTTTTCACCTTCGATGTCTGACATAAAACCATGCAAAAAAACTAAATGTATTTTTTTCTTATAATTGTTGTGTAAATATCTAATCTTAATATTATTTGATATTTTTAAGTACTTAATTTTATTCATTAACGTTTATATAGATTATTTAATAATATATAACTAATTTAAATGTCATCAAAATTAAAAGTTTTACAAGTTATACCGAAAATGGGATATGGCGGTGCTGAAACTGGCTGTTATCACTTAGCAAATTATTTGTCAGAGAATGGTTGTAAATCTTTTATTGTTACGAGTGGAGGTGAACTACTAAATTATTTCAATAAAAAAAAGGTTAAAGTTTTTAGACTGCCAGTCCATAGTAAAAATCCAATTTTAATTTTACTTAATTCTTTAATACTTATATTTTTAATACTAATTTTTAATATTAACATTATTCACGCTAGAAGTAGAGCTCCAGCCTGGTCTTGTTTGATCGCAACAAAAATTACAGGAAGAAAATTTGTAACCACTTTTCATGGTACATATAAATTTAAAAACTCTATAAAAAAATTTTACAATTCAGTAATGTTAAAATCTGACTTAATTATAGCTGGCTCAAATTTTATATTTACTCATATTCAACAAAATTATTATACTTATCTAAAAAAAAATAAAAAATTTCTGGTCATATTTAGAGGTATAAACTTGGATTTTTTCAATCCTAAAAAAATAAAACAGGAAGATCAAGATAAATTAAAAAAAAAATGGAATTTAGATAAGGAAAACAAAATTATATTACTTCCTGGTCGATTGACAATTTGGAAGGGTCATGAAATGTTCATTGAAGCAATCTATAAATTAAGAAATACAAAACCAGATTTGAAATTCAAAGCCATTATACTTGGGAGCGATCAAGGAAGAGATATATATAAAAAAAAACTAACTAGATTAGTAGAGCAATATAGACTTCAAAACGATATTTACTTCATCGATAATTTTGAACTTATGCCAATTGCATATAAAATTTCAACAATTGTAGTTTCTAGTTCAATAGAACCAGAGTCTTTTGGAAGAGTCTCTGTTGAAGCTCAAGCAATGGAAAAACCTATTGTTGCAAGTAATATAGGGGGCTCAAAAGAGACAATTATTGATAATAGGACAGGTTTTCTTTATGAAGCAGGTAATAGTGATCAGTTAAGTGAAAAAATTAATGAAATACTTGATTTAAGTGAAGTAACACGTAATGGCATTGGTTCTGAGGGAAGAAAAAATGTAATTAAGAAATTTGATGTTGAAAAAATGTGTTTTTCTACTTATTCAGAATATAAAAAAATTTTAAATGCCTAATATTACACTACCTGACGGAAAAAAAATTAACTTTGAAAAAAAAGTTTCTGGTATACAAGTTGCAGAAAAAATAAGTAAATCTCTAGCCAAACAAGCTTTAGTAATTAGTGTTAATGGTGAACTAAAAGATTTGTATTCTATTATTGAAAAAGATAGTTCAGTAAAAATTTTTACCGCAAAAGATCGAGAAGGACTAGAAGTTATTAGACATGATACTGCTCATATTATGGCTATGGCTGTTCAAGAATTATATCCGGGTACCCAAGTGACTATTGGTCCTGTAATTGAAAATGGATTTTATTATGACTTTGCAAGGAAAGAGCCTTTTACTAATGACGATTTAAAAAAAATTGAAAAAAGAATGTCTGAGATAATTGATAAAGATGTAAAAACTAGAAGGGAAGTTTGGAATAGAGAAAAAGCAATCAATCATTTCACAAAAATTGGAGAAAGATATAAAGCAGAAATAATTGAAAGTATCCCAAAAAACGAAGAACTTACTGTTTATCATCATGGGGATACATGGCATGATTTATGTAGGGGTCCTCATTTAGTATCCTCTGGAAAAATTGGCAAGGCTTTTAAATTGACAAAAGTGTCAGGAGCATATTGGCGTGGAGACTCGAATAATGAGATGCTGCAACGAATTTATGGCACCAGTTGGGCTTCTCAAAAAGAATTAGACCTTTATCTCAAAAGAATAGAAGAAGCTGAGAAAAGAGACCATAGAAAAATTGGAAAAGAAATGGACTTATTTCATTTTAGGGAAGAAAGTCCTGGATCAGTTTTCTGGCATGAGAAAGGTTGGAACTTATTTCAAAAATTAGTTAATTACATGAGATTTAAACAACAACAAGCAGGTTATAAAGAAGTAAATACGCCTGAGGTCTTGGATAGATTTTTATGGGAAAAATCAGGCCACTGGGAAAAGTTTGGAGCAAATATGTATACCTCAACTACACCAGATGAAAAAGTCTTTGCAATTAAACCAATGAACTGCCCAGGATGTGTTCAAATATTTAATCAAGGATTAAAAAGCTACAGAGACTTACCTCTTAAAATGTCTGAATTCGGAAAAGTCCATAGATACGAACCATCTGGCGCATTACACGGTTTACTAAGAGTAAGGGCATTCACTCAAGATGATGCTCATATTTTTTGTACAGAAGACCAAATTACAGAAGAGTGTGTATCAGTAACTAATTTAATACTTGGAATTTACAAAGATTTAGGATTTGAAAATATCATATTAAAATATTCTGATAGACCTGATTTAAGAGTTGGAGAAGATGAGGTGTGGGACAAGTCAGAAGATGCTTTACTAAAAGCGATTAAAGAGACAAATTTAGAGTATAGTATCAATAAAGGTGAAGGTGCATTCTATGGTCCAAAAATAGAATTCGTTCTTAGAGATGCCATAGGCAGAGATTGGCAATGTGGAACATTACAAGTTGACTTAAATTTACCTGGACGTCTAGGTGCAACATTTGTTGATAAAGATGGATCTAAAAAAGTTCCTGTAATGCTTCATAGAGCTTTATTTGGTTCGCTAGAGAGATTTATAGGTATCCTGTTAGAAAATTATGCTGGAAAATTACCTTTTTGGTTAAGTCCATTACAAACAGTTATTATTCCTGTTTCTGATGATTTTAATGATTATGCAAGTGAAATAGATAAGAAACTGAATTCAAATGGTATAAATTCATTAGCTGACTTAAAAAATCATAATTTAAATTACAAAATTAGAGAACATTCTCTGTCTAAAATTCCTATATTATTAATTTGTGGTAAAAAAGAAGTTGACTCTGGTAGTGTAACTATTAGAAGATTGGGATCTGAAAAACAAGAAAATATGAAATTAGATTTATTTTTAGAAAACGTTATATCTTTAAACAAAGTTCCCTCAAATTAAGTGGCAGATTACAAACAAAACTATTTTCAAAGAAGAAAAAAAGATAAAGGTCCAAGATCTAACAATAGGATCATGTCACCGGAAATACAAGTCATTTCAAGTGATGGAGAGAATTTAGGTATTTTAAATACAAATGAAGCAATTCAAATGGCCAGAGAAGAAGGATTGGACTTAATAGAAATTGCCCCAAATGCTAAACCACCTGTTTGTAAAATAATGGACATGGGGAAATTTAAGTATGATGCACAAAAAAAAGCTAATAAAGCTAAAAAAAAACAAAAAAAAATTGATTTAAAAGAAATAAAATTAAGGCCAGTAACTGAAACTCATGACTACACTTTTAAAATTAAAAATGCACAAAAATTTTTATCAAAAGGAGACAAAGTAAAGTTCACTATAAGGTTCAAAGGTAGAGAATTACAACATTCTCATCTAGGAAATGAACTTATGGAAAAAATAAAGGAAGATATTCAATCAGTTGGTAAGATTGAAATGCACCCAAAGTTTGATGGAAAACAGATGATTATGGTTATTCAGCCATTATAATTATTTAAGTATTGTAAATTAAATATATTATTTGTATAAAACCGTTGAAAATATGCCAAAATTAAAAACAAAAAGTTCTGCAAAAAAAAGATTCAAAATATCTGCTAAAGGTAAAGTTATTATGGCACAAGCTGGAAAGAGACATGGAATGATAAAAAGATCAAATTCACAAATTAGAAATCAAAGAGGCACTACTGTAATGTCGAAACAGGATGGAAAAATAGTTAAGTCATACATGCCTTACAATTTAAGAGGATAAAATGGCTAGAGTAAAAAGAGGCGTTACTACACGAGCTAAGCATAAAAAAGTTTTAAAAGCAGTAAAAGGTCAATGGGGAAGAAGAAAAAATACTATTAGAGTTGCACGTCAAGCAATGGAAAAAGCCATGCAGTATGCGTATAGGGATCGAAGAAATAAAAAAAGGGATATTAAGTCACTATGGATACAAAGGATTAATGCGGGAGTTAGATCAGAGGGTTTAACTTATTCAAAGTTTATTAACGGTCTAATTAAATCTGGAATAAAGTTAGACCGAAAAATACTTGCTGAAATAGCTTATGATAATCCAGAAGCATTTAAAACTATTGTTAAAAAAGCTCAAGCAGCACTTAATTAAATAATCTTCACTATTGTTTTTCTCGGTGTAAGAAATAATCTGTAATAATGTCAGAATTTGAAAAAAAAAAAATCATATTTATAGAGAAGATTAAAAATTCTAAAAACTTGCCAGAATTAACAATTATTAATTCAGAAATCTTTGGTAAAAATGGAATAATAAACTCGGAATTTAAAAAACTTGGATCTTTATCATCTGATGAAAGAAAAAATTTTGCTGCAAATATTAATAAAGTCAAACAAGAACTTTTAGAACTATACAAAATAAAAGTTAATGATGTTCAAGATAAAGAAATTATTGACAAAATTGCAAAAGAAAAAGTTGATATAACACTACCCGAGAAAGAATTTAATATTGGCAAAATCCATCCTGTTTCACAAGTTATTGATGAGATTTCGTGTATATTTTCTGAAATTGGTTTTACTGTTGAGGAGGGGCCTGATGTAGAGAATGAATATTACAATTTTACAGCATTGAATACTCCTGAGAATCATCCAGCAAAAGATATGCATGATACATTTTATATAGATAAAGATTTAAAAACATTATTAAGAACTCACACTTCTCCGGTTCAAGTGCGCACAATGTTGAAAGGCAAGCCACCTTTCAAAATTATAGCTCCAGGAAGAACTTACAGAAGTGACAGCGATCAAACTCATACCCCAATGTTTCATCAACTAGAGGGTCTACATATTGATAAGAATATAAATATGGGTCATCTCAAAGGGTGTCTCAATTATTTTATAAAAGAATTTTTTGAGATTAAAAAAATAAAAATGAGATTTCGACCGAGCCATTTTCCTTTCACTGAACCGTCAGCTGAAGTGGATATAGGCTATAGAATAGAAAATAACAAAATTATAATAGGTGAGGGTGACAAATGGCTTGAAGTCCTAGGATGTGGAATGGTTCACCCAAATGTTTTAAAAAACAGTAAAGTTAATCCAAATAATTTTCAAGGTTTTGCATTTGGTATTGGAATAGATAGGTTAGCCATGTTAAAATATGGCATTAATGACCTAAGATCTTTTTTTGAATGTGATTATAGGTGGCTAAAATATTATGGTTTTGATCCTTTAGATGTGCCAACTAACTACCGAGGATTAAGTAGATGAAGTTTACAAAGGATTGGTTAAACGATCACCTAAAAACAAATAAAAGTGAACGTCAAATAATTGATAAACTCAATGGAATTGGTTTGGAGGTTGAAAAAGTCGAACCAATCAAGAACGAATTAAGCGAATTTATAGTCGCAAAAATTATTAAAGCAAAGAAGCATCCTAATGCAGATAGACTAAAGTTATGTGATGTTGATATTGGAGTAAAAAAAAATATAAAAGTTGTGTGTGGAGCTTCCAATGCCCATGATGGTTTATTAACTATATATGCACCACCTGGTTCAATAATTCCAAAAAATGGAATGAAATTAGAGGTGTCAAAAATTAGAGGAGAGACTTCTTATGGAATGCTTTGCTCCGAGTCTGAATTAAAATTATCTAATGATTCCCTGGGAATTATTGAATTGGGTCAAAAATTTAAGAATAGTATTGGTAAACCTTATTTTAATAACAACCCTAATCATAATGTAATTGAATTATCTGTTACACCAAATAGACCTGATTGTTTGGGTATAAGAGGCATAGCCAGAGATTTATTTGCGAGTGGTTATGGAAATCTAAAAGAAATTAAAAAGGTAAAATTTAAAAAAACATTTAAACATAATTTTAAGGTAAAAATAGAAAAAAATAAAAATCTAGCTTGTTCAATATTTGGCAGTTGTTTAATTAAAAACATAAAAAATAAAGAGAGTCCGAGTTGGCTTAAGGAAAGAATTTTAGCGCTAGGTCTAAGACCAATCTCGGCAGTAGTTGATATTACAAATTATGTAATGTTTGACTTAAACAGACCTCTACACGCATACGATCTAGATAAAATTAAAAATTCAATTTTAGTAAGAAATTCAAAAAAAGGCGAAATAATTAAAGCTCTTGATAATAAAACTTATACGCTTATAGAAAATATGTGTGTAATAGCTGATGAAGAAGGCCCTCTAGGACTAGGAGGCATAATTGGTGGAGCAAGATCAGGAACTGAATTAGATACAAAAAATATTTTAATTGAAGCCGCTTATTTTGATCCTGCCATCACAAGAAAAACAGCAAAAACGCTGAATATAAATAGTGATGCAAAATTTAGATTTGAAAGAGGAATTGATCCTAAATCAATTAATGAAGGACTTGGTATAGCTTCTAAATTAATCGTTGAGATATGTGGTGGAGAAGTTTCAAATTTTGATATTCAAGAAACGACAAAATTTAAAAAAAAAATAATTAAATTTGATCCAAAATTAGTAACAAAAACCATTGGTGTAAATGTTAAAGAAAAAGACATTACTAATATTCTAAATAAATTAGGGTTTGAAATAAATAAAAAAGGAAAAAATTTTGAAATAAAAATTCCATCTTGGAGACCAGATGTGTTTGGTGAGATTGACTTAGTTGAAGAAGTAATAAGAATATTAGGATTTGAAAATATTAAATCTATTGAGCCGGAAAAAGTTAGAATAAAGCCAACATTAAATTTTTATCAAAAAAATTTTCACTTAGCCCAACGTTCAGTTGCATCAAAAGGTTACTATGAAACTATAACATGGTCGTTTAGTGATGAAAAAATTAATGATAGATTCAAGGAAACTTTTGAAACCATAAGAATTATCAACCCTATTAGTTCAGATTTAGGAGTATTAAGAAGTTCATTATACCCAAATTTAATTTATTACATGGAAAAAAACTTAAATAGAGGTTTTGATGACCAATCTTTATTTGAAATTGGCCCTGTTTTTACGGGTAATAAACCTGGAGATCAAATTACGGTTGTATGTGGAATTAAAAAACAACTTCACAATGAGGATGACTATAAAAAAAAAAAATAGTTTAGATGTATTTGAGATAAAAAAAGATCTTATTCAAACACTAATAGAACTTGGTATAAATAAAGATGAAATGTTTATTGACGACAAAACACCATCTTATTATCACCCTGGAATTTCAGGCTCAATTTCATCAAAGGATGGTAAATATTTATTTGCGTATTTCGGTCAGATTCATCCAAAAATAATACTTGATACTTATGGTTTTGAGATTTTCTTAGAAAGTTTGGTAAATTTTAAAATTCATAATAAAAAAAACAAAGAAAGTTTACAATTATCAGATTACCAAAAGTCAGACAGAGATTTTGCTTTTTTAGTGAATAAATATACAAAGGCTCAATTAATTGTAGACGCAATTAAAATCGCAGACAAGTCACTAATCAAAGATATTAAAATATTTGATGTTTATGAGGGAAAAAATATTCCCCCAAATAAAAAATCTATTGCAATTAAAGTCACAATTCAATCTGATGTCAAAACTCTGAATGAGAGCGATTTATCGGATATTTCAAATAGAATAATCAAGTCAGTTGAAGAAAAAACTGGCGCTCAATTAAGATCTTAAATGTCTTCAATAGATAATATTAGAAACTTTGCAATAATCGCACACATAGATCATGGTAAATCGACTATTGCTGACAGAATTATTCACAGATGTGGTGGACTGACTGACAGAGAAATGAAAGCTCAAGTATTGGATTCGATGGATATAGAAAGGGAAAGAGGAATCACAATAAAAGCTCAAACTGTAAAATTAAACTATAAATCAAGAAATGGTAAAAATTATATTTTAAATATAATTGATACGCCAGGACATGTAGATTTTAGCTATGAAGTTAGTAGGTCTCTATATGCGTGTGAAGGGTCTATTTTAATTGTTGACAGCACACAAGGTGTAGAGGCACAAACTTTGGCAAATGTTTATCAAGCTTTAGATATAAACCATGAAATTATACCAATATTGAATAAAATTGATTTACCTGCGTCTGACTTAGAGAAGACTAGCAAACAAATTGAAGAGGTTATAGGTATAGATACTAAAAATGCGGTACCATGTTCGGGCAAGACTGGAGAAGGGATAGATGATATTTTAGAAAATATAATAGAGTTATTGCCTCCCCCGAAAGGAAAAACAAATGAAAAATTAAGATGTTTGTTAGTCGATAGTTGGTATGACGCATACTTAGGGGTTGTAATACTCGTTAGAGTAATTGACGGTAAATTATCAAAAAATATGAAAATTAAGATGATGTCTTCTGGTAAGGATTATATAATAGAAAAAGTTGGAGTATTTACTCCAAAAGCCAAAGATGTGAATGAACTAAATGCTGGTGAAATTGGATTCATAACAACAGGAATTAAGGAATTATCCGAGACAAAGGTTGGTGATACAATTTGTGAAAGCATAAACCCAATTAGCGAAGCCTTACCAGGTTTTAAGCCAAGTAAACCTGTAGTATTTTGTGGATTATTTCCAGTAGACAGTTCCGAATACCAAAAATTAAAAGATGGACTTGCAAAATTGAAATTAAATGATTCAAGCTTTTCTTATGAAGCTGAATCTTCTTCAGCCTTAGGACTAGGTTTTAGATGCGGTTTTCTTGGTTTATTGCATTTAGAAATTGTAACAGAAAGATTAGAAAGAGAATTTGAAATCAATCTACTAACAACTACTCCTGGTGTGGTTTATAAAGTACATTTAAACAATGGTCGTACTTTAGATCTCCAAAATCCTTCTAGTTTACCAGACCCAACTACAATAAAATACATTGAGGAACCTTGGATTAAAGCAACGATAATAACTCCAGATCAATATTTAGGATCAATTATTAAACTATGCCAAGATAAAAGAGGTATACAAAAAAATCTAAGCTATTCAGGAAATAGAGCCGTTTTAAATTATGAAATACCCCTTAATGAAGTGGTTTTTGATTTTAACGATAGACTTAAATCTATGACCAGTGGATATGCAAGTTTTGATTATGAAATATTAGAGCACAAAGAAGGTAATCTAGTTAAGTTAAGTATTCTTGTTAATGGTGAATCAGTCGATGCGCTTTCAATGATGGTTCATAAAGATTTTTCTCAAAATATTGGAAGAGTTGTTTGTGAAAAATTAAAAGATTTGATCCCAAGACATAACTTTATGATCCCGATACAAGCAGCAGTAGGAGGAAAAATAATAGCCAGAGAAACAATTAAAGGTTTTAAGAAAGATGTTCTAACTAAAATTCATGGTGGTGGAGCAAGAGATAGAAAAAGAAAATTGTTAGATAAACAAAAAAAAGGAAAAGCAAGAGCAAAACAATTTGGCAAAGTTGAAATTCCTCAAGAAGCCTTTATTGGTGTTTTAAAAATAAATAAAGAGTAATAAATGGAAAAAATTAATTGGGGTATAATTGGTTTAGGAAAGATTGCAAATATCTTTGCGGATAGTTTTAAAAATGTAAAAAATTCTAATTTGATTGCAATAGCCAGCAACAACAGAAACAGACTTAAAAATTTTAGAGAAAAATATAGTATTGAAAATGATTTTGCATTTTCTAATTACGAAGAATTATTAAATTGCGATAAAGTAGATATTGTTTATATAGCTTTACCTCATAGCCTTCACTTTAAACTTCTAAAAGATTGTATTAGCTTTAATAAAAATATATTAGTTGAAAACCCTGCCACAATTTCCCTATCAGAAATTCAAGAAATAAACCGTCTACTAGATAAAAAAAAAATATTTTTTGCTGAAGCTTTTATGTATTTATTTCATCCACAGACTGATCTCTTATTAAAGTTAATCAACGATGACAATATAGGTGAGTTAGTTGAACTCAAAACACAATTTGGTTTCAATATTGTTAAAAAAAATCTTTTTAAATATATAAAATCTTTATTTTTCAAAGAAAATAGATTATTAAACAAAGATTTGGGCGGAGGTTCTTTATTAGATATAGGTTGCTACACCACATCCTTTAGTCTTCTATTGTCTAATATTAGAAATAATAATGATATTGAAAAAATTAAAATTACCAATAAAAATTTATTATTCAATAATAAAGATGTAGATTTAGAGGTTTCTGCTACGCTTAATTTTAGTAATGGATTTAAATCTAAAATATTATCATCTTTTAGACAAAACATTGATCAGGTCTCAATTATTAAAGGATCTAAAGGTCAAATAGATGTTACAAATTCATGGCATTGCGAACCTTCAAAAATCATTTGCAATGGAAAAAAATATGGTGTTGAAAATAATAATTATAAAAATGCATATTCATTTGAAATTGAAAAAGTTAGTAAAGCCATTTTAAATGGAAAATTTAATCCACCCTATCCAGCATTTAATAGATTTGATACCGAAAATAATATGAAAATTATTGAGAAACTGATAAATGAAAAGGCACTATAAAAAAATAGATTGTATAACATTTTTCGATAATAATTTACTTTTTGAAATAAGATACAATGTGCTCAAAGAAGTTGTAGATTACTTTTTAATTTGTGAGTCTATTTATGATCATAGAGGGAAAATTAAAAAAAAAAATTTTATCATGAAAAAATATTATGATAAGAGTAAAATAAAATATATTTTACATAATAAACCTTTTCCAAAAAAAGCCTCCCCATGGAAAAAACAAGCTATACAAAGAGATTATATTTTAAAAAACCTAGAATTTACTGATAATGAAGATTATATATTGTTCTCTGATGCAGATGAAATTCCTAACCCCAAAACTTTGAAAAACATTACCTTAAAAAAAAAGTACGGTATATTTCTTCAAAAATGTTTCAATTATAAGTTCAATTTATTTAATAAATATGAAAGCCCATGGGAGGGTACAAGAATCTGTAAAAGAAAAGACCTTAAATCTATAGACTTTATGAGACAGAAAGTAGTATCTAAAAATTTAAGATATAATTTTTTTAGGTTAGATAAAGAGAGAAATTTAGAATTATATAAGGAAGGTGGATGGCATTTTACTAATATGCTTACTCCAAAGGATATATCAAAAAAATTAAAGACCTTTGCACATGTTGAATTTTCAAAAAAAAAATACTCCTCTATACAAAACATACGAAAAAATATAAAAAATCACAGAGATCTTTTTGGAAGAGGACATATTTATGAGAGAGTTAAATTAAATCATAATTTTCCCGAGTATATAAGGAACAATTTAAAAAAGTTTAAAAAGTTTTTAATATGAAATTGGAGAGGTGGCCGAGTGGTTGAAGGCGCACGCTTGGAAAGCGTGTAAAGGGGAAACTCTTTCATGGGTTCGAATCCCATTCTCTCCGCCATAATATTATTTGATTATTAATTTATTGAAATATTTTAAATGTTTATCTGATATTAAATGTAAAAATTTTGAAATAAATCTATTAAAATAATTTTTTTTCTTTCTAAACATATAATCATAATTATTTATATCTAAACCAAAACCATAATATGAATAACCAAGATTATTCAATTTATCTATCATGTGTTTCTTTTGTGTTTTGTCAAGATGTATGTATTCAAATGATAAATTTTTAATTTCATATTTTTCAAAATCTAAATCATTTAAAATTTCATAATCCATACCCTCAAGATCTATAGCTAAATAGTCAATTTTTTTTTTTTCAAAACTTAAAAAAAAATCTGAAATTTTCATAACTTTAATTTTCTTTTTTTTTATTTCTTGATTATTAGGATGATGTTTTTTTACAAAATTATAGTCTGTTGAAAAAGTTGGGAATGTTGGTTTATCTCCTTCTGAATAATAAAAATTTATATAATCTTCTTTAACATTATTTGGCACAATACCGATCCCAAATATTTTGACATTTGCGATATTTGACCAACATTTTTTTAAATTTTCAATATTACTTGGATTAGCTTCAACGAGATAAATTTCTTTATAACTAATTTTATAACTTTTTACAAATTCGGTAAATCCATCTCTAAAATTTAATCTTGAATCTAAATCTCCAGATCCAGCACCCAGTTGCACAAAAATCATATTTGATTAATTATATCTATTTGACAAATTACATAGTTTTGCGTTCAAAAACAGTTAAATTTTTGTATTTTTTACTTGTTATCTTAAAATATTTTTTTATCGTCTATTTTTATTTGTTATCAACAACTTTTTAACAGCAGACTTGTGTCTAATTTTATTTAATTCAAATAAAATGATATAAATAAACTTTCCGAAAAAAACAAATGACTAAAAATTCTCAAAATTCTAAATACGAAGCAGACTCAATAAAAGTTTTAAAGGGTTTAGAGGCTGTGAGAAAAAGGCCTGGAATGTATATTGGCGATACAGATGACGGGACTGGTTTACATCATATGGTTTATGAAGTCGTAGACAATTCTATTGATGAAGCTTTGGCAGGATATTGTAAAAATATTGAGGTAAATATTAATTTAGATGGATCGATTACAGTCAAAGATGATGGTAGAGGTATACCTGTAGATTTACATAAAGGTGAAAAAAAATCTGCAGCTGAAGTAATTATGACTCAGCTTCATGCAGGAGGAAAATTTGATCATGATTCCTATAAAGTTTCAGGAGGTTTGCATGGAGTAGGTGTATCTGTAGTTAATGCACTATCTCAAAATTTAAAACTAACAATAGATAGAGACGGAAAAAAATATAATATTGAATTTGAAAATGGAAACGCAAAGTTCCCCCTAAAAAAAATAGGTAAATCAAAAATGTCAGGTACAGAGATCAATTTTTTGCCTTCAAAAAATATATTTTCTTCAACTAAATTTAGCTTTTCAATCATACAAAAAAGAATGAGAGAACTAGCTTTTCTTAATAAAGGAATTAAAATATATTTAAGTGATTTTTCCTCTAAAAAATCAAAAAAAGAAGAGTTTAAATACGATGGTGGTATTGTAGAATATGTCGAATTTTTAGACAGCAAAAGAGAAAAATTAAAAAATAAAAATGATAATGACCTTTTTAGAAAACCGATTTTCATCGATGGACAAAAAAATAATGTTAATATTGAATGTGCATTAAAATGGAACGCAGGATATACAGAGGATGTATACCCCTACACGAATAATATTTTTCAAAAAGATGGAGGAACACATTTATTAGGTTTTAGAAGTGCTCTGACAAGAGTAATAAATAAATATGCCAACGAGCAAAATTTACTAAAAAAAAATAAAGTAAATCTTTCAGGTGATGACGTAAAGGAGGGACTATCATGTGTTTTGTCAATAAAGATACCTGATCCAAAATTTTCTTCCCAAACAAAAGATAAATTAGTATCGTCAGAGGTACGAAATATCGTTGAAACAATTGTTAATGAAAAATTATCTGTTTGGTTTGATCAAAATCCATCTATATCTAAAATAATTCTTGCAAAAATCATTCAAGCTGCCGTGGCAAGAGATGTTGCTAGAAAAGCTAGAGAAAATGTTAGACGAAAAGGAGCTCTTGAGTTAACTGGTCTACCTGGGAAATTAGCAGATTGTCAAAACTCAAAACAAGATGGTACCGAACTATTTATCGTAGAGGGAGACTCTGCAGGTGGTTCGGCTAAGCAAGGAAGAAATAGGGAATACCAAGCTGTGTTACCTTTAAGAGGAAAAATTTTAAATACATTTACAGAGTTAAATGGTTCAAAAAAAAATAGTAATCTAAACGATCTGAAAACTAAAACATTATCAAAAATGATTTCATCAAATGAAATAGTTACTTTAATTAATGCCTTAGGTTTAGACCCTAAAACAGACGAAATAGACTTGAAAGATCTGAGATATGGCAAAATAATTATAATGACAGATGCAGATGTGGATGGATCTCATATAAGAGCTCTGCTTTTGACATTTTTTAACAACAAACCATTTAATAAACTAATAGAGAATGGACATGTTTTCTTAGCGCAACCACCTTTATATAAAGTAAATACTGGCTCAAAAAGTACTTATATCAAAAATGAAAATGAACTAGAAAATTTTATTATAAAAAAAATAAAAAATAATAAAAATTTAAAAAAAAACTCTAAAGAGTATAAAAAAATTATACAAACAGAAAAATCAAAATTAAATATTCAGCGCTTCAAAGGCTTAGGAGAAATGAATCCAGAAGAGTTATGGAATACAACGCTTAATCCAGAAACGAGAAATTTGTTACAAGTACAATATTCTAAAAATTTCCAAAAAGATCAAAATCTTATCAAGGTGTTAATGGGAAATGATGTGGCCCCTAGAAAAGATTTTATTGTTGCTAATGCAATAAATGTATCAAATTTAGATATTTAAATGGATTTGTCTAAATCCAATATCAATTATAGTTTAAATAAATCAATTTATAGTAGCTTAAGGTGGATTGGTATTTTTGGGCAATTTACAACCATAAATATTGTTACTTTTTATTTTAATTTCGAATTTAACTTTTTATTAGCTAATATTATAATTTTCTTGGGTATTTTAAGTAATTTATTTCTGAATTATTATTACAAGAATAATCAGTTGTCGAATAATGTTTCTTTCAATTTCTTATTATTAGACATCGTTCAACTAAGCACACTTATTTATTTAACAGGAGGAATAATAAATCCTTTTGCTATATTTTTATTAATACCTAGTGTTTTTGCCTCATCGAGTTTGAATATTAAAACTAACTTATTTTTAATATTTATAACTGTATTATCTATTATTTTTCTTACATTTTTTCATCAGGAATTGCCAAAACCACTTAATCAATGGATATTTAATATTTATTATTATTATGCAGTGCCGATAGCCCTGATCATAGCTTTAATTTTCCTTAATTTTTTTGCTATAACCTTCGGTAAAGAATCTAGATTGAGAAAAGAAGCTTTAGATAAGATACAAGAAGTTATTGCTAAAGAACATGAACTTGTTTCCCTAGGGGGGCAAGCTGCCGCTGCTGCTCATTCATTAGGAACTCCACTTTCAACAATAAAAATAATTTCACAAGATTTATCGCAGGAACTTAAAGATAGAAAAGATTTAAAAAAAGACTTAGATTTATTAGTCAGTCAAATTAATAGGTGTAACACCATTTTAAAAAAACTTACCTTAAGTCCAGTTATTGATGAGTTCATAGATAAAGAAATTAGTTTGTTTAATTATTTAGATCAAATAATAAAATCATTTGAGGACATATCATCAAAAAAATTCGAATTTAATTATGAGCAAAATTACAATTCTATTAATGTAAAAAAATCTATAGAATTAGTTTATGGATTAAGAAATTTTATTGGCAACGCAAATAAATTTGCAAAAAATAAAATATTTATTACTTTAAAAAGTAATAGTGAAAAAACGGAAATACTAATTGAGGATGATGGTGAAGGTTTTCCAAAAGATATTCTTGGTAAAATTGGTGATCCTTATATAAAGTCAATAAAACAAAAAAACGATAAAGCAGGACTAGGTTTAGGAATATTCATCGGTAAAACATTGCTAGAAAAAAATAGAGCAAAATTAATTTTAAGAAACTCTGAAACAAGACCTGGCGGGGAGGTTTACATTCATTGGCTTAACAAAGATTTAAGAAAAATTTAATGTAACCTCAATTTGTTTTCAAATAACCCACTTAATTGACTTATCATCACATCACCTAATTCTTGAACATCAGCAATTTTAATAGCTTTGTTGTAATAGCGCGAAACATCATGACCTATACCAATTGCAAGTATTTCAATATCCTGTGAATTTTCAATATTTTTAACAATTTTTTTCAAATGTTTTTCAAGGTAGTCCCCTGAATTAACTGACAAAGTTGAGTCGTCAACAGGAGCGCCATCAGATATTACCATTAAAATTTTTCTTTCCTCTTTCCTTTTTTTAAGCCTATTATATGCCCAGGAAATTGCTTCACCATCAATATTTTCTTTGAGAAGCCCCTCTTTTAACATTAAACCGATATTTTTTTTTGATTGTCTCCAAGGAATGTCAGCAGACTTATAAATTATATGCCTTAAATCATTAAGTCTTCCAGGGTTTTTGATTTTTCCACTTTTTAACCACTCTTCTCTGCTCTGACCACCTTTCCAATTTTTTGTTGTGAAACCTAAAATTTCTACCTTAACATCGCATCTTTCCAGAGTTCTTGATAGGATATCTGCGCAAATAGCTGCGATAGTTATTGGCCTTCCTCTCATCGATCCTGAATTATCTATTAAAAGTGTAACTATGGTATCTTTAAATTCTAAATCTTTCTCTTTTTTAAAAGATAAAGAATTATATGGATCAATTATAACCCGAGTAAGTTTCGAACTATCTAGAATTCCCTCCTCCAAGTCAAAATCCCATGATCTATTTTGTTTAGCTAATAATTGTCTTTGAAGTTTATTTGCTAATTTTGTTATTAAATCCTGAAAACTTGTCAATTGATGATCTAAATTTTTTCTCAATCTCAATATTTCTTCATAACTCTCGAGGTTTTCAGCTCTAGCTGTCTCGTCAAAATTTGTTGTAAATATTTTGTATTCCTTGTCTGAATAATCAACATTCAATTTTTGTAACACATTTCCATGACTTTGATCGTTCTCATTATCTGTGGTTTGATCTTCCATTCTAAATTCATTTAGATCATAATCTGAATCTTTATTATCAGATGCCGCTTCTTGTTCATTATTTTCACTATTATCACTTTTTCCCTCATTATTATCCTCATTTGATTTATTTTCATTTTCATTGCTGCTTTCATTTTGCTGGTTTTTTTCAGCTTCAAAAATTTCTAAATCTTCTAAAATTTTGGAAAATTTAGAATTATAAGTACCTTGATTTTCTAAATTTTTTTTTAAAAACTCAAGATGAGGCTCTAAATTGTTGATAAATTCTTTTTCCCAAACATTTAACAAATTTTTAGATGTTCCATTCAATTTAATTTTAAAAAAATGTTTCAGCATATATATTTCAAATGCTTCATTTACACTAACACTCTCTTTATCATAGACATTTCTAGATTTTTTTTGTGATAATTTGATTGTATAAAATTCTTCAAAATTTTTTGAAATACCTTTTAACAAATGTGAACCTAAAATTTCATATCTGATTTTTTCCGACAATTCGTAAAGTTTTTCACAAGAGGAATTTTTTGGATTATTTTTAAGATAAATTTCTCTGTCGGAAAATCTTGACTTTAAAGCTTCGGTGTCAGTTTGAGCTCTTAATTTTGTATAATCTTCAAAAGTATTTAAATTATCAAAATTTAAAAATTCTAAATTATTAATATTTTTAGTCTTGTTAGTTTCAGTATCAATAATTGGTTTTTCAGATATGACTTTAAGTGTAGAATTTAAGGCTATTTTAAACTTTTCTTTTAAGTCGTCTGACTTTTTCATTATTCTTTTAAATTAACAGACGACTCAGGAAGATCATCCCCAAAACATCTTTGATAGTATTCTGCAATTATACTTTTTTCAGAATTATCACATTTGTTTAAAAATGTGACTCTGAACGAATATCCTATATCTTTAAAAATTTCAGTGTTGTTGCACCAATTTAAAACTGTTCTAGGACTCATCACTGTGGAAATATCACCGGCAATAAATCCCTTTCTTGTAAGAGACGCAACTTTAATCATATTTGAAATATTTTCTTTACCTTTAGTATTATTTAAATTTTTGTTTTTTGCCAGTACGATTTGCATTTCTTTTTCGTGACTAAGATAATTTAAGGATGTTACTATTTCCCACCTATCAAGTTGAGCTTGGTTTATTTGCTGAGTTCCTGTATACAAACCCGTCGTATCTCCTAAACCAATAGTATTTGCAGTAGCAAAAAGCCTAAAGTATTTATTTTGTTTGATCACTTTGTTTTTATCCAAAAGTGTGAACGAGCCATCACTTTCTAAAATTCTTTGTAAAACAAACATGACATCGCTTCTACCAGCATCATATTCGTCAAAAACGAGAGCTATTGAGGATTGAAAGGCCCAAGGAAGAATTCCTTCTTTAAATTCTGTTACTTGTTTGCCTTCTTTAATAACTATTGCATCTTTGCCTATTAAATCTATTCGACTAATATGAGAGTCTAAATTAATTCTTACACATGGCCAATTTAATCTCGCAGCCACCTGAGAAATATGACTTGATTTACCTGTTCCGTGGTAACCGTGAACGATTACTTTTTTATTATTTGAAAAACCACTTAGTATTGCAAGTGTTGTTTCTGGATCAAATACAAAATCTGGATCTAAAGCTGGCACAAATTCATTTTTTTCAGAAAAAGCCTCAACTTCCATATCTGTTTCAAAACCGAAGGTTTGTTTGACTGATAATTTGATATCAGGTTGTAGGTCAAGATTTGCCATTTAGTTTCTTTCTGTATGTTTTTTTTAATTGAGTATACGCAAGTGTAATGATTTTCAATTTATCTTCAAAATTTTTATTACCGCAGTTCATATCAGGGTGGAGTTTTTTTACAAGTTTTTTGAACCTTTCTTGAACTTTTTGCCATTTAAGACCAATTTTTATCCCCAAAATATTGAATGCTTTAATATCGTTGTGATCAAATCTATAATCATTTCCATAATTTTCTTTTTGATTAAAGATTGATTTATTTTCATCATTAAGGGCATTATTCCATAATATTTTAAAAAAATTATCTGAAGAACTAAAACTTTGTGTTGGTTTATGCCAGGTAAGATCTGATTTTAAAAAATTTATTACCTCATTATCAGACATTCCAGAAAAATAGTTCCAATTTCTGTTAAATTCTTTTACGTGTAATAAGCATAATAATCTATATTTTTTACTATTATCTTTCTCAACTGGAGCTTTGTACTCACCAATATTCTTACAATTATTCCATTCACAAATATTTTTCATATATAATAAATTTAAAAATGAATATTAATTTATTAGAAAAGATAATTAAAGAAAAAATAGAGAATAATGTTGAAGTAGATCATTTAATTGTTGAAGACAAATCATTCTTACATAAAAATCATAAATCAAATATAAAAGGTAAATACCACATAAAAATAAAAATTAAATCAAATTATTTAAAAAAAATGAAAAGAATTGATTCAAATAAAAAAATTTATGAAATAATTAATGAAGAGCTTAAAAATTATATACATTCAATACAAATTGAATTATTGTAATTCTTTCTGTAGAAATTGTTTTACTGCACTAGTAGAATAAGTATTATTTAGTATTGGTTTTCCAATATCTTTTAATAAAATTAAATTTATCTTACTTGTTTTGTTTTTTTTATCAGCAACCATAAAATTTACTATTCTATTAATATGTTTTTTGCTAAATAAATTTTTATAATCATTTAAATTTAGAAGCTTTAGATGGGCATATATTTCATTATATGTTTTCTGACTCATTATTTTTTTATTTAAACTAAATTTAGAGGCATATTCCATTCCTAGTATCACTGCCTCACCATGATTAAGTTTTCCAGAATAATTTAACGTTGACTCAAAAGCATGCGCAAATGTATGACCAAAGTTTAGTACTTTTCTAAGGTGACTTTCATTCTCATCTTTTTCTACAACCGTTTTTTTTATTTTGCAACTATTTGAAATAGTTTTTATTAAAGTAGCGTTATTTCTAGCCAGTATATTTGAAATATTTTTTTTAAGAAATTTAAAATTATTTCTATTATAAATAAATGAATGTTTTAAGATTTCAGCATAACCACAAATAAATTCTCTGTTAGGTAAAGTTTTCAAAAAATTTACATCAGAAATTACCAAATCAGGTTGATAAAAAGATCCGACTAAATTTTTTCCAAATATATTATTAACTCCTGTTTTTCCACCTATTGATGCATCCACTTGAGAAAGTAATGTTGTAGGAATATTAACATATTTTAACCCTCTTTTATAAATACTTGCTGCAAAACCAACCATGTCTCCCAAAATTCCTCCTCCAACAGAAATTAGACAATCTTCTCTACTTAAATTTTTTAAAAACATAATTTTCAAGATTTTTTGTACACTATCTAAACTTTTATTTTTTTCATTTGAATTAAAAAAAATTATATTTTTAGCTTCACATTTTATCTTTACCTTTAAAAGCTTAACAAATTTTCGTGGAACATTCATATCAACTATTATTATACATTTATTAAATAATACACTTTCACTAATTAAATACTCATTAATTTTATTAATTAAATTTTTGCCAATAATTATTGAATATTTGTGTTGTTTCGTTTTTACTTTTATTTTTTTAATTTTCATAAATATTCAAAATTTTTTTTACTATCTGATTTTTACTCAAATTTTCACAATTTATTTTAAAGTTTGATTTTACATAAGTTTTTGCTCTAAAATTAATTAATTCCTTTATTTCATAAACATCAAGTTTGTTTGCTATAGGCCTTTTTTTACTATTTTTTATCCTTTCGATTATTGTCTCGGATTTCCAATTAAGCCAGAATGAAATACTTTTTTTTAAAATCGTATTTCTAGTTTTTTTATTTAAAAAACTTCCACCACCAATTGATATAACAGCTTCCTCATTTTTATTAAATTCTCTTATTGTAATTTTCTCTTCTATTTTTCTAAAATATTCTTCACCCTTAGTTTCAAAAATTTCAAGTATCGAGTTATTTTCACTATTTTCAATTTTTTTATCTATATCTACAAATCTAAGATTTAACTTTTTTGATAAAATATATCCAATAGTAGATTTTCCAGACCCCATCATTCCGATAAGAGCTATTTTTTTGTTTATTTTTTGTTGTTTATGCATTGAAAAAACACAAATATGTCTTAATTTGAAATTAACAAAAGATATATGCAATTTCAAAGAAAAACAAGAGCCTCATCTTTAAGTTCTGTAGGAAAAGTTTTCATTAAATTATTAATTATTTTCGTAATTTTTATTATAGGTATCTTTTTAATTAACAAAATAGACT
>MDTD01146474.1_pt1 | contig 25576 bp, 21 predicted proteins | sample 811221 | NCBI WGS metagenome assembly MDTD01 (sample SAMN05326646, study PRJNA326480) | marine metagenome | isolation source: seawater | place: Pacific Ocean: South West | collected 2011 | reverse complement strand
CGAATGAAATGCCTTACAAGTTTGTAGCAGGACCGGACGGTGTTGAGGTTTTGGAGTTCAGGTCTGGGGGCGCTATATCCGGGAAGCCAAAAATGAAAATCGAAGAGACTTCGCTTGCCTCGATTCAAAAGATCATTGATGATTACAAGGCCAACCAGCACCTCTGGAAAATCCCGCCTAACTTCAGCGACACGGGTCACGTGAAGCCTCATGAAGATAGCAAGCATCCTTGAGTTATGGATGACAAATTAGTTCGAAGTCCACAGAACGGTAGCTACATATTATATTCCGCACCGCACTCGCTTTATGCAGGGCGTGCGCGCGCCTATTTAATCAAGAGAGGCATTTCATTCGAGGAGCGTTCTCTTGGGCATAATGGTTTCAAGAGGGCAGCGGCCCTAGGAAAACTGCCTACTATTCCCATATTGGTTACCCCACTAGGTGAGGTTATTCGTGACGGGGCCGCGATTGTTGAACACTTTGAGTCCACATCTGGACATCCTTGCAGTCCTTCCGGCCCATTGCAAAACCTATTGAGTATACTATTTGACGTGATCGGGGCCGAGGGGTTGCGCAGACCAGCCATGCATTATCGCTGGAATTACCCAGAGGACAACAACGAGTTCTTACGCCAGCATTTTTTCTTGCTTTTTCCACCGGATACGGCCGATCGCGAGAAGAAAACCGAGTCCGCAATGGTGAAGTTGCGCAGCGTCACTAAGCTGCGCGGTGTCAATGAGGACACCCGGGAGTTGGTTGAGGTATTATATCTTGAATTTCTCGATGCGCTTAATAATCATTTTAAGCTAAACCCGTATCTGCTAGGCGATCGCCCTTGTGTTGGTGATTTCGGGTTGCTCGCACCCCTTTATGGACATTTGGGCAGGGACCCTCATCCTGCAGCGTTAATGAAAAAACGGGCGCCGAGAGTTTATCGCTGGGTCGAGCGAATGAATCGTGCAGATAAGGATGCCTCGGAATATTTTGATCGCGGTACTGATTTTTTGCCAAACGACGAGATTCCTGACACTCTCCGATCTGTATTGCGTGTTGTAGCTCAAGATTTTATTCCAGAGACCGCTGCGTCAGCTGATTTTTTGAATTTTTGGCTCTCACAGAACAAGCCAGAAGCAGGAACTCCTGCAGTTTTTCGACTCGGAGCATCAATAGGAAGTATTGATTTTCAAGTTAGAGCTCAAACTATCAAAGCTCTCGTTGTGCCCTATCGGCATTTCCAGCTGCAACGCATACATCGAGTTTTCGACGAATCCGAAACGCAAGAGCAAGGTCGGGTTAATCGGCTTCTCAGTTCTTGCGGTATGGCGGACGTGCTGAATATCAGATTACAGCGGCAGATTGGTCGACTGGATAATCTCGAGGTTTGGTTAGACTGAGTGCCAGTGGATATTGAGCCTAAGTGTTGTTAGGCGACTTCTTTGATCGTATTCGCGGAGAATCGATGCGTTTCTGTTAGGTAATTATTTTGACGTCCATCGGGGTATTATCCTAGCGGGTGCCTGAGGTCATCTATGGGAAAAAGGGCTGCTTGGGGATAGCGTAACTGGCACAAAGACATCGGAGGTTATAACTGTAGGGCATGTCGTGACAACTTATGCTGTCTGCCTTATTAATGCGGTGGCTATTTCGATGGCCCATTGTTTGAAATGTTTCGCAAGTTCCGGTATGAGCATACCCGATCATTTCAAGAGATGGGTGAGTTTTTCCAACACGCTTTTCTGATTCTGTGTGTTGCGGAATATACTGGCTATCCTAAAATATTAAGCAGGAGAATCATTGAATGTCTTCCCACAAGCTAACCCCAGGATCTGAGTTTCCTGAACTTTCTGTATTTGATACAAACGATAAACTTGTCGACATTAGCAAGCCTTTGAGTGATGTGAAATGGCAGATGATTATTACTTATCGTCACCGTAATTGTCCCAAATGCACGGATCATCTCATTAAGCTGACGAGCCTTCGCCAGCGTTTGTTGGACATTGGTATCGACCTCGCGGCTGTTTCCTGCGATAGCAAAGAGGATCTGAACGATCATCTCAACGAACTTGATGTCAATTTCCCCCTCTTTTACGGCTTGACAATTGATCAAGCCCAAGGCCTCGGTCTTCATATTTCACCGCCAAAGCCGCCGAAGGTAGACCATGAGTTTTCTGAACCTGGTCTATTTGTCATCAATCCAAAAGGGCAGTTGGAGCTTATAAGCATATCAAACAACCCCATTTTAAGACCTGACATGGACATTTTTGTGAGCGCTTGGGAGAAGGCTCTTGGAAAATAATATGCCGAGCGAATCGGTAACTGCCTAGTGTGAATTCTTTAGAGCATCGCTGTAGTCAAGAAAATTTCAAGCTATCTGGGCGTGGGAGACAGCTTGCTATAGGGTCATCGGTGTTTTTGTTGCAAACAGTTATCTCTCAAATGGCATGAACTGCGCGATCAAAGGTGTTTTGCGCTCAACTTATAATCGGTCTAGAGGAGAACTTTAGTCCCTCGATACGCGAATAATCTTGCCCTCTGGACCATTTGTGACCAAAAGCAAACTTCCGTCAGGGGCGGTGGTCACATTCCTGATTGCTCCGAGTTCCTCGAATAGTATTTCCTCGTCCACTACACGGTCTTCAAACATGGTCAGTCTTCTGACGTCTCCCGGCACCATTGCAGTAACAAATAGATTACCTTTCCAGTTGGGAAACATGTCGCCATTGTATAGCGTCAGGGCTGAAGGTGCGATTGATGGTACCCAGTATTTTACCGGTTGCTCCAACCCCTCTCCCTCGGTAAATGGGGAGATCAAAGCCCCGCTATAATCAATACCGTAGGTAATTAATGGCCATCCATAATTTTTCCCGGCGGTCACGATATTCAGCTCGTCCCCTCCTTTGGGCCCATGTTCATGCTCAAAGATAGTTTTTCCATCTTCACTCAGAGTGAGGCCGGTCGGATTTCTGTGACCAAATGACCATATCTCTGGAAGGGCATCGTCCACTCCTAAAAACGGATTGTCGTCCGGTACCGTACCATCATCGTTTAGACGAATAATTTTTCCAACGTGATTGTCTAGGGTTTGTGCTTGGTCGCGATAATTAAAGCCGTCTCCTGACGTAACTAACATTGTACCGTCTCGCAGAAACAACATTCGGGCGCCATAATGTGCAGTAGTTTTCCGAGGTGGCTGGGCCTTGAAGATTTGTTTAACATTGGTGAGCTTGTCACTTTCAAGCTGTCCCCGAATGACCGTCATGGCATTTAGAGATGGATTTTCACTGTCCGCCTCGCCGAAAGAGAGGTATAGATAACGGTTTTCGTTGAATTGCGGGTGCAACGCTACATCGCAAAGCCCTCCCTGAGTTAAGTCCGTTGGCACCAGAAAAACCGATGGGATCCCTGCTATTGGCTGTGGATCAAGTTCTCCGTTTACAATCCGACGTAATCGACCAACTCCCTCTGTCACCAACATTTCATTTTCTGACACAACCGCGATCCCCCAGGGGTGGTCCAGCCCTTCGGCAATCGATTCCATTTTGTATTTATCTTCAGAGGCCACGATAGGGTTAATACACAGCATTAACGCTAGCCAAAAGAAGAAATAATATTGCATCCCAGTCACCCTTTTAGGTTGACACCAAAAATATAGCCACCCAACGCGCCTGTGGCTGTCAGATAGATTTTGCCGAAAACTGACTGGGCTCCGCGATACATCTCCATGTCCCAGACGAGCGGGGGAAAAAGAGTCACCAGCGCCATGATCCCTGATGCTCCGGCGAAAGCGTAAAAATATTTTTTCTCGATGGTAATCCAATTCAATATGATCCGCGCGACGAGGAAAGCAACAAAAAAAACGAGGGAAATAACTATTGCTATTGGGGGAAGAGCCCCATGGAAGTTCATGCCTATCAAGTCTGAGCCAATAGCCAATAAAACTGTGGCCAAATCAACGGGCATTCCCATTTGATAGAGGTAAAGCATGTTGCTCATGGTTGTTTGAAATATAAAAAGGAACGTCACCAAAAACACCGTGAGGAGAAAAGCTAAAGATTTTTTCGCCATGAAGATATACCAACACTGTGAATCAAAGAACTCAGGTTACCATGTTGCCGATTGAGCGCAGATACAATGTCTCGAATGTGAAAATGGTATTCACCCATATGCACAGTTATATTTGTGTGGGGGGAAATGGGCAGCCCTTTAAACAATCATTGTAATACTCATTAAGAATAAATATCTTTGAATACAAAAACTTCAAGAGCAAGTTTTAGGCCCCTTACTTGTTATCGGATCCGGCTCTATTTTATGCGATTGGGCATGAGCTGAGCCAGCATGTCAATTTTATTGCAACAATAGTTCTGACGCGGAGCAGGCGTTTAAAAAGTTCTCCAAATATGCAATGGCCAGAATTGCTTCTTATTCTCAAAAAGCTAGTCGTAACCCCAATTAAAATGGGGGAATACCAGATTTCGACCCTTGCGAGCAGTTGTGACTTGCTAAATTTTGTGGTTTAACTGCAATTAGTATATCTTTATCAAGAAAAACATACTTATAAGATTAGAAGGGGAAACATATGAGTAAGCTTTTAACTCGGGTGCTGATGGCGAGTTTGATGCTGCCGGGAGCTATGTGGGCTTCTGCAGATGATGATTCAGCTAGGCAGGGTATTGAAGAAATTATGGTCACTGCAACCCGACGGGAAGAGTCGGTCATGGAGGTGCCTCAGTCAATACAGGCCATACAGCGAGAAACGCTTGAACTGCCCATTTATAGAAATGTTCGGGACATCTTCAACAAAGTGCCTGGTGCGACCGCAGGAATCACCCAAGGTGGGAAACTGCCGGTGGCGGAAGGTATTCAACTGAGAGGCAGTGGCATCACACAGACAAATGCTGGGGGAGGCATGCAGCCGGTAGGCTACTACATTGATGACATACCCTACGTAGATCCTTTTGGCGCTACACCGCCTCCCCTAGGTACGTTTGATCTAGACAGCATCGAAGTGCTCAGAGGGCCTCAAGGCACCAGTTGGGGTCAAGACTCCTCTGCAGGTAGCGTGATCATGAGAACAGCGCCAGTCAACATGGAAGAATTCGGCTATAGAGTCTCGGCGGGCATGATGTCTTACTCGAAAGGTAGTCAGGGTTATGAATACAGTGCAATCGTAAATGCTCCCATAATCGAAGGTAAGCTAGGATTGAGAGTTGCTATTGAATCTCAAGAAGATCCGGGTTTTGGGGAGGTTCGAGGGCGCCCAGAGGTCGAAGACCCTTTTAATACTGAGAGAGACACCCTCAGAGCCAAGCTGACGTGGTTGCCCACTGACAGCTCAGAGGTGACCTTCACGCACACGGAATGGGCAACGAAATACCGTTTCATTCCGGGGTCAAACATTATTGATTCGAGTAGAGGGGTAATGGAGGTTGTTCCGCTAAGCTGGGATCTCGGTCTTGAAGTATTCCCCGATGGCATTCCAATCAATAACTACGATATTGAGTGGAATACAGTAATGGTTAATGTTGACCTTGGATTTGCAACTTTGACCTATGCAGGAGGCAATGTTGAGGCAACTGACAGGGATTATGTCGACGAGAATCTTGCCTACGGCATCGTAAGTCTCACAGAAATGCCATCAGACACCACTACTCATGAGATCCGTTTGGTGTCTAAAGAGGGTCCGATTGAATGGTTGGTTGGATTCCTAGACATGGACGCAGAGAGCGCTAATGAGCTCGCCTACAACTATCAAGTTTATGGGGAGTTTACGGACTATAATAAAACAGACCTAGAGGCGCAAGCGGCCTATGGCGAGGTAACTTGGAACGTGAGCGATCAGATCAGCGTCTTTGGCGGCATTCGGAGCCAAGAAGAAGACCGTACAGAGAACTCAAGCTCTGCAATGAGAGCGCCAGGTGATCCTCCCGGAGGGCCCTACACGGGCTATCAGCTTGGTGCTGGTGCGGCTTCCTACAGTCACGATAATACAAGCTACCGATTCGGTGTCCGCTGGATGCCTTCGGAAAACGGGATTGTCTACCTGACAAGATCCACAGCGTCCCGCGCACCCGTTCCAGTAACAGAAACGACTCGAGCACTTTTAGCGGCTGAGGGGTTCCCCAACCTGAGCGATGCAGACGCCTCAGAGATGACGAGCACCGAGCTTGGCACCAAGTGGACATTGATGGATGGTAGCCTTGACTTAGAACTAGTTTATGCGCTCGGTGAGTGGGAGGATATCCCAATGTGGTCTGGCTATGGCCTAGCAGGTGGTCCCCTTTCAGCTGCAGTCGGCGGTACAGACGCTGATATCGATGCTATAGAGGTAATGCTGGATTGGAGGGTGACCGACAGTTTTGGCATCACATATGTGGGGGCATTCACCAGTAGCGAGGTGACAGGTGTTCCAGATCCGTCGAAGGTTGCTAACTTCCCTACCGCAATTCGTGTTGGAGGCGACCTCTATAACTACTCGCCTAGAACGCACGCCTTGACGTTAAACTATGCTATGGACTTCGATTCAGGGTGGCAGGGATATGCCAATGCCACGTATTCTATGAGAGAAGCGCCAGACGGGTTCAGTTCGGTTTTAACGCCAACAGCCTACGTTAAGGCTTATGAGGACTACAAGGTACTGAATCTGAGTGCGGGCGCAAGAAAAGACGGTTGGGATGTTAATGTGTCGATATCTAACGCTACCGATTTCGATGGGCAATACACGCCAGATTATTCACGTGTTAATCAGTCGATCATTATGTTCCCGAGAGCTTTTCACCTCAGAATCAGTCACAGCACATTCTAAGAAAGTATTACGCGTTGGCAGTCCCATTCCGGGGCTGCCAAGTTGCGTTTAGTCTATGCCTCTTCCTCTGAGGCGTGAATTACGACAGTACCAGCATCCCCATCGATGGTTATCAACTGCCCATGCTTGATGCGGGTGGTTCCATTTCCGACCCCAAGAACCGCAGGTATGCCATATTCTCTGGCGACAATAGATCCATGGGCCAGAATACTCCCAACATCTGTAACTAAGCCAGCGGCATGCGCAAAAAGCTGAGTCCATGCCGGGGTTGTTAGAGGGCTCACAAGAATACTGCCCGGAATCATCTTGTCGAACTCCGATGGTCCGAGAACCACACTGGCTCTCGCAGTAATGGTTCCGGAGCTGACAGCGAATCCACGCATGGTATCGCTGCTTTCGTCGTTGTTGATCTGGGTCTCCTTGAACGAGACGCCATCAATATTACTCGCCATGGCAGGCAGAGTTCCCGGTGGGTGATGACGTTTTCTTGCCTCCCTGAGCTCTCGGCGCTCCTCAGCCAGGGCGGCAAACTTGGTATCGGTTGCATTCTGCGTCCGAGCTATTATGGCCTCGGTAATTTCGTGGCTGTCCAGGAAGAAAATGTCATCGGGGCGCTCGAAAACCCCCGCCTCAACCAACCTCTGACCCAACTCAAAGGCCATGGGGCGCAATATGGACCAGGTGTAACCAAATAGGAAGGCTACCTCCTCCCGAATATAGTTATATTTCCTAGCAAGCCATAGCCTGAATCGAAGTTGCCAGTACTCTAAACCTGAAAGTAAATCTGTGATCTCTCTCGTCTTTTGCTCGCGAATAGCAGCAGTCTTTTTAGACTGGTTGTCTGGGTGGTAGTCCTTATCTCGAACCATGGCCTTAAGCGAGGCGAACAAGGCTGAGGGGTCTTCTATTTGCGTTGGTTCAATAAAATCCATGCTATAGCCCTGGTGACCATATTTTTCCAAGTAGTGATCAATCGCTGCCACCGTTTCAGAGCCTTTCTCATGGTCTCGAAGTGCTTGCATTAAAAAGGGTGCGGGCACCACAAGCACCGTGTAACTGAGATCTTTATCTTCCCGAATGCTCTTTGCTATCTCAAACAAGTCCGCATTAGATTGCATCGTCTTTGACTTGATGCCCGATAGAAACTGTCCGCTAATAAAATTGTGTTCCGGCAGCGTTTTCTGAAGAAATACATTAAGCTGGTCGTCTGTTGATTTTGCGACCCCAAATGTATGACTGCCTCCACTACTCCAGTAGTGACCCTCCTCGACCCCCATCTCGCATATACCATCGAGCAGCTCTGTGTCCGAGGCCTTTTTAATGTCTAATTGTCGCCATTTCTCTGCGACGCCTTCGAGCCTCGGCTTGCAGTTGTCGTACCAATTGTTCAGCTCTTTATCATTCCATGCGCTGTGATTGAATGCGAGGAAGGTTTGATGTCCAATTTTTGGCAGGGTAACCAAGGCGTCAATGTCTTCCTTTTCTCCAGATCGCCAATTGTCGAATGCTTGCCTGTCATCATCGCTTAGGCTCGCTCTAAAGGGGTCGATATCACCCACGGCTTGGTCAGTCAAGCCCGCGACCAATTTGTCTTGTTCTGGGCCCCAGACCGCATGCTCCATTGCCTCGATTTCCTCCTCTGACACGGTGCCTTGCTCCCCTTGCGCCCTGAGATCTGCCATATATTCATGCAGTTGAGGCCAATCAAAACGTTGATAACCGTAACCGTTCACCGTAACAAACATTGGGCCGCCGCCATGCATGCCTAGACCCTTTTTTCGGGGTGATTCAAGCCCTCGAGTTAGGTACAACTCTTCAAATAGGGGGCAAATCGGGTCCGGCATGTTTTCGACGATTTGCCTCCGGCTGACGTAGACGGCTGGGGGAGTCGGTTCCCAGACTACCTCGATGGGTTGGACGGGAAGATTAGTTATGGGACGCGACTGAAGAAGGTGCAGTTCGCCGTCGCAGAAGGCCCACTCGATATCCTGGGGCACTCCATCATAAAGGTTTTCAATTCTTAGAGCGCACTCGGTAAGTTCTCGTAGCATCTCATCTGACATTGAGGAGTTTTCGCGATTGGCTTCAGATACGTCTTCAAGCCGCACGCCCTGATCACCATCAGAAACAATTTGTTGCTCTTTGGGGCCGAGGATTGATTCCTTAACCTCTAAATTATTATGGTCGACGACAAAGGTGTCTGGCGTCACCTGCCCGCCAACGACGGCTTCTCCCAAGCCAAAGCTTGCGTTTATTATAATTTCCGACCGCTCGCCTGTGGCAGGGTTGGCGGTGAATAATATTCCCGAGACGTCAGAAGGAACCATGACCTGTACGACCACTGCCATAGCCACGCTACCCTGATCAATGCCGTTCTGGTGCCGGTAGCTTATGGCTTGAGCGGTCCAGAGAGATGCCCAGCACTTGCGGACAGCCTCAGCGACCTGATCAGGCCCTCGGACATTTAGGAAGGTTTCCTGTTGCCCCGCGAACGAAAATTCAGGCAGGTCCTCTGCGTTGGCTGAAGATCGAACAGCAACGGGGCATTGGCCGTCACCCAGCGCATTGTAGGTAGCCTTGATCTCTTCGAGAATATCACTAGCCATTGATGCTCCCAAAATTATTGCGCTGATCTCCTCCGAGCAGGCATCAAATGCTGGGTATCCGTCTTTAAGGCGGGGCCTGGCCTTTTCTAGGATTTCTGATTGAAGGTTGTTGTCGGATACAAACTTTCGGTAGGCATCGGCGGTGACAAGAAACCCCCCGGGTACTGCAAAACCGGCCCGCGCCATCCGTGCAAGTGACCGGCCTTTGCCCCCGACTAGTTCTAGAGAATCGTTGGTCGTGTTTATGGCTGTTGTGTGCATTATCTCTATTTTTTCCTTGTTGCTTATTCCCAGAATCGATCGAGTTTGAACCAGGCTCTGACCGGAAACGCTTCTCCCGTGATCATGTCAGCCGCAGGTGAAGCAAGATAGCGGCACATGTTTGCTACGTCAATCGGCCCTGGTGGCCTGGTCAAGCGAGGTACCTCCTCACCGTCCTCAGTTTTTTCAGGAGGAATGACGCCATAGCCGATCATGGCAGGCGTTGCAATCAGGCCCGGAACTACGGTATTAACGCAAATGTTATATTTCGCCCATGAGTATGCTAGGTTGCTACTCAGGCTTAAGATGCCTGCCTTGGCAGCTGAGTAGTGAAGCAAGCCGGGGTTGCCCTTAGTACCCGCTGTAGACGAGATGTTGATGATCTTTCCGTAGCACTGTTTGATCATTTGTTTGCCTGCCGCCATGCAGCAGTTGAAGGTTCCGGTTAGATTTACATCGATCATTCGCACCCAGTCTTCGTAGGACGTGTCCTCTGGCTCACAGGGCATTACCCCGCCGCCAGCGTTATTGATTATGACATCGATATGTCCAAACTCTGATACTGAGGCGTTGATCAGGTTCTCCACCGAGTCCGGTTTTGTGATGTCCGTTTGTATGGAGAGTGTTGAGGTGTCTGCCAGCTTTTTCTCTGTCTCTTGCAAGGCCTCCTCATTTCTACTAGTGAGCACGACGGTAGCGCCTGCGAACGCAAACTCCCGGGAAATGACTTGGCCGATTCCCCCAGCAGCGCCTGTCACGATGACGACTTTATTTTTGAGTTCGAAATGAGACATAGAACGCTCTCGAATTACATTTGGTTTATTATGCATCCTATCGAATTCATAGGCATCAATACGGCTTGGAACTTGAGAACAAACCCACCCAAAAATGGGTGATAAGGGTAATTACTGGGAGTTTGCAGCTTTATTATGGTTTTAAAAAAGAGCATTCTTGTGCGAACGGCATCGGGATAAGGATTTAGCTATGGTTGTGGAGTATGCTGAACTACATCGGCCCCAATTTCATTTTACAGCGCGCAGAAACTGGATCAACGATCCTAACGGCCTTGTGTTTCATGAGGGGCTTTGGCACTTGTTCTTTCAACACAACGAGGAAGCTCCTACATGGGGCAGGATGTGGTGGGGACATGCGGTCAGTCGAGATTTGTTTCACTGGAAACAGGTCGAAAACGCACTACATCCCGATCACATGGGGAGTATGTTTTCCGGCTCTGCTGTCGTTGATCACGATAACACTGCCGGATTTGGTGTTGGTGCGCTGCTGCTTTTTTACACGGCTTTTGGCGCGCATGCAGAGCCTGCCTGCCCCACCTCTCAGTGTCTTGCCTACAGTACCGACAATGGTAAGCAATGGAAAAAGTATAAAGAAAACCCGATTATAGGGTGGATGGAGGCGGACAACCGTGATCCTAAGGTGGTCTGGCATGAATCTTCGCGGCGCTGGATCATGGCGCTGTATCTAGAGGATGAACGCTATTGCCTGCTGCGTTCAAGTGACGCCAAGACCTGGAAGAGGTTTCAAGAGATCACTCTCGAAGGTGAATCGGAGTGCCCCGATTTTTTCCCGATATTGGATGACGACGGAGCGGAATGGTGGGTTTTTGCAGGTGCTGGTGGTAGCTACAGAGTGGGTAGCTTCGATGGTGAAACGTTTGTGCCTGAAACGCCAGTCCTTCAATATGAGCATGGGCGAAATGGTTATGCGGCGCAGACCTGGAGCAATGCGCCAGACAATCGGCAGATTCAGATCTCTTGGATGGCGGGAGGCAGGTACCCTGAGATGCCTTTTAACCAGCAGTTATCATTGCCCGTACAACTGTCTCTTGTCGGTTCAGGCAAATCGGCTAGGCTCAAGCGATGGCCTGTTCGTGAGCTGGACGTGCTGCGCATAAGGACGGTGTCTGTCGCACGACAAACAATCTCCAAGGGTCAGCCAATGATAGCGGAGACAGACGGAATTTTGCTGGATGTATCATTCAAGGTGTTTCGGCAATCTGCAAAGGGTTTTTATGTCGTCGCACGAGGACATCCGATCGTTTTCGATTGGGATGAAATGACGTTGAGCGTTGAGACAAGCGGGAAAAGCAAGATGACCGAGGACAGGCCCTTTGCAAAACTACCAGAAACGGACGAGCTCGGGGTTCGATTGATTATAGATCGGACGTCCATTGAAGTGTTTTTGGATGGCGGGTCAATTTCTGCTTCTTTCTGCTTCCTTCCAGATGGCTACATACACCCTCTCGTTCTACACTCTTATAGTAGTGAGCAAATAATTGAAGATTTTAGGCTCCATGAGCTTGACTCGACATGGAAAGAGACATGAGTGATAAATCCAAAGTACTCGTTATTAGTGATATCCACGGGAATGCAGAAGCACTGCGGGCTGTTATGACCGCGGAGGATGATGCGGACCGCGTGGTTTTTCTCGGCGATGCCTTTGTTTCTGGGCCGCAACCAATCGAGACTGCGGAACTGCTTGAGTATCTCGAAGCTGATGTATCTATTATGGGGAACCATGACAGGGAGGTTCTCGACGCCAACCTTTTTACTCACTGGCCGGAGGGATGGGTAGCATTAAATGAGTGGATAATCGAGTCCTTGGGGAAAGAGGTGATAGATCGGGTGCGCGCGTTCAAGCCAGCAGGGGAATATGAGATCGGTGGCATCTCGATGTACCTTCACCACGGCGAACTTGAACAGGGGATTCCTTCGCCTCTCCCAGATGCGCCGGCTGAAAGTTTTCTGGCCATGGGTAGCGAAAGTCGTTGTCCTCTGGTCCTTTTTGGGCATACTCACGTCCAGTTTACTCGAACCATCGGCGAGAAAACTTACATTAATCCCGGGAGTGTCGGACAACCTCGATGTGGGAAACTCCATGCGTGCTATGGCGTTTTTGAGAACGGGCGCTACTCACCGCGTCAGGTCACCTACGACCCGGGCCCTTGGATTGAAGCGCTTGAGAGTCTAGAAGTTCTAAAGAATCGGCTATCGATGAGGGAGTGGCTTAAGACTGCACTCCTCAGCGGTTATGGGATAGGTGAGAAAGAGCCCTGGACCCGATATCATGCGGAGGGTTACGCCTAAGAGCGGCATCGATGCCGAAAAAAAATGTTAGAGCAGATGCTCCGCGGTGGGGTGCGGTCCATCACTCGATAAGATTGCAAAAAATGAATCTCGGGTAAATAGCTTCTGGGCACAAAAAGACTTGAGCTGGGAGCGGCCTTCAGGCTTGGGCTTACCAAGTGCTTCTGCCCCGTGGACTGCTTAGAATACTCAAAATCAGCTTCCTTGCTGAGCGCACCCCCTAGCGATACTACTTTCGAATAGTTGCTGGCAAATGTTGTCATAATTTCATCTGCGACGCGCCGCCTAATTTTCAATTTTCTCTCGAGCCCTATCTTCTGTAGAAATGGACCGAGTAACCAGCCACCAATACCCCATTGCATCCCATCAGTCCTATTGAGAACCGTGGGCGATGGCTCTAGCCCCCCATAGATATAAACTTGCTTGTGCTGGGCAGACCTGTAGCGGCCATATTGGGAGCCTTTGGCGAGCCAAGCTTGCTCCATTACTGTTAATACATCGCATGCCAGTCGTTCCCCGCCGGTTGCGTCAAAAGCAATGTAAGCTTGAGCCTCGAGCACCGCATCTTTTAGATCGCTTGGGAACGAACCTTTACTGGAGTCAAAAACATAGGTTGCTCCGATATCATTTAATAGTTTCTCCTGCTCGGGTTTTCGGATAACGTTCACAAGGGGTATGTTCTCTGCCAAGCAAAGTCTCTGCAGCATCTCGCGATGACACGCCATCATTCATCAACAGACACTTCTGTATGCTCAGTGTTCGATATTCGCTATACATTGAGCCGCCTATCATTCCAACGGTTTTTCCAATCATCGCCTGGACCCCATCAGACTTGCCCGCTGCAATGACCACGCCGGCTCCCTCATTGCCCACAGGCATTGATCGATTTATCCTCGAGCTAAGCTTCTCCATCTTCAGGGGGCTAATAGGCGCCTGAAACACCGTTTTATCCTCTGAGCCCGATGATTTTCCTTTAGCGATATCGCACCCCGCCAGCAGGGCGCCAAGGTCCGATGGGTTGATGGGTGCTGCCTCGACTCGAACCAGCACTTCGTCCTATTGTGGAGGCGCTACTTCAACTTCCTCCAAACAGAGTTCTAAACTCCCATCTTGACTTACCAGTGATCTTAACTGACGTCCTACGCTCGGCAATGTGCTCATCTTGCACCTCACTATGTTAATCTTGGTTTTTGAATATATAGTCTGTAGCCGTAACCTTAGCCGCCTGACTTCCGGCTGCAGGTGAGTCAATACAAGATGGGATTCTAGGCGTTTTTTCGCAGGTAGATAGACCGCTTGGGTTTTTCAAATACTCGTCTTACCATAGGTTCAAACGCTTGAATTGGCATGTTGTCATAATCAGGATCGAAACAGTTCTGGTCATATTTTTCGCAGAACTCCGCACAGGCTTCCCAGTTCTCATTGGCTGCGAACTGATCCCGCATATTCTGATCAAGGCCAAGATAGTGAAAAAAATAATAGCCCTGAAAGATTCCATGATGCTTAACAATCCAATGATTTTGTTCTGAAACGAACGGTTCCAGAATGGTTGCGGCCAGATCGGCATGATTTGCCGAGGCTATGGAGTCACCAATATCGTGTAATAGCGCGCAAACGACGTATTCTTCGTCTTTTCCATCTCTATAAGCTCTTGTGGCCGATTGAAGGCAGTGGGTGTAGCGGTCAACAGCATATCCGCCAGAATCTCCTTTCAAAAGCGAGAGATGAGCTAATATTCTGTCCGGGAGTTGCCTGGCAAATCCCTTTGCATGCTCCATAATTATTTCATAGTCTTCAGAAGTGGCATCTGCCATGCTGGTGAATGAGGTTTGTAGGATCATTTATTTGTTTTTTCCTTACTGTGCTCAATGGTATTTAAAAACAACATTTGAGATACGCAATGAAATTCCCTCTTACTTTCAAGTGCTCTTGTAATTATCGAGGTTTTTCATACTGGTTCTGCAGTGTTAAGAGGCGCCAGTCAAGCTGAGTCCGGCATTCCCGGAGCCTATCTAGCATGGATAGCCACGATTGGGTTACCACTCATTAGCTAGGAACGGACAAATTTATTAGCCAATAATGTAAAACAAATTTCCCACAAGTTCTATTTTCAATTAACAGCAAAGTCCGTCTAAGAGGGACAAACCCCCCAAAATGGGTGAGAAATGTTGTCGGCGCCCATGCGCTCCTTTATTGTTGCTGTGAAAGATATCAAACTTGGTGAATTAAGCTTAAAGAATGGCAGACAAAATTCTCATAATTGGAGTTATCTCCATGGCTGGCACATTCAGAACCCTTTGGATAGGGCAGATGCAATCATGAAAATATCCGGTTTTGATACGTTACATGCCGATGCGGGTCGGTCTTTCTCATTTCTTAAAATAACCACCGATGAGGGTATAACCGGTTGGTCTGAATATACTGGCATTTCGGAAATTATTCGTCGTAAGGGTCTCACTTCGCTAATCGAGTCAATGCTGAAACTGCTGGTTGGCAGAGATCCAAGGGAGGTTGAGAAGATAACCAGCGACTTGTATTTAGAGACCCGTCAGTCGCTGTCAGGGCTGAATCACCAGGCTATCGGCGCCATCCAGAATGCCCTTTTGGATATTACCGCTAAGGCGTTGGGAGTTCCTGTATATCGCCTATTTGGCGGGCCGTTGAGAACTCGGATTCCGATGTATTGGTCACATTTCGGTACCTATAGGTTGCGAAGAAGCTATGAGATTCACCAAAAAGAGCTTATTCGAGATTTAGATGGCATGGCTGCCCATGCTCAAGACGTAATGGCGGAGGGATATCCAGCGCTGAAAACCAAGATCCATTATTTTGATGAGACCGGCGGAGCAGGCTACTTTCCCTGTTTTGGCAGTGAGCCCGGAGCACCAGAGCTGAACCTGTCTCCATCGATTCTCAAGATAATTGTCGACCAGATGACTGCCCTTAGGGAGGCAGTGGGCGATGAGTTAGATCTTATCCTTGATTTGAACTCGAACTTCAAGGCCGACGGTATCATACGAATTGCCCGTGCGACGGAGCACCTCAATTTACGCTGGCTTGAGGTTGATGTGTTCGATGCTGATACGCTGCGAGACATTCGCGACCGATCCCCCATGCCTATTGGTGGTTGCGAGATGCTCTGCACTGCTAGAACATACACCCCGTTTTTTGCCTGTCGGGCAGTCGATGTGCCCTTGGTGGACGTGGCCTGGAATGGGTTTCTGGAGTCAATTAAAATCGCTGCCGTTGCCGATGTGTTTGATTTAAACGTGTCGCCCCATAACTTTACCGGCCACTTGGCTACGCAGATCAATGCGCACTTTTCAGCGATTACCCCCAATCTCGAGCTCATGGAATATGATGTGGATGAAGTGCCGTGGCTTGGTGAGTTTTTTAACGAGCCACTACAAATTGAAAACGGAGTTTTAGTGCTGAGCGAGAAGCCTGGATGGGGCATGGATGTTGACGAGGAGGCTGTTAGGGCAAGGCCACCAAGAGTTTTGATTAACTGAGCATAGCTACCATGATTTTGTCATGTGTCTTCGGTGTGAAAAAGAATCGAAACCCGCTTGTCTCATCCACCGGTTGTGCATAGCAACTTAACGGGAGCATAGAATGACTAAGTCGTTAAAAATCACGCTTTGGGGGCTCGGGACTCTCATCTCACTGATACTTGCTTTCATTTTTATTAGTCCGTTAATAGCTGGATGGCTGCTGGCGCCGGATCATGAGTTTGGGACAAAACCCATCCCGGATGCACCCGATTATTCGCTGCGGAGCCACTGGGCTGCATGGCCGGACGATTCCAGCCCAGCTGAAAGGCTACCCCAGGGAATAGATAAAGTTCCGCAAGAGGATCGGCTAGCGGCAGCATTCTTCATTCATCCCACCACTTATGGAGGAAAAGAACATTGGTTGCAGCCGATGGACGATGAAGTGACTAAGAGAAGCACTGACTTGGGGGCCATCTCTCGTCAGGCCTCCGCGTTTAATGCTTGTTGCCGGGTTTATGCCCCCAGATATCGGCAGGCGAATATTGTTGGCCACAAAGCGGTATGGGAGCAACTGAGCGATCTAGGATACTCGGACATCCGTGCGGCATTCAGGTTTTTTCTCGCAGAGATCGGCCCCGATGCGCCGATTATACTGGCCAGTCATAGCCAGGGGACCTTTCATCTCGTCAGGCTCTTAATGGAGGAAGTGGATGGCAAACCGGTGATGGACCGGCTAGTGGCGGCTTATGCTATCGGGCACTCCCTCAGCGACTCGGTGCTGGAGGCTTATACACACATTGATCTTTGCAAGACCGGCACTCAGACTGGCTGCTTGGTCGCATGGGATGCGCACGAGAGTGATAAGTTTCCGAGTCCATGGAGCTATTTCGAGGAGGAGGATTTCTGGAACGGAACGGACTATGGAGGTTTCTCGCCTAGCCGGCGTATTTGTGTCAACCCGATAACATGGCAAGCAGATGCGATTCCCAGCGAAAAGACCGATCACCTTGGGGCGCTGACGCTTTCGACAGGAGGGAAGTTTGATCTGGGCAGGCCTGGTGACCCCCTGCCGAATCTGATCAAGGGCTCGGTTACTGTTTCCTGTGAGCAAGGGGAGACAAGCAATTGGCTGATGGTGAACTCAGAACGAGATCCTGCACTCAAGGCTTCTGGTATTTGGGTTTTATTTGAGCGAAATCTGCATGGCTATGATTACAGCTTATTCTGGGCAAACATTCGCAAGAACGCGAAGGAGCGCACTCTGGCGTACCTAAATAGGCGGGGTAAAGAAAAGAATTAGACTGTGGTTATCTCAGGTTCCCAATAAGAATTTCAGTGGGATATGCAGCCTCTCCCGCCATGCTCTAGGTAAATGGCTAGCACCCTCGAACCGATGGGTCACCCAGTCCTCGTTTTCCCTATACCCTTTTTGGCGCATTAAAGCATCCATCTTCTTCTGGAATGGTTCATACTCCGCATCCAACGATTTCGTTCCATAATCAAAGTACAATCTGTGTGTTCCTGCAACTGGCCAATTATTTTCGTACCAATTAACAACCGCGCCTTCGCCCAAAACCCAGTGGGTGGACAGGCATGCGGCTGCTCCGAAAACCTCCGGATATTCAGATACCGCGTATGCTGAGATCATGCCACCCATACTTGAGCCCATGATGAGAGTGTTGTCGGCATCAGGTTTGGTGAGATATGTTTTATCGATGAATGGTTTAAGCTCGGACACCAAGAAGTTGAGATAGTTGTCTGAGGTTATGGCCTCACGTGTTATGTCTGACTCAGCTCGAAGAAGCCGGCCTATCTCTTCGGTTACCGGTTTCTGGGGCATGTATTCCGTCCTTCTTTTAACCTCTGGAAGGTTCCAGACCGAGACAACAATCGATGGCCTTATCTGTTTTGTCGCAACCAGATGTGTGATGGTCTCATCAACATTCCAGAATAAGCCTCCATAAATCGAGCCCTTGATTCTTTCCCAGATGCTGCTATACGGTGAGGTTGAACGATCAAACATGAACTGTCCATCATGCATGTAGGTGACCGGGTAAGGGTCGTCCGATTCCTCATAGCCATCGGGAAGCCAGACATCGACCGGCCTATTTTCGACGAGGTCGGATGGAAAGGACGGATAATGAACAAGGGTGCCTGGCTTTGAGTCGTCAATCACGGCATTAAATCCGGTATCTTGTGATGCGAGTCCATGGGTTGGGAGAATGCAAATAGACAATACTAGAGCAAATTCGCCGATGGTTTTTATCATTCAATATCTGACCTCATATAATCCTGTTGTTTTAAGGGCTTTGGCTACGGCCTGTCCGGTAGATCGGTGACCCAGACTTCTGGTGACGAAATTTGCCTATCTGCCCAGTAGTTGCGATCTGGGGTTTCTTCCGTCATCCGACCGTCCCAGCCCCCCGCAACATATAATCGCCCTTTAATGACTTTCGAGGCTGGGGAGGACATCGGTTTGGGCGCCTTGCATGTGAGCTCCCATTCCTCGCCCTCGCCAAGACTCACCACGTTGCCGCAGAAGCCTTTTTTCCCGCCCTGAGGTGTGGTATGTCCAGCAACCATCCAGATCCGGTTGTCGTGAACGAATGTGGCTCCTTCGGAGTGAGAGTGTCCATAGGGCAATGAAGGTCCATCGGCCCAAGTGTCGCTTGCGGGGTCATAAATATCGACGCGATCCTGATCGATCTGCTGAGAGTCATGGTTTAGTTGCCCTGCTACAACATAGATTTTGTCGTTCAGCACTGCCACCGACAGTTGGTTCCTTGCCAGCGGCAAAGGGGCAAGGTTCCTCCAGGTGCCATTCCCCGTAGCCCTCCACTCAGCCACGTCAAGAACCCAGTGGTCTGGCGAGTCTGTATCCCTATCCTCCATAAGGCCAGAAATATAGTGCAGGTTGTCACCAAGCCGAGCCAACCCCCCGCCAGCTCGTCGACCCGGCAGCAGCGGCCCGGCTGTGTAGCGGTCTTCCTGAATATCAAAGTGCCAGGTCTCCGCAATAATATGGTCCGGTTTCTTACCAGCGGGCCGATTCATATCCTTCATGCCACCCGCATACCAGAAACCTGTCTCGTCTGGTGCAAGATTAACGTGATTCGTAGCGCTTGGCAGGTCCTGTAAGCGAGTCCAGGAACCGTGAGTGCCTGCCGCTGGATCAAAGACATGCAATTTTTTTCTGGTGATGATCTCGGACTCATATCCGCCATGTACATACAATTTATCGTTTATAGCAATGCTAGCGGGCTCCCATTTGCCACATGGCATGTCGGGTAACCGTTCCCATTTAACTTCATAAATTGGCTCACTCATTGACCTTCCTCCTTTGGAAACTGTCGATCCATTGCCGCAAGCATTTCCCCGCAGCGTTTTTCCAACATCTTTCTAGTATGTGTCCCATCACAAAATATATAGAACTCCTCGTGCTTGATTGCATTGAGAACTTGCTGCCCCACAGTGTCTGCCGGGACAGCCATGTCCTCGATCATCTCTCTTACCTGATCATTAACTCTCTCTTTCAGCGCATCTATGATCGGCGTATCAGCAACGTGCGGGCATAGCACCGATACCGATACCTCGGTGTCGGTTAAATCGTTTCTGAGGAATTCCGAGAGCCCTACCAGAGCAAATTTGCTGGCACCGTAGGCTGACTGGTTCCCATGCCCATGGATTCCGCTGAAAGAGGATGTATTTACAATATGAGCTTCATCATCGCTTTCTAGCATTCGAGGCAGGAAGACTTTAATGCCATTAATGGGTCCCCAGAGGTTAACTTCTTCTACCCGTCTCCAACGGTCGTCAGGCGTCTCAAGAACCTTCGCGCCACCCGGTATTCCAGCATTGTTACATAGGACTTGCACAGTGCCGAACCGTCTTTCAATCATCTCTGCCACTTCCTGGAGCGCGGATTTGTTACAGACGTCAACATTCACCGCCATGATGTTATTTGAGATAGCCTTTAATTCGGCTTCTGCGCGATCAAGTCGGTCGTCCTGCACATCGCCTATAACTACATTCATGCCTTCCTTTGATAGCGTTCTCGCTATTCCTAAACCTATTCCGCTTGCTCCCCCGGTAATAAAAGCTGTTTTGTTGATAAATTCTTTCATTATTTCTCCAACACTTTATTACTGTTAATCAGTTCGAAGTCTATTTCGACACCCAATCCTGGTGCTTGTGGTGCGTGTACCATCCCGTTTCCATCGACCTCGATGTCATTGATAAGACCATGCTTCTGAGCAGCATCTGGCAAGAGCACTTCAAAATACTCACAATTACGTATGGCCATAATGAGATGAAGGTTGGCGACATTCGTCAGAGAATTTCCCCCATGATGCACCTCATAATTCATCTGGAATGTCTCTGCCGTATGCGCAGTTTTCAGGCAGGAGGTAAGGCCGCCCTTGATCACTGGATCGCCTCGCAGATAGTCGGTTGCCTGCTGCATAATCCAGGGCGCATAGGCCTTTGGTCCCGTGGCAGGAAGCTCCGTTGCAGCTATGGGTATTTTTAGCACCTGCTTTAGTTTCACATAGCCATAGATATCGTCATAAGGCAATGGGTCCTCATACCAATAAAAATCAAGTTCCTCCGCTGCGCTCCCGACTCGGAGGGCATCCGGGTAGCTATAAGCCCAGCACGCATCAAGCATCAGTCGGTAGTCATCACCCACTGCCTTTCGCACCATCTCGCAAATCTTAATGTCTAGCAGCGGCTCAGCGGGCGGATGAATTTTGTATGCAGACCAACCTAGTTCCTTATATTTCAGAGCCTCCTCCACGTAGTGCTGTGGAGTCTCAAGGATCGCGGAACTTGCATAGGCGGGAGCTGAGTCCCTGTAGGAACCCATAAGCTTGTGAATTGGAATGCCCGCAGCTTTTCCCCCTATATCCCAGAGTGCTATGTCAATTGCGCCAATTATCCGCATAGCGTTCCATCCGATAGCCCAGTTTGACAGGTTCTGCCAGATTCGTTCACGGTTGAGAGCATCTTGTCCAACAAGCAGGGGCTTGTATCTTTCTACGATCTGGCTGGCATCATTCCTAATTGAGCTAAGCGAAGAGCCTAGGAATGCATGGCCCTCTAGGCCGTCCTCAGCAACAATTGTGACCAGTGCCAGATGAGCGTTATGTGCGCCTGAGCTTTTGAAATGCTTTGTATAGCTGGTGGCAGGGATATCCTTCCACTCCCAAACAGTGACTTTGACGTTGGAGATTTGCATATTTCCTTATCCTGAACTTATAAAATTTTTCGACCGCGAACAGGCTGAGATCCGGGATAGAAGAAACCCTCCAAAGTGTTTCCATCAATCTCTCCCTCAAAGTCAACCTCGTAATCCCACCCGCCCTTGTCAATCGCGAAACTAAACTTCAGTTCGGGATGGCTATAGGAGCTAGATGTAAGTCTGCTTGGGTCTGGAAAGTCCTCGCTGGCGTAGTGTCCCATGTCAGTAAACTCTATTGTAGCGCTAGAAAAATTAAGCAACTGCTTACCCCAGGCGGACTGGAGGTCCCAGCTACCCTCTGCGGGGCCTTCCAACTTTGCTTTAGCTGCCCTGTCAGGAGCAGTATCGATCTTTTTGCAGACTTCAAAGGTTCGCTGCGCAAGGTCAGATATCTTATTATCGTTCTCACCGCCAACAGCGGACAGAAGACGATCATTTAGAACGCCTACCCATTTTTCAGGTAGCGACTTCGCACCACCCTTTATGCCTAGGATTGATCCCACGGTTGCGCCGGTGCAGTCTGTGTCCCACCCACCTCTGACTGTGCAAACAATGCCTTTCTCGAAATCCGTCTCACCATAATAAAGGCCCATAGCAATTAATGCGGCGTTGTTGATCGTATGCACCCCATGATAGTGCCCATAGTGCTGATTGATTTTGACCCAGACATTTTCCCAGCTCTTTTCTTGTTGGCACCAAGAAAATGTATTGCGCACACACTCAGCAAGGCGACTCTGAGCGGGTATTTCCCCGAGTCCAGCGGTTATAATGTCTTCGGATTTGGAGTAAACAAAGGCGGCTGCAATCATCGCGGCGACGAACATTTCACCATAAATACCGTTCTTCTCGTGCGAGATGGAAGCATCTCGAAATGCTAACTCTGCGGCTAGCTGAGGTTTCCCAGCTGCTACATAGCCGAAGATATCGGCACGGATTTGAGCACCTATCCACTCACGATAGGGGTTGCGGTAACTTGCTGATTCGGGGGGCCAGATGCTCATAACGAAATTTCGATATGCTGCCTTCTCTGCCGTATAAACCATCCCATAGGACATATTGGCGATCCATATGCTGGCCATGCTTCTTGGCGTCAATTTAGGACCATACCGCTCCAGTGCTATTAGCCCGAGTATCGGGTAATCCATATCATCGTCACGGTCCATGTACCTGATATTGCCGCGGGTTGATGGCTTTTGAATACCTGACATATAAGTATCTGAAAATGGCAGGTAGTTGTCGAGCGGCAGCGAGTTGGTCTCGCGGAGGAAAGTGTCAATTCGGTGCTTGGGCCACCCCTCGACTGGTTTTCCAAGTGCGCATCCGGCGGCTCGGCCAAGCCACCCGCCATAGATTCTGTTATAGATCTCAGCATCGTCGCTGGTTACGCCCAATTCTCGCGGTGCATCGGGACGTTCTGCTTGAATTGCCTCCAAAGTCGACGGTTCGGTGTAGGGGAAAGAGGGTTCTATGGGCAGATTCACTAACTCTTCATAGAGGCGCTTAAAATCTGTAGTTGAGGCATTCCTCTCGAGCGCAGTAGCTATACGAGAGGCAATTTCTTCGGTCCTGCAGCCCTCTTCGTTACGTTGTTTCAATTCAAGTTTTATAAGCTTTTGTTCCAGGGAACGCATAGCAATGTCCTAAAAATATTTCAAAACGGAGTAGGCTACCAGTCTGGGGAATCTGTCACAAGCCAATCGATAGATCCTGAGAGAGTTTGTCACCCATAAAAGAAGGTGGGCTATACACGCGTTTTACTTGCATCGCTAGGGCAGGATTTACTCACTTGTTAGCCTTGTTTTGAGATTTTCGACACGCCTGTTAGAAAATCATTCAGATCTTATTTTTGGGTGAATAATTGTCTAAAAGTGCTTGATAGCGGTTGAATAATCGTAGACAGTGGGAGCTTTTGAGGGAGGAAAAGCATTGTTTTCAATCGACATGAGCACTATTGAGCAGGTTGGCGAATTTGGCTCAAGAGCCTGGTGCGAAGCGTGCGCCGATTTCGGCGTGGCGATACTCAGAGCTTCAGACCTGCCGAACGATTTGTCATGGGGTTTTAGTGAAATCTATACCGCCCCGCCGGCTAGGTTAGTTAGCGATGATTGGCCCGTATCTGGATATCACTTTATGATACATGAGGGGCTAGTGTCAGGCGGAGGGAGTGTGACAGACGCTTGTCTCGCGCTGCCCGGCTTCCATGTCAGGATGCGCTGGGCCTACATTTGTAACCAGTCGAGCACGAAATACGGGTTTGAAGGCCAGCAGCAGCGAAGTTCAGAGGAGCATATGCTTAAGGAAGAAATTGCCAATTACCTTGGCTTTGAGCCCAACCTTGGGGCAATAGACAACCCTGTTTGGCCAAAACCTATAATCGCCGCTTTAAGTGTTGGTGTCGAAGAGGGTGCGGGCTTGCACAATATTGCGGCAAGCCTCCAGATGCCGTCACCGGAGTTTTCCAGTCTCCCGGTTACGGAAATGGGAGTGCCAGAATTTTCATTGATGAGCGAAACACAGAAAGAATTTTTCTTGGCTTTATGCGATATTTCTAAAAAATGAGTTAGGTGATGGTGAGAATATATAATGGGTGAATATTCAAAAATTTTATCATTCACTAGCAAGTGATATTGCATAGGGGTTGAAGAATGGCAGACCTTGACTCGAGGCTCTATTCATTTGCAGAACATCTCTGTTCGCCGAGGTTTGGAAGGCCCTTGGGACGGGTTGACCTAAAGTTCGTAAAAAACATGTTAAGCGGCATTTGGCAAACGCGATCTGTGAATTTAACGGACATCGCTAGATCGCTTAATGAAAATATCCGACTTCATGCAACTCACAAGCGTTTGTCCCGCAACCTCGATAATATCGAGCTTCAAGAACGATTATCAACGGGCCTTCTTAAAATGGTTGCTGAGCATGTGAGGCCAGATACAAGGCTGATAGTGCATATTTACGAAATAACGAAGAAGTATGCTTCCAAGATCGAATTCTTGGCAGACAAAGAGACCGATGCAAAGGCAGGCTTCAAGGTTTGCGAGATTCTAGCAAGTCAAGTTAGCTCAGAGGCTTATATGCCCATGCTTGCTCACGTTTGGTCCGATCAGACCCCCGATTATTTAAGCGATGAGAAGGAAATTCAAAAGGCGGTGCAAACAGTTCATCAAGCAACCGAGGACAGAGGTATATTCTATTTTGATGATCGAAGCCTGAGGGGTAACTTAATTCGGCATTTAATGAGTGATTCAAGCGCTAATTTTGTTGCTATGGTGAACGACGTTGACTTGATTGTTGAATGCAGGGGCACTAATGCAACATTGAAATCGCTTTGCGAGGATGTGGAGACACCTTACGGTAAAATGATGTTTAAGCTGGTTCCAGAAGGGTCGTTGTTGACCGCCGCGTCTCAACTCGATATGGACCTTTTTATGCATGTGGGCTCGCTTCCTATTAAATTGCTCGAGAACCCCAGAAGGCTGAGCTTAATCGCGTTAAAATCGAAAAACCGCATGGTGGGTGAGCATTTAACGCCCATCATTACCTCAAAGACCAGACTGCGATCAAGAAAGGCTCTGATGGGATTGGTTGAATCATTTCTCTCGATGCATGATGTAATTGGTTTGCATAGCGAACTCCGTGATAAATTCAATCCGGCTGGTTTTCGGGTACTGACCTACAACCGCCTTCAGCTGTTATTGACGTTGCTCCAAGCAGTAATATGTTCGGAATCATCGGCACCGGGAAACGTCGCTGTGAGTGATCAACAGTACTCGAGGCAACCCCATGATGGGGAAATGAGTCGAACCTATTACCGACCTGATGACGGATTGGAAGTTTAACTTTGGCAGTTAAAAAGGCGCAGTGAATTCTTTATGCCATCAGGATTCAGTGAGCTGAAAAAAGGGATCTTCGTTTTTACGGATCACGATGGCTTACAGAGGACTAAATTTCAATCAGGATATTCTGGGAGTGTTCGATGACTGAACTCGAATTCGAAAGGATTGAGTCCGATTACAACCGTGATGGTTTTGTCATACTTCCTGCTTATTTGGATAGTGCAGAGCTGAGTGCTT
>MDTD01181455.1_pt1 | contig 25578 bp, 26 predicted proteins | sample 811221 | NCBI WGS metagenome assembly MDTD01 (sample SAMN05326646, study PRJNA326480) | marine metagenome | isolation source: seawater | place: Pacific Ocean: South West | collected 2011 | reverse complement strand
TATTCTTTATTTTATATATCCTTTTAATTTGGGATAAGTCAAAAGAATTGTTGTGAAAAACCAAACCTCTTTCGTCAGATGAAAATTGACCTTTTATTAGCTGTGGTTTAATTTTCATTTGTTACTATATTTTTTTACAAAACTTAAATTTGATAACAATTTAATTACAGACTTTTTGTCTAATTGAGTTGTGTTATTGGAGTTATAATCCTCTAAATTAGTTTTATCTTTTCTTCCTTGACTAAGAAATAATCCATAATTTAAGTCCCTATTATCTGCAGGAATCCTGTAGAATTCGCCAAGATCTTCTGATTTTAACATTTCTTCTCTTGTACACAATGACTCGTAGAGCTTCTCCCCATGTCTTATCCCTATAATATTTTTGTGAGAATTATCTTTACCAAAAATTTCTAAAACAGCATCTGAAAGCACTTCTAAATTACATGCTGGAGCCTTCTTAACAAATAAATCTCCCTGATTTCCATTTTCAAAAGCATATTCAACTAAATCTACAGCACTTTCCAAAGACATAAGAAATCTAGTCATTTTTGGATCAGTGACAGTAATACTTTTATTAGATAAAATTTGCTCAATAAATAAAGGAATAACAGACCCTCTGGAGCCCATAACATTTCCATATCTAGTTATACATACTATTGTATTTTTCAAATTTCTTGAGTTAGCAATCGCAACTTTTTCCATCAGAGCTTTTGACATTCCCATTGCATTAATAGGATAAGCAGCCTTATCAGTACTTAGGCAAATAACTTTTTTGACTTTATTTTTTTCAGCTGACTTGATTAAATTGTTTGTACCTAAAATATTAGTTTTAACAGCTTCAACAGGAAAAAACTCACAAGATGGCACTTGTTTCAATGCTGCTGCATGAAAGACATAGTCAATTCCAGAGCACACATTATCAACACTATCCAAATCTCTTATATCACCAATATAAAATTTTATTTTTTGTGATTTGAACCTTCTTCTCATATCATCTTGTTTTTTTTCATCTCTTGAAAAAATTCTTAATTCGTCAAAATGATCGGAATTAAGAAACTTCTTTACAACTGCCTGACCAAAAGATCCAGTGCCACCTGTTATTAGTAATTTTTTATTTTTTATATTTTTCATTTAACTCAATTTTTTCACGTCTTGTATAATAGTTTTACATCTATCAAATGTAGATGATTTTAATTCTAAAATTTTGATATAACCATTTTTCTCAATTTCCTCCCTTAATTTTTGATTTTCAAGATAAACAATAATCTTATCTAATAATTCTTCTTTTTTTTCAAAAAAACCACAATGAATTCCGTCAACGAAAATATCAGAAAGAAAATCTGAATATTCACTCAACATAAATGTTTTACAAGCAGTTATTTCAAAATTTCTACGTGTATAATTATCATTATTAAGTTTTGACAAGAAAACCAATGCAATTTTACTTCTATTTAATGTCAAATTATAATCTTCTTCATAAACGGGATTGTAAAGGTTATATTTCAACTTGTCGTAAATTTTAGATTTTTTCCACGTTTTCCCACCATAAATTTTTACATCAATACCATTTTTTATTAAATGTAATATTTTCATATCTCTACCATCATTTTCAAAGTGACCTATAAAACATACATCAATATCTTTTTCAATTGGTATATAATAGTTAAAATGTGTTCTGTAAGAAGGTAATAAAAGTTTACAGTTTGATAAACCAATATTATTAATATCTTTTATATTCTTTGATCTATAAACATAATTTATATCACAAAGTTCTAAAAACTTAATATAGTTTCTGTATAAAATTTTTCTACTAACTATTGATCTGAAGGGGTCATCATTGTGATATGAAATAATTTTAGTTTTATTTTTTAGTAGTTTTATTGTATAACTTTTGATAAGCTCTCCTCTGTAAATAAAAATAAAATCAGGATTAATCTTTTTTACCTTATTAACAATCAAATTATTTATCATATTTATTTTAGGACCACAAATCAATTTTTTTTGTAAGCCAAAATAAAATTTATCTAAAATATTATCGTAATTAAAAAAATTTGAAAATTTGATTTTATGAACATCGTGACCAAGACTTTCAAAACCCAAGCAAACCGCTTCCTCGTAAATTTTAAAATTAAAATATCCAATAACTATAATTTTCACTTTTTAACATTTATTTTGGTTCCCAATTTTCTTTCAAAATCAATCGGCTCAAAAAGCGAATACCCACCTTCAGGGTAAAACGTAATCTCTCCAAAAAATATTTTTCTTTCAATCACATATAAATCAACTCTCAAAAAAGGAGAATTTACCAATTTACAAACTTGCCTGGCAAAAGAAACCATCCGGTCAAATTGATTAGGCTGTTTTATTGTTTTATTATCAGCCTGATAAATTAATTTTAAATCTAATTTATTCCAATTCATATCAAAAAAAGTTCTTTTATGATTTGTAAATCTGTCGGTATCTAATTGAACAAGTTTGGGCTCATTATTGAAACAAAAAAATTTATAATCAATTATCTGAGTTTCATTTTCATTTTTATAAAACTCCTCAATTATAATTCGGGGTTTTATATTTTTATAAACGTATTCTAACCCTTTATAATAATAATTCCTTTTGAGATATTTATTATATTTTCTTTTCAAAGAATTATTATTGATTTCAGACTTATCTTTAACTATAGTTGTACTTCCACTATCATGTGTACATTTAATAACAAATGACTTGGGTAAGCTTGGGAAATTAAGTTCATCTATGGAATCACAAATATCCAATGTCTTGAAAGTATTTAGTCCCTTTATTTTTTTATTTATTAGTTTTTTCACTTCGTATTTATCAACATATTCAGAAAAATCCTGATCTTTATGAAGGAGTTTTAAAAATTGAATCTTTTCTGAAAAAAGTTTTGGATTTACAAGATTTAATTTTTTTCCTGTAAAAAATCTATACTGTAAATTAATATAGATTTCGTCTTTCAATAAGAATCTTATGCCTAAGTAATTTACAAGTCTATATGTGAGTTTTATAAACATCATAAAAGTTTCTTAAATAAAATATCCCACCTATTCATAACTTTTTTAACATAAAAGTTTTTTAGCTTAATATGTGAATTTTCGCTGTAATAAGTCTGAAGATTTATATCACCTAAAATTATTTTAAGTTCTTTAATCATTCTACGTTTATCTTCGGCAGGAACTAAAACTCCGCTAACACGATTTTTGATTAATTCATTTGGTCCAGTTACACAATCAAAAGATAAGCAGCACATTTTATTTGAAAGAGCTTCAGATAATACCATTGGAAATCCCTCAACTCTTGATGTTGAGATATATACTTTTGAGTTTTTCATATAATCAGTAACATTTACTTTATGACCCAAGAAGAATACACTTTTTTTAACTTTTTCACTTAATAGTGAATACAAGTATTTAAAAGAATCCTTTGAGTAAGGACCTATTAAATGTAATTTCCAATCAGGAAATTCAGGACTTACTTTTTCCCAAATATTCATAAGTAAGTCTAATCCTTTATTGTGAATTGCGTCAACACGCCCTGCAAATAAAATAATATTTTCTCTATTATTAAATTGATAATGAGATTTATTAGGAATAACCGGATTGGGCATTCTAATATAGTTTTTTTTGCTTTCAATAAACTTTAAATCACTTCTTGTTAATACAGTTATGGAATCTGCAAATTGATAAAATATTTTTTTAAAAATTTCTTCAATGGCACCATGTTTTCTTTGAATTGAGGTATGTTCACAACATATAACTTTTGTTTTTATCCCAATTGATGCGATAATTGAATATATATTTATTTGTCTAATATGAGAAATAACAAAATTTGGTTTGAAACTATATATTTTATTTCGAATATTTTTAATTAGAAAATATTTCCTAAGGAAATAATTTTCACTCTTATCATAAATATTGTAAAGTTCAACTTTTTTATCAATCGTAAATTGAATTCTTTTACTCATGTTGGTTGCAATTGCAACAGAATATCCTCTTTCAATAAAGTTATTTGATAAAGTAGAAACAACCCTTTGAGCTCCTCCAGCCTCTAAATTTCCTATAATTAACAAGATTCTCACTATTTAATCTTTATCCATTTTTCAAGAATATGCCCTTTTTCATGGTTTGATTCGATGGACCATAAATCTGAAATCAAAGTAATTTTATTTGGATTTTTATTCAACCATGATGCCCACCAACTGAAAGTACTATTTGCCAATATGTTATGATCACATTTTGACATAAGTTGCATATCACGAAAACTATCATCGCCATGGTTGTGATTGACATAAATTATTTTATTTTTTTTACCTACTTCGTTAAAAATATGTTTACAATAATTTATGTCATCGCTAAATATAAAAAACACTAAATCAGAATTTGTAATTTCTTTTATTTTATTAATTGAATTTATATAATAAGTTTCATCAAGAAGTAAATGATTGTTTTTAATATAATCTCCTCTTCTTAGATGTATTCCAACTGAGCTAGTTTTTTTTATAATTTCATATGTCTCTATATTTTTCTTACTTTCAAAGTCAGGAAATTCAAAAGAACTTTTTACAGATTCTTCAATCTCGGTAAAATACATTTCATTCATCCAATGACCATTAAAATGAGTATCTTTAAATTGTTTAAAAACCTTGAAATCGAATCCCTTGGGATTAATTTCTTGAAATTCTGAATCTTTTTTTTGGAAAAACCGATTTTTTATTTTTTTGAATAGTTGGTTCGATGAATATCGGGTCAATTTTTTTAAATCTGTACTTTTAGCGGTTGGTATTTTTATATCAAAAATATTTTGCAGATTATAAGTCCAAGAATTTTTTTGATTATAATGAGAAAGATCTGCTAAAACCTCTTCATTTCGATAATTATTTTTAATGGACATGTAGAAACAATATTGAAACATTTGATTTCCTAAGCCGCCAAAAAATTTTATTAACTTCATTTAATTTAATGCTTTTAATCCCAGTTGACCTATAAAAAAGAAATAAAATATATTTAATATAATCAACGATAAAAAAATTAAAAAATAATTTTTATTTCTCTTTTTTTTGTCTGAATATTTTATAACAGAAGGAACTAAAAAAATTGTACCCATTGTTATATACTCCATGTGCATATCAACAGAGATAAATCCAATTAAAAATAAAATAATTCCAAAGATGTCAATGAAATTAGTTTGTTTTATAAAACTAATTCTATTTCGAACTAATACTATAAATAATGAAATATTAAATATACCTTGTAGGATATTTTGGAATAAATAACTATCTACAATCCTTTCACTTATAAAATACTGATACCATGGAAAGGGTCCGACAAGGGACAATACCAGTTTGATAGGGTACAGAAGAATATTAAGTTCTAAAACTTCATCTAAATAGTTCAAATTATTTAAACTATTTAAGAAATAGCCTGAGAAAAAAATAAAGATAAATGAGGATGAAAGAAAGATTAGAAATGAATTAAACTTATTTTTTACATTAATGTTTTTTCTAAAAGCAAAATAATATATGGAAATTAGGATTAATGCAACTGGATAAATGGTTCTATGTATATACAAAGTAAAAATTAAAGAAATAAATAAAATTATTTTTAAGAAAATATTTTCGGTTATTAAAAAGTAGAGTAAAACAAATGATACTAAAAAGATAGCAAAAGTATCTCTTGCAAAATATGATGAAATTAAGAATATAGGAAATAAAGTTATTATCAGTGAGACACTATAACACTTTTTTATATCGAGCTTAAAATAATATTTAGATATATAGAAAAAATTAATTGCAATAAGTGTGCTAAAAAAAGCGTTAAATGATGAAATATTTAAATAATATTTTCCAAAAAGCATAAAGTTATAAGACATAATTTCAATCATTTCTTTGTGATGCCAATAAATAACACCTAAAGATGATTCAAATATTCCGAATTGGCTTTTGTAATCTACTGAATTTGAAATTGCAAAGAACGCTGATGTGAAATCATTTGGCAAAGGAATATAATTATGATTTCCGTTAAAATAATCAGGATTAACAAAATAAATGAAATGAAATAAACCCAAAAAGAATTTGAATAAAAAAGATAATATAAGCAGATGCGAAATATTTTTTAAATCTTGTCGGACAAAAAATAATATAAATATTAAAACAAAAAAATAAAATCCAAAACTCACTATAAGGGAATAGCTAGCATCAAGTTCTAATGAAAAATTTAAAATTGCTAAAAGCATGAAAATTACAATCATCAAAATAGCCATAAAATACCTGTATGGGTATTTATTTATATTATTTCCTGTAATTGTTTTTTCCAATGTTTTTTATTTGTTAGCTTTTTGTATAGTTTGAATGAATTTCGCGAAATTTCTTTATACAACAAATCGTTTTTATTAACCATTTCTATAGACTCTGCCAATGATTTATAATCCTTTAGATCTTGTGCGAAACCATTAATACCGTTTCTAATAACTTCTTTATGAATTCCAACTTTATAACAAAAAAACGGTTTCCCAAGACCTATAGTTTCCAAAAATGTGAATTCAGTAGTAGTAGGCCAAATAGAAGGATTTATCACACCTTTTGAACAGGCGATTAACTCACCTAAGTTGGTATTCCATGTAACTCCATGCATAATATCAACATTATTTTTTTTAATGTGAGAATTTAGGTTGTTATTTTTTAAAAAATTTTCTGAATCTTTTTTTCTGGCAAATAAAATCTTAATTTTCACATTACTTTTTAAAAAACTTAATATATTCAAAATATGTTCAAATCCCTTCTCTTTTCTGTTTTGAGCAATACACACAAAATAATCTCCCATTTTAATTTTTTTTTTGATAAACCTCAATTCTTTTTGAATTAAAGAATAATGACATCTTAAACAAATTAGATTTTTGAACCCCAAACTTATTTAAAAAACCAAGTTGTTCTTCGGATGAACCAATTACATAATCAATTTTTTTTATTAGTATTGAAAGTCTCTGCCTAATTAATATTCCGTTTAAGGTTTTTATATAATCAACTGGCTTTTTTATTATACATTTTTTTACATAAGAATTTATATAACTCTTTTCTAAGCATTTAGTGCAAGGACCATCATTGTCATAAGCATAATACTTTACACAAAAAAAGTCTTGCATAAATATTTTAGAGATAGTCTTAATCTTTTTTTTATTTGCAATTCTAAAATAACATAAGTTCTTATTTGTAATTGAACCAATAAAAAAAATTGTATCCGGATTAAATTTAGTTAATACCTTTTTAAATTGTCTTTCATATTTTTTTTCAATCCAATTAGAGGAGCCAACATAAGGGGCCCGATGAAATAATTTAATTTCATTCAATAAATTATCATTTAATATGTCATCAGAAAATACTCCAACAGTACATCCTAACTCTAAAATTAGTTGAGCTGCAACATTAGCAACTTCGGCACCTGAATCAGTTCTTGTGTATGCATCTGGAATAATTAATACTTTTTTATTTTTGATCATTTAAATACAGCTTTTGGAATAACAGAAAAATTATTAAAAAAATAAGAGATGACAAGAGAATTTTAATTCCCAAAAATAAAAAACCAAACTGACTAAAGAGAGAGTCTAATAGTAATGAAAAAAAATAGAATAAACATATGGCAATAAAATTAAACAACAACATCATTAAAGTTGCATCTCTTTTAACAAATAATTTTATTTTAAAAAAATATATAATTGATAAAACTAATGATGATATAAAGAGACCTATTGGCAATGAGTTTACCTTGTCTTCTAAACTTTGCAGTAATATCACTAATGTTACTAGATAAATCAATGAACCTATAATTTCTAAATATGATGCATAATTAATTTGACCAATAGAATACATTATATTGTTAAAAAAAGATTTTATAGATTGAAAAAAAATCGCCAAGATTAAGAGATATAATAAAAAATTTCCTCCGTAATTTTGTGATCCTACCCACAGACTTACAAATGATTGAGAATATATTAATGATATAATTGAAAGAAGAAATAACATTGATATATGTATTGATGAAAAAATCAAAAACTCTTTTTTAAACTTATTGATTGATTCAAAATATGATAATGATAGAAATGCAAATGATGAGCCGTTAAGTGTATTTAAAAATGATACTAAAACCTTAAATAACTTACTTGTAAAATCATATATCGCTGTAACTGACGGGCTGATAAAAATTGCAATAATTATACTGTGTGAATTATTGGTGATAGTATTTGAAACTTTTGAAAGAAATGGAGCTTTACATAGCTTTAAAAGATCTATAATGTTTTGTTTGTCAAAAATTGGCAACCCTATTTTATGATTAATCCATTGTTTTAATATCCAATATGACTGAAAGGTGAAAAACGTAAAATGTTTTACAAAATAACCAAAACAAAGTGATAAAATTCCAAAACCAAGATTTAAAAAAAATAAAATTGAAATTATCGAAAAAATATTTGAAATTAAAAGAAATATTCCAATGGACTTTGTCCTCTGCCATACCTGTGGATAAACACCATAAATTCCATTTAGAATTGAAAAAAATGCTCCAACTAATCCGATCATATACAATGGAAAAATTTGATCCGAAATTTCTTTGGGTATTTCGATAAATTTAATAAAGTATATTCCTGACAGACCTATAAGAAAAAAACATAACGCGACAATCAAACCAATAAAAAAATTAGAGCTTAGTAATTGTATATAATTATTTTTATTTTTTCTGCTTTTTGCCTCAGAAATTTTTTGTGTAGTCAGTACTGAGACCCCTGACTCAATAATTGAAAATATCCCATATAAATTTGCAATGGCAAGCCATACCCCGTAATACTCAATTGTAAAGAAATTGAAATAATATGGAACTAATATTATTCCTGTAACAATAAGTAATAAAGTATTGGATGACTGAAAGAAAAAATTGTGAACTGTTGCTAAGTATTTAACAGGGATAGTTTTCAAATAATTTATTTGTGTTTTGTTATAATTCTTTTAATTGCATTTTCAAAACTGTATTCTATATTCCAACCAAGTTCCTTTAAAGCTGAATTGTTTGCACACGATAATAGTATTTCACCTTTTCTTTTTGGTAAAACTCCAAACCTCAATTTTACATTACTTTTAGAGATATCTTTGATTAACTTAACAGCATTTTTAACAGAAATTGCTCTTCCTGTTCCAACTTCAAAATTGTAAAACTTATTATTTAGTTTATCAAATGATTTAATTACTCTAACAAAAGCAGCAACGACATCTAAAACATATATAAAATCTCTTTTTTGAATACCATCTGTTAAATCAATATGGTCTTCATTATTTTTTTTTATTTTGCTAATAATTTGATTAATGAATTTATTGTTTGAATCGTTTTCTCCAAACATGTGAAATATTTTCATATTTACAAGTTTACAGTTACCCTCATTGGAAATTAATTTCAACCATTCTAAACAATTTTTTTTTGATAAGGTGTAAATTGGCAAGTAACTATAATTATACTTTTTATCATTAAAAAAACTATCAGTATTGATAAATAAATTAACGTTATACTTATTACACATTTGCATAAGTTTGAGAGGGAGATTTAAATTTGTTTCAAGAAGTTCACCTATAGAATTTTTTCCTAGTCTATAAAGTGTGGCTAAATGAATAACCGAAAAAATTTCATTCTCCTCGAAAATATATTCAATCTCTGAATCCGACTCATAGTAAGTAAAATTTTTATTAAGAGGTTGTTTGTCAGGATTTTTTTCTAAACCAATTACATAAAAATCTTTCAAAAGTTCCTTCAAAAGATGACTTCCTAAAAAACCATTATATCCAGTAATTAGAATTTTTTTCAATTGCTTATTTTAAATATATTTTGACATAAAAGAATCAATAGATGAATGTAATTTATCAAACATTTCATCGGTTAATCCATGGTGTAAGGGCAGTAACACTCCATACTTCATTACATAATCAGCGTTAGGATAACCATCATCTACAACCTTTTTATTGATATTTATAAAACCCGGCTGTCTATTTATATTTCCAGTAAATACAACCCTTGTCTGGATATTTCTTTTTTCTAAAAAAATCTGAAAATCTCTTCTTGAAAATGGCGTGTTATTTTTTAGCTGTATAGGAAATGCCAACCATCCGGTATAAGAATCTTCTGTTTCGTGGGGAAGTATGAAAAAATCAGAATATTTTCTAAAAAAATCACATTGTCTTTTAAAATTTTCTCTTCTTGTTTTTATATTATCCTCTAGTTTTTTGAGTTGAACTAATCCAAAAGATGCACCTAACTCATTTCCCTCAAGATTATAACCAATTGACTCAAACACAAATTTGGCATCATATTCTATTCCCTCCAGATTTACATTGAATCTATTTTCAATTGACTCACTTTTTTCGTCAAATAATGATGAACTACGACCCCATGACCTGAGTAGTTTAGCAGATTTCATTACCGAATCATCATTTATTGTAAGAGCACCTCCATTACCAGCGCAGTTGATTATGTGTGAACCATAAAAACTTGTAATTGACATGTCAGAGAAAAAGCCGGATTTTTTTCCTTTATATTTTGCACCAAGGGTATCTGCTGAATCTTCAATGACTTTTAAATTATATTTATCAGCAATCTCCCTAATTCTATCCCATCTACATAAATTACCCATCAAATTTGGAGCTAGTATTGCAACGGTTTTTTCTGTTATCATTTCTTCGATTTTTTCTACATCAATATTAAATGTATTTTTTTCAACATCTACAAACACAGGCACTAAATCGTTTTTAATGATGCATCCAACAGATGTTGAAAAAGTAAGTGCTGGAGTAATTATTTCTGATCCTTTTTTAAACTTAAATGCTTCAATACCAATATAAAGGGCCGATGAACCTGAGTTTACATATAAACAGTATTTTTTATTAAATAAATCTGCAATTATGGATTCAAACTTCCTAGAGTAATTACCCATTTGTGTAGATTCGTTTAAACATTTTACAACCGCATCAATTTCTTCTTGTCCATATACAGTTTTTGCATATGAAACAAATAAGTCTTTATTTTTAATTTCCATTATTTATATTTTAAGTATTCGATAATTTGTTTTTTACAAAACTTACTAATATTGTTTTTTGAGAGCCACTCCTTGTGCCAATCAACTGTTAGTTTTAAGGATTGATTTAAGTCTAAGCTTGGAATCCACCCAAGTTCTTTTTTTGCTTTTTTATTATTTAACATTAAAAACTCAGCTTCATGTGGATTTGAATTTTCATCTTCTTTCCATAGCATATTTTTATCCCAATGAGAAATCATTTTTTCGATAATCCACTTAACCGTTTTACAATTTTTTGGGTTAGGACCAAAATTCCAACCTGAATCAAAATCTTTTCCTTTGTGGTAAAGTTTTTCTGCTAATATTAAATATCCATATAACAATTCTAGTACATGCTGCCACGGCCTTACTGCATTTGGATTCCTAATTACAACTATTTGATTATTTTGAAATGATCTCAATATATCAGGAATTAGACGATCATCAGCCCAATCTCCACCACCAATAACATTTCCAGCTCTAACCGATGCTAAATTAGGAGTATTTTTTGTACTGAAATAAGATCTTCTGTAAGAAGACACCAAAAGCTCGCAGCAACCTTTACTGCTACTGTATGGATCATATCCGCCCATTGGATCATTTTCCTTGTATCCAGATCTTTTATTTGTATTTTCATAGCATTTGTCTGTAGTTACTACTATAATACATTTTACACTTTTACATTTTCTAGCTGTTTCCAGAATATTTAATGTTCCTATGACATTAGTCATATAAGTTTCCTTCGGGTTTTCATATGAGTGTCTTACCAAAGGTTGAGCAGCCATGTGAATAATAATTTCAGGTTGAGCATTAAAAATTGATTTGGATAACTTTGATTCATCTAAAATATCTCCAGTAATTGAATTTATATTTTTGTAAGCTTTTGCCTCTTCAAATAAGCTGGGTTTTGTATTAGGTTTAAGAGAATAACCAGTAAGTTTTGCACCAAACATTTCAAGCATTATTGTCATCCAACTCCCTTTAAAGCCAGTGTGACCAGTTAAAAATACTTTCTTATTTTTCCAAAATTTCATAGTTGAATCAATTTATTCTTTCCAGGATTTCCATGGTGCGTCTGATTGCCATAATTTTTCCAAATTTATTTTATCTCTGAGTGTATCCATTGGTTGCCAAAATGATTTATGGATATAGCTCATAAGCTGGCCATCTTTTGCGAGTTTCATCAATGGTTCTTGTTCCCAGATAGTTGAATCATCGTTTATAAATTCTAATACCTTAGGTGATAAAACAAAAAAACCACCGTTAATTAGAGCTCCGTCACCCTGAGGTTTTTCTTCAAATTTAATGACCTTATTTTCATTGATTTTTAAGGCGCCAAATCTGCCTGGTGGGTATACAGCAGTAAGGGTGGCTAGTTTTCCATGAGACTTGTGAAATCTAATAAGTTTTGAAATATCTATGTCAGATAAGCCATCTCCGTATGTAAAACAAAAACATTCATCATTTTTTATGAATTCTTTAATTCTTTTGAGACGTCCTCCTGTCATAGAATTTAGACCAGTATCCACGAGAGTAATATTCCAATCTTCTGATCTCTTCTTGTGAACTTTAATTTTATTACTTTTTAGATTAAGTGTTATGTCAGAATTATGTATAAAATAATTATAAAAATATTCTTTAATAATATAAGATTTATAGCCACAGCAAATTATAAAATCATTTATTCCATAACTAGAGTAAATTTTTAATATATGCCATAAAATTGGCTTACCTCCAATCTTTACCATGGGTTTTGGAATTTTATTAGTTTCCTCAGATAATCGAGTACCAAATCCACCTGCTAATATAACTGCTTTCATATTTAGTTTATTAAGTTATTAATTGTTTTTGCCCACTTTTTTGTTGAAACCTTTTTTGAGAGTTTGTAACTATAATTTCCCATATTTAAAATTTCATTTTTTGTTTTGGAATTCATCTTTATTAAAACATTTTTCAATGAGTTATAATTACCAGATTTAAAAGTATATCCATTTTTGTTATCTTCAATAAATTCATGTCTTGAACCTACTTTATCACTACTGACTATTGGAATTCCTGCACATGCGGCTTCATGCATTACAACCCCCCAAGGTTCATAAAGACTTGGCAAAATGAAGTATTTTACCTCTGACATAATTTTAAATATTTCTTTCTGAGTAATGAATCCGTGATTTATAATGCCATTTAATTTTAAATTAAGTACTTTTTTCAATGGGCCGTCACCTACAATATGTAGTTTGTCTGTAATTTGATTTGTGCTAAACAATTCATTATGACATTCGATTAGGTAATCAATCCATTTAACTTTATTTAGGCGACCAATAAATAAAATTCCGGATTTATTATTTGATTTTCTTGACACAAAACATTTATTAAATAAAATATTATCTGCAGAGTAAAGTGGTTGTAATATTTGATTATCACTAAACCCTAAATACTTGCTCAATTTATATCCTCCAAAACCAGGTACCATGATATGTGTGAAGTATCTTCTATAGAGAAAATTTGAAAAAATTTTTTGAATCATTTGCTTATAATTATTTAAAAACTGCTCATCATTCATTCCTACGACAAGTACTCCTTTATTTTTTATTTCTCTTGAGATTTTTAAATAATTTTTATTCATTCGACCGGAAACCAAAACCATTTTAGGTTTTAAGTTTATGTACAGCTCTTTTAAAAATTTAAAACTTGGGTCAGATTTTTGTAAATATGTAATATTTGGATTTAATGGTGGCTCATAGGATGTGATTTTCTTGTCTTTTTCAAAACAAACAACATTTAATTTTAATTTATTATTTAATCTTATTAACTCGTCAAAAGCCTTGACATTGTAAGGCATAACTTCTGCGTATAAAATAAGTATATTTTCAAAATGACTCATAATATTGTTTCAAAATATTCAATTGTTTTTAATAAGCCTTCTTCTAATTGTATATTTGGTTCCCAATTAATTTGGTTTTTAGCAAAACTAATGTCAGGTCTTCTTTGTTTGGGATCGTCTTTAGGTAAATCCAGAAAACTTAATTTTGATTTGGAGTTTGTCAATTCAATAATGATTTTTGCTAATTCTGTTATTGTAAATTCATTTGGGTTACCTAGGTTAACAGGTCCTGAAAATTCGAAATTCTTATCCATTACTTTGACCATTCCATCTACTAAATCATCTACATATTGAAATGACCTTGTTTGAGATCCATCACCATAAATTGTAATTTCTTTATTAGTTAGTGCTTGTACTATAAAGTTTGAAACAACTCTTCCGTCATTCTTATCCATATTTGGACCATAAGTGTTAAAGATTCTGACAATTTTTGTGTCAACATTATTCGATCGCCTATAATCTGAAAATAATGTTTCGGCACATCTTTTTCCCTCATCATAACATGACCTAATACCAATGGGGTTTACATTGCCCCAATACCCCTCATTTTGGGGGCTGATTTTTGGGTCACCATAAACCTCACTTGTACTAGCCTGTAAAATCTTAGCATTTACTCTTTTTGCAATTCCTAAAGTGTTAATTGCACCTAAAATGCAGGTTTTAATGGTTTTTATAGGATTATGTTGATAGTGTATCGGAGATGCTGGGCAAGCCATATTATATATTTCGTCAACCTCTATAAAATATTCGTTTGTAATATCATGTCTTATTAATTCAAAATTTCTATGTGATAATAAATCATGAATATTTTCTTTTTTTCCGGTAAAAAAATTATCAAGACAAAAAACTTCATTTTTCTCTAGAAGTTTTTTACATAAATGGGAACCGATAAATCCTGCACCGCCTGTGATTAAAATTCTTTTCATAAATTAAATAATATAATAGCCTTAATTGTGTTTTTAATATTTCTTAGGCATATTTAATATACCTTCTTTGTTTTCTTTATAATATTTTATTAAATCAATAATTCCTTCGCTAATTCCAATTGAATATTCAAAATCAAAAATTTTTTTAGCTTTTGTTGTATTTAAAACTCTTACTGGCTGACCGTTAGGCTTAGAAATATCATATGTAATTTTGCCGTTGAAACCCATTTTTAAGGATATAACATTAATAATTTCATTAATTGATACTTCTTTACCAGTAGCAATATTTATTGGATCAGGCTTTGTATAATTTGATTTCAGCACTTTTGATATTGCTGATGCTGCATCCAAAACATTTAAAAAGTCTCTAGTAGGAGATCCGTCACCCCAAACTATTATTTCTCCTTTCTTATTTTGAATTGCATAGTCTATTTTTTTTATAATTGCAGGGATTACATGTGAAGTTTCTTGTCTAAAATCATCACCAATTCCATACAAATTTGCTAAAAGTAGATTTATACATGTAAAATTGTACTGTTTGTGTAAAGCAAAAGAATAATCTATTATAGATTTTTTTGATAAACCATATGCTGAGTTAGTAGGCTCAGGTAGTCCATCCCAAAGATTTTTTTCATCGAAAGGAGTTGGAGTAAATTTTGGATAGCTGCATACTGTTCCTATATTTATTAATTTTTCAATCTTAAAATCACTAGCAACTTTTAACATATTTATTCCCATTATGATGTTGTCATAATAATAATGTGCAGGGTTATTATTGTTATCCCCTATTCCACCAAGTCTTGCAGCAGCATGGATAACATAATTTGGTTTTATTTTATTAAATAAATTGATAACATCAACTTTATTTCTTAAATCAAAATCTTTACTTCTAAACCTATAGACATCATAATCTTTTTTAAGTGAATTATATATGTGATTTCCAAGAAATCCAAAGCCTCCAGTAAGTAATAATTTTTTCATTAATTTTTGATATTTATTCTATTTTTTTCGATTTTAAGGTCATTTTCGATCATTTCAATAATCATATCATTTAATGATATTTTTGGAGACCAATTCAATTTCTTTTTAGCCTTAGTTGCATCACCCACCAGTAAATCAACTTCGGTTGGTCTAAAGTAACGACTATCAATTGCAACAACTTCTTGACCCAATTTAAAACAATAATTTTCAGTTGATATTGATTTGATATATCCTTTTTCATTTATGCCTTTACCATGGAATTCTAGCTCAACACCAAAATAATTAAAAGCAATTGTTAAAAAATCTCTTATTGATGTTGTTTTCCCAGAAGCTATAACCCAATCCTCTGGATTTTTGTATTGTAAAATTAACCACATCATTTCAACATAATCCTTAGCGTGTCCCCAATCTCTTTTGGAATCTAAATTCCCAAGAAATATCTTATTTTGTGTTCCACATGCAATCTTAGCTAAAGCCCTTGTTATTTTTCTTGTTACAAATGTTTCTCCTCTGATGGGAGATTCATGATTAAATAAAATACCATTACAGGCAAACATCCCATAAGCTTCCCTGTAGTTTTTTGTAATCCAAAAGGCGTATAATTTTGCAACTCCATAGGGGGATCTAGGGTAAAAAGGAGTATTTTCAGTTTGTGGAATCTCTTGAACTTTTCCGTATAATTCAGAAGTAGAAGCTTGATAAACCTTTGTCTTTTTTTCAAGACCTAAAATTCTAATTGCTTCTAAAATTCTTAGCGTACCAATTCCATCAGTATCAGCTACATATTCTGGAATTTCAAAAGAAACCCTAACATGACTCATAGCAGCAAGATTGTATATTTCATCAGGTTTAATTTTATTAATTAACCTAATAATATTAGTACTGTCTGTCATATCGCCAAAATGAAGTATAAAATCATGATTATCAATATGGGGGTCTTGATATATGTGATCAATTCTTTGCGTATTAAAAACTGATGATCTTCTTTTGATTCCATGAACAATATATCCTTTGCTGAGCAGAAACTCGGAAAGATAGGCACCATCCTGTCCGTTAACGCCTGTTATAAATGCAACTTTTTTCATAAATTTCCTTTTGTTAATTTTTTATAAATTTGTTCAAGTAATTAAAAGTATTTTCAGCACAATTATTCCACGAAAAATTTAGGGAATTTTGATATGCCCTTAAACTAATTTTTTTTCTTAATTCAACATCTGTAATAATTTTTTTCAAAGAAATTGTTGTTTCTTCAATCGATTCTGGATTATAGTAAATACCACCATCCTTTAGAAATTCTCGCATTGGCCCCCTATCTGAACAAAGAATTGGAAGACCCGAACTCATAGCCTCAATTAAAATATTAGGCATGTTCTCACATGATGATGCAAAAATAAAGCAGTCAGCGTTATGATAAAATTGATATATATTATCTAATCCAATATTTTTTTTCCAATTAACTCTCTTATTTTTTGATTTATTGATTAGACGGTTTAAATCTGCAGATGATTTTCTATGAATTTCTCTTCCCACTATAGATAACTCAATAGGAAAATCATCTTTATTTAAACTTAGAAAAGAATTGGTTAGAACATAGTGGTTTTTGTAGGGTAAAATATCAGAAACATATAATAATTTAAATGGATTTTTCTTGTTGTAATATTCAATTTTAAATTGAGGTTTTGGCTTTTGGTTAAATTTGTTTGAGATTCCATGGTTTATAATTTTTATATTTTTTTTCTTAAGATTTAAATCATCAACAATTATTTTTTTAGCATATTCTGAAATAAAAATTAAGCCATCACTAGTTCTAAATGAAATTGATTGAAGTTGTTTCAAGATAAATAATTTTAATCTATCCATTGAAAAACCAAATTTTTCTCTTTGCTTTTTTTCAAACATTAACATATTTCTTGACATTGAAACAAATGGTCTTAATTTACCAAAATAATTACCAAAGGGACTAAAAACAATTATGTCCTTCCTTTTAAACATATAATCTCTGAAAAAAATTGCCAAATAAGAATTAAAAAGGAACCGTTATTTAACAAAAAATGGGTTTTTTTTATAATAAATTCTGAATCGGGCATGTCCTCTAAAATAGATTTTGGGCCCCATAAAAAAACTTTTGAGAACTTTGTTTCATTATAGATAAAATATCTTAATAACTCCCTTAAATGCCTTTTTGCTCCACCTGATCCATATGTTGAAGAATCAATAATTAAATCCATATTCAGAACTTTATTTTATTTTTTTTTCTCCAGATTTCAAATTGTAACAAACAAAAAATTTTTTCACTATTTGAATAACCCTTCTTTAATCCATTATAGATCTTATTGACAAATTCTTTATTGAAAAAAGTGTCAGAATTGTACAAATTATCAAAAACTAAATCCTTTATTTTATCATCATTAATTAGCCAATCTGCTAAGGGAATTGAAAATCCTTGTTTTCTGTTGAAGTCAAATGATTTTGGGAAAAACTTCTTACAAATTTCCTTTAGAAAAATCTTCTTTTGATTCATAGTTGTTTTAAATTCTGAGCCGATATCCCTGTAAGCAAACTCAATAATTCTGTAATCTAAAAATGGAGCTCTTATTTCCAGTGAATTTAACATACTGGCTCTGTCAACCTTGACCAAAATATCTGCTGGCAAATAATTATTAAAATCATGTCTTGTTACCCTTTGTATTAAATCCTTTTCATCTGGAATCAATTTTTTTCTAATTTCCTCAGAAATCATAATCCAATTTGGATGATTAGACATTAATTTTGCCCTATCATAATTATTAAATGGATAGTTAGTAATAGGTAAATCATTTTTAAAATCGATGGAAATAAAATTTAAATAATTTCTTCCTTTAAACCCTGTAGGTAATAAAGCATTAGAAATTTTTGAAATACCATTTCTAAATATATGCGGGAAAAACGATTGAATTTTTTTCAACTTTAATAGGCGGGAATGTGTACTGTATCCACCGAAAAGTTCATCAGCACCATCCCCTCCAATAGCTACTGTACAATGTTTTTTTATAAGTTGACTTACCAGAAAGGTTGGGATTAAAGAAGAATCAACCATTGGTTCATCAATATTAAATAAAATTTTCTCTATCTGATCAGAAGTTATGGAATTTACTTGCAATTCAGTGTGATCAGTTCCAAAATGATTTGAAATTAGTCTCGCGTGATTAGATTCATCAAATTTTTTATGTAATGGAAATGAAACATTGAATGTTTTAATATTGCTATGATTTTTTGAAGCAAAAGCAGTAACTAAACTTGAATCAACTCCTCCGCTTAACAATAAACCAACTGGAACGTCAGAAATTAGTTGTTTTGTAACAGCATCTTGCATCAAGTTTTCAAATTTATTAAGTAGCTCATCTTTTTTTAAACGGTTACTTGAATCAAATTTAGGTAAAGACCAATATCTCCACTTTTTTAATTTTGAAGTTTCCAAATCAAATAATAAAGAATGTGCTGGCTCTAACTTGTTTATTTCTTTAATCATCGTTGAGCTATTCGAAACATATCCCCAACTTAAGTAATTGTCAAGAGAGCTGCGATCAATTTTTACATCAAAACTTTTATCATTTATTAATGGTGACAACTCTGATGAAAACTTTAATGTTTTATTAACTAATGAATAATATAGAGGTTTCTCACCGACTCTATCTCTTGAGAAAAAAACACGATTTTTATTAGGGTCATATACAGCAAAACTATACATTCCATTGAGCACATTCGTCAGCTCTAATCCCCATTTATTATAAGCTTTTAATAAAACCTCAGTATCTGATTTACTTTTAAACATATAACCATCAGATATCAATCTTTTCCTTAGCTCTATGAAATTATAAATCTCTCCATTAAATGTGATTGTAACCCCAGTGCTTTCATCTGTCATGGGTTGAGAAGCGTTAGATGTTAGGTCAATAATTGATAACCTTCGGTGGCCAAAAGTGACTTTTTTATTTGGTGATTCATATATTCCAGAACCATCTGGACCGCGATGAGCAAGCAATTTTAAACCATCGGATATCCAATTCTGATTTACATTAACTTCACTTGAAATTTGGCCAATTATTCCGCACATAATTATTATAATTTTCCGTCTACAAATCCAAGTTTTAAAAAGTCCTTAACGTCGAATAAAACTGATTTTTTTTTCATAAATTTTTTAATATCTAATTCAAGAAAGTTTCTGTGTGGCACAGCAATAATTACCGCATCAAATTTCTTATCAGGGATTTTTTTTGTAATCTTAAAATTATATTCTTTTTTAAACTCATCAACATCAACTATCGGATCATGTATCATTGTATCAGCCTTATATTGGATTAATTCATTTACAATATCAATAATTTTTGTATTTCGATGATCAGAACAATTTTCTTTAAATGTAACTCCTAGTACTAATATTTTTGAATCTCTTACCTTAATATCCTTTTTGATAAGTAATTTGACAACTTGACTTGCGACATATTTACCCATTGAATCATTTATTCTACGTCCAGAAAGTATTATTTCTGGGTGATAGCCCAATTCTTGCGCTTTATATGCTAAATAATATGGGTCAACACCAATGCAATGTCCACCTACCAAGCCCGGCTGAAAATTTAAGAAATTCCATTTTGTTGATGCAGCCTCTAAAACCTCTGTAGTACTGATATCCATTAAATTAAAAATTTTAGCTAATTCATTAACAAAAGCAATATTGATATCTCTTTGGGCATTTTCAATTACCTTAGCAGCTTCTGCAACTTTTATATTAGAAGCCAAGAAAGTTCCTGCAGTTACTACACTCGAATATAATTTATCAACAATGACAGCAGCATCTCTGGTAGAACCTGAAGTTACTTTTTTAATTTTTGAAAAAGATTTTGTCTTATCCCCAGGAACCATTCTTTCAGGTGAATATCCAACAAAAAAGTCTTCATTAAATTTCATTTTACTATGTTTTTCGAGAATAGGAACGCATTTTTCCTCTGTTGTGCCAGGATAAACGGTAGATTCAAATATTACTATATCACCTTTAGATATTATTTCACCTACCATTTTTGTTGCTTCTAATAGTGGTTTTAAATTTGGAATTTTACTTTCATCAACTGGTGTAGGAACAGTTATAATGTAAATATTTGCAGAAGAAAGTTCGTTAATTTCTGAAGTTAAATTTAATCCTTTATTTGAATTTGTAAGTGATAATGCACTTTTGAGTTGTTTATTACTCACTTCATTAGTTTTATCGATAAATTTTTTTAATTCATTAATTCTTTCATTACTAATATCAAATCCATGAGTTTTAAATTTTTTTGAAAACTCAACAGCAAGTGGCAAGCCTACATATCCCAAACCTAAAACCGCAATTATTTTTCTATTATCCATAATCTAATTTTTATTATAGTATTTTTTATACCAATCAACAAATAATGAAACTCCATCATTAATATTGGTTGAGGGTTTATACTCATAATCATTAATTAATTTTTTAACGTCAGCATATGTTTTATTAACATCACCAAGCTGCATTGGCAACATATTTTTTATTGCCTTGATTCCTAATTTTTGTTCAATAATTTCTATAAAATCCATAAGTTGAACAGGGTTGTTATTACCAATATTATAAACTTTATACTTTTCTTTATTTTTTGAATCTGTAAGAATTGTCTTAATTACACCCTCAGTAATGTCATCTATAAATGTGAAGTCACGCATTAAATTTCCATGATTAAATACGTTAATTGGTCTATTATTAATTATTGCATCAGTAAATAAAAATAATGCCATATCCGGTCTACCCCATGGACCGTAAACTGTAAAAAATCTTAAGCCTATGGTTTCTATATTGAATAGGTGACTGTAGGTGTAGGCAATTAACTCATTAGCTTTTTTAGATGCAGCATATAAGCTTATGGGAAAATCAACATTATCGGCCTCAGATAGTGGAAATTTATCGCTTTTTCCATACACACTAGAACTACTTGCATAAACTAAACGACTGATATTATATTTTTTACAACACTCTAAAATATTTACAAACCCAGAGATATTAGAATTGACATAAACATGTGGATTTTCTAATGAATATCTAACACCAGCTTGGGCAGCCAAATTGCAAACAACACTTATTTTATTACTCCTAAAAATGACATTTAAATTTTCAATATCATTGATATCTAACTTTACAAATTTAAATCTTTTATCATATTTTTTACCTTGAATGATTGAGCCATATTTAATTTTATTATTTCCAACTAAACCTAATATTTTAAGTCTTGAAAATTTAAGATTTGTGTCATAATAATCATTAATATTATCTACACCTATAACATTAAACCCTTTTTCCAATAAGGATATGCATACATGGAAACCTATAAAACCTGCAGCTCCAGTAACAAGTATATTATTAAAATTTTTCAAATTATTTTTTTTAAGTTAGTTATGATATTTTCTGAAAATGAAACACCTAATTCATTTTTTAATTTTGAGCAATCTAAGCTGTATCTAAAATCATGTCCCGGCCTATCTTTAATAAAATTGATTTTTTCTTTTTTTTCTGTAATCTGGTAAAGTAATTTTATAAGCTCAAGATTTGACATCTCACAATCACTACCAACATTATATGAATTTCCGTCAAGCCCATCATTGAAAATTTTATCTATCGCTAGACAATTTTCATCGACATAAATCCAATTTCTTATATTTTGACCATTACCATAAATTGGTATTGGCTTGTTGTTCCTTATGCAGCTTAATGCTTTTGGTATTAATTTTTCTTGATTTTGATTTGGGCCATAGTTGTTTGAAGAAATTGATATTGTTGTATTTAGCCCATATGTTTTGTTAAAGCTTCTGACTATAAGATCTGCTGCTGCTTTAGAAGCTGAATAAGGAGAATTTGGAAAATAATTACTGTTTTCCTTAAAACTACCCGATTCAATACTTCCGTAAACTTCATCTGTTGATATTTGATGAAATCTAGAATTTAAAAACTTCTTTTTTTTCTTAAATGGCTTTTCCATCCAAAATTTATAACAAATATTTAATAAATTGAATACTCCATTGATATTAGTTTTTATAAAGATTTCCGGATTAAGAATCGAATTATCGACGTGTGTTTCAGCTGCAAAATTTATTACTCCATCAATATTATATTTCTCAAATGCATCCGTAATTAAAATATTATTGCATATGTCTCCATGAATAAATTTTATTTTATTGCTTTTAATTTCATCGGATAAGAATTCTAAATTAGAAGCGTAAGTCAAATTATCAACAACTATAATTTTGGAGTTCTCGTATTTCTTTAAATAGAATTTTACAAAATTAGAGCCTATGAAACCTGCTCCTCCGGTTATAAGTATATTTTTACTTCTAAAATACATTCTTATGATTATTAATATGTTTTCTTAAACTTTCCTGCCAGGTTGTTAATTTAATATTATAATCACGCGTCAATTTTTTTGAGCTCAAGGGTGAAAATAATGGTCTAATTGGGCATGCATTGTCTTCATCTTTTGGAAAAATTTTCGCTTTTGAATTAATAAGTCTGTTAATCTCAAATGCAAATTCATATCTACTGCATAAACCAGAATTAGAAAAATGGTAAATTTCTGTTTTACTAAATTTAAAGTCATCAATAAGTTTTAATACATTATTTGCAAGGTCAGTGCTATTGGTTGGTGTTCCAAATTCTTTGTTAGTCACAAAAATTATTTCATCTCTCATAGATTTTGAAATTATTTTACTAACAAAATTATTCTTAAACTCGGAATAGAGCCAAGAAGTTCGAATAATAACTGAATTCTTTAGATTATATGAAAGCATTTTATTTTCTCCTCTTAGTTTTGACAGACCATAAAAATTCAAAGGACTTGTTTTATCTGATTCGATATAGTGTTTATTTTTTTTACCATTAAATACATAATCCGTTGAGAAGTGGATAAGCTGAATATTATATTTAAAGCATAATTTAGATAAAATATCCACTGCATGTTCATTAACTAACGTAGCTACATCATTTTTATTCTCAGCCATTTCAACATTTGTGTATGCCGCACAATTAATCACGGTATTTATATTTTTTTCTGCAATAAAATACTCTAGTTTAGTTTCATTAGTTATATCTAACTGATACTTGTTTCTAAAGAAAAAACAAAAAAAAGAGTACTCTGTTGAAATTTTTTTGAAGGACATTCCTAATTGGCCATCTGCTCCTGTTACTAAGACATTTCTTTTTTTTACCATTTATAATCCTTATGCTGTTTATCTTTTTTTGAAATTATTATTTTGTCATCATTTATTCCCCAGTCTATATTTATTGTCTTGTCATTATAAATAATACCTGACTCGCTTTTTGGATTATAATATTCATCGACTAAATAATTTACAATCGTATTATCTTCTAATGATAAATATCCATGTGCAAATCCCTTTGGAATAAAAACAGCGTAATTGTTTTTTTCTGAGATTATTTTAGAGAAATATTTCTTATAAGTTTTAGAATCTTTTCTAATGTCTACAACTACATCTAATATTTTTCCACTACTGACAAAAATAAGTTTTGATTGAGCATTTGGTGGCTTTTGGAAATGCAAACCCCTAAGAATATTTTTTTTTGAAATTACCTGATTAAGTTGACAAAATTCAAAATTGATATGATCTTGAAGAAAATTTTTTCTAAGTATTTCTTTAAAGGTTCCTCTATTATCAAAGTATGGATTATTTTCAATCACTAATAAACCCTCAAAATCTGTTCTTTTAACTTTCAATTTCTGTAAGTTTTTTTAAATATTTTCCGTAGGAACTATTAGACATATCATTAGCAAGTTTTTCAAATTGTATTGCATCTATATAACCCATATTTAGAGCAATTTCTTCAATACATGATATTTTTTTTGAGGTTTTTAATTCGATTTTTCTAAAAAAAGTTGATGCCTCAACTAAAGATTCATGAGTTCCAGTATCAATCCAAGATATATCTTTCTCTAAGCGAATTAATTTCAGTTTGTTGTTGGAAATATAATAGTTATTGACATCAGTAACCTCTAATTCATTTCTTTTACTTGGTTTTAAATTTTTTGAAATATTTATAACATCATTTGTATAAAAGTACAACCCTGAGACAATCAAATTACTTTGAGTTTGCTTTGGCTTCTCAATAATTTTAATTTTACCATTATGTTCTTCAATTACACCAAAATCACAAGGATTCTCAACCGTAACTCCAAAAATTGATGAATTACCTTTGACTAAATTATTTTTAGCCAACATCAGATACTCTTCAAAATTATTTCCCGAAAAAATATTGTCACCTAGTATTAAGCAAACATTATCATTTCCGATAAAATCGTCTGCGATAATAAATGACTCAGCTATGCCATTGGGAAAATTCTGAATTTTATATGAAAAATTGAGTCCCAGATGATCACCATCTTTGAGTAAGTCTTTAAAATGATTTAAATCCTTTTTAGTACATATAATTAAAATGTCTTTTATTCCTGCTTTCATTAAAACCGATAATGGGTAATAAATCATTGGCTTGTCATAAACGGGTAATAACTGTTTGCTTGTTGAATACGTTAATGGATAAAGCCGAGAACCAAATCCGCCTGCTAATATGATACCTTTAATTTTTTTCATCTAAGATTTTCCTCTACCAATTCCTTTGTAAACAAAACCAATTTTTTCCATTTC
>MDTD01038032.1_pt1 | contig 25599 bp, 27 predicted proteins | sample 811221 | NCBI WGS metagenome assembly MDTD01 (sample SAMN05326646, study PRJNA326480) | marine metagenome | isolation source: seawater | place: Pacific Ocean: South West | collected 2011 | reverse complement strand
TATCTCCTGTTTGTTTGGATTTGAAACACATTTTACAATATTTTTTACAAATATTAAATATTAAGTCCTAAATAATTTTCGTGGGCCCACAGGGACTTGAACCCCGAACCTGCGGATTATGAGTCCGTTGCTCTAACCAATTGAGCTATGGGCCCTGAAAATTGTTAATAAAAATACTTTGAACTACTAAATTACCCAAGTATTTTAAGTTTTAGGAGATAATTTAATTTATATGAAAAAGATAATTTGGTTTACAGGTCAACCAGGAAGTGGTAAGACAACACTCGCAAATGCTCTTATTGAAAAATTATCACAAGTTAATAGTTCATTAAAAACTATTTCAGTGGATGGTGATGATTTGAGAGATGTATTAACTAATAAAGATTATTCCGAAGTAGGTAGAAGAAATAATATAAGCACTGCAATAAGTATTACTAAGTATTTACAAAGTAAAAACTTTTTAGTTATCGTTTCATTAGTGTCTCCATATAAAGATTTAAGGGATGATTTAAAGAATTCTAGGGATGTTTTGGAGGTATATTTGCATACCAGCCAAATAAGAGGTAAAGAAGATTTTTTTGTTAAAGATTATCAACCTCCCAAAGATAATTTTTTAGATATTGATACTGGTGAAAAAAATATAGAGGAATGTATTGATGAAATACTCACTGTTTATAGGTAGATGGCAACCTTGGCATGATGGTCATAGATGGTTAATTGATCAAAGATTAAAAGAAGGTAAAAATGTATGTATTGCTGTTAGAGAAACTAATGTTGATGAATCAAATCCATTTTCTACAGAAGAGGTAATAAAAAATATTAGTGACAAGCTTAGTGATTTGCTTTCTAAGGGTAGAGTTAAAATAATTGCAATTCCCGATATTGAATCAATAAATTATGGTAGAGGGGTAGGCTATGAAATCATAGAGCACACACCTCCCAAAATTGTGGGGGATATTTCTGCAACAGAGATACGAAAAAAAATGAGTCAAAATAAATGAATGTTTTTCAAATGTCTAAAATTTTAAAAATTCTGTTCCAAAATATTAGAAAATTGCTCTTAATTGCTTTTTTAACTGCATTGATAAGTTCGATTATCGTTTTATTTGTTATTAACCCAAGATACGAATCATCTGCAAAAATTTTGTCGTCTTCAAATACACAACAAACTAGTTCAGGCTTAGCTGGTATAGCTGCTGGATTTGGAATTTCTTTACCTGTTGATGGTGGACAATCAATATTTTCATCTGAACTATTTTCTTCTATTATTTTAAGCAACCAATTTTTAGAAAAAATTTTAAATTATTCTTTTGTAGACTACAGAGATAATTCTAAAAAATTATTAAAAGATATTATCGTAAAAAACCCAGATAAATTATCTGATTTTGAAAAAACTAAATTAGGCATTGAAAGTTTACAGAAAAACATAATTAAAGTTATTAAGGATCCCAAAACAGGAATTGTTAATATAATTGTAACAACCGAAGATAGATATTTTAGCAAAGAAGTATGTACTAGCGTAGTAAGTGAATTAAACCAATTTCAGCAAGATTTTAACATAGAAAGGGCTAAGAAGAAGAAATTATTTATTGAACAAAGAATAGCTGATGTAGAAAAAGATTTATCGAATGTTGAAAATGAACTTAATGTGTTCTACCAATCAAATATAGATTATCTTTCGTCTCCAAACTTGGTAATTGAATTAAATAGAATTAAAACTAGATATGATGTATCTAAGGGCGTATTTATAACTTTAAATCAAGAGTACGAAACTGCAAAAATTGAAGAAGTTAAAGAGTCTAATTTTTTAAAAATTATTGATAAACCTAGTTTAGCTTTAAAAAAATCGTATCCAAAAAGAAAACAGTTTGTTTTATACTGGACAATATTAAGTATAATTTTTTCTTCAATATTTTTTGTATTAAAACAATCTAAAGATTTAATTAAAGAAGAAGATTTAGAAGATATCAATGAACTAAAAAATATTATATCAAAGGAGTTAAATCTTAAATGAATATAGGGGTAGTTGGGCAGGGCTATGTTGGATCTGCAATTAAATTTGGTTTTGAAAACTTTTTTACAATACATACATATGACAAATATGATACTAACAAAAGTACAGTCAAATCTATTGAAGGACTCGTTTCTATATCAGATTTAATTTTTGTTTGCGTTCCAACTCCTATGAATAGCAAAACAGGCGAATGTCATACTGATATAGTCAAAAGTGTATGTAAAGAAATTCTGAATTATTCAAGATCAAAAATTTTAATAATTAAATCAACAGTCCCACCTGGAACAACATTAAAACTGAACAACTCATTAAAAACTAAAAATATACTTTTTAATCCTGAATTTTTAACTGAAGCAAATTTCATTGAAGACTTTAAAAATCAGAATCGTATTATCATTGGAGGCTCACCAGATAAATGTAAAATTCTGGAAAATCTTTATAAAGATGTTTTTAAAGAAGCTCACATTATTAATACGGATTCAACATCAGCCGAAATGGTAAAATATATGACTAATGCTTATTTAGCTACCAAAGTATCCTTTGCAAACGAAATCAAGCTAATTTGTGATAGTTTGAGTATAGATTATGATGATGTTATGAAGATTACAACTCTTGACAATAGGATAGGGAATACCCACCTTACTGTACCAGGTCCGGACGGAGAATTAGGCTTTGGAGGACATTGCTTACCTAAAGATTTAAATGCTTTAATTTATTTAGCTGAACAAAATAATTTGAACATTAATATTTTAAAAGCAGCTTTAGCAACTAATGATATGCTCAGAAAAAATAGAGATTGGGAAGCTATGTCAGGTAGAGCAATAATAGATGAGTAGAATTACAAATATAAACGACAGAATAGATTTATCATTAAGTTCGGTCGAAAAAATAAAAGCAATTTCGCGTGAGATTGAGATGGCAATAGAACTACTTATTGAGCAAGTTAAAATAGGCGGTACTATTTTTTGGTGCGGAAATGGCGGAAGCGCAGCAGATGCACAGCATATGTCTGCTGAACTAATGGGCAAGATGAATTCCTTAAGAAAACCTATAAAATCAATATCTTTAACAACAGACTCATCCTTCATTACAGCATGGTCAAATGATTATAGTTTTGATGAAATTTTTTCAAGGCAATTAGAAGGTTTAGCAGAAAAGAATGACGTCCTTATTGCGATAACAACTAGTGGAAATTCAAAAAATATAATAAAAGCACTTAAATTCGCAAAAAAAATAAACATGAAATCCATAATTTTAACAAGTGAAAAAGCTCCTAAAGAAAGTTATGAACTTTCCGATATAAAATTATTAGTTCAATCTGAAAATACACAACATATTCAAGAGAGTTTTTTAATTATTGAGCATATAATTTGTGAGAATCTCGATTCATTTTTTTAATTATGATCTAATACTAGCAAAATATTTTATGTTTTTGTTTTGAAACATAATAAATATTAGACCAATAACGGTGGCACTAATGAAAAGATTAAGAGAATAGTGCCCAACAATAAGTCTGTTGATTTGAATTAATACCTGATAAATCAAAATGAGATAAAAACTAATTGAAAAGAAAAATTTTAAATTAAAAATATTTGAAATTTCTTTTCCAATCATATAATAAATACCAAAAATAATTGCAAAATTTACTAAAATTTTTGAAATAACAGATCCAAAAATACCATATAAATTAACCAAAATTAAACTACTGATAATGCTTAATAAAAAAAGGATAATAAAAATTGAATACATTTTTGGTTTATTATATAAAATTAATATTGGTTGAAATATAGCAATTAAACACATTAGAAGATTTGCTATAAAAAAGTATATGATATATTCAGATTTAGCTAAAAAAGTTTGATTTGATATTAGTGGAATCAAATCTTGTAAATAAAATATGCCTACAATCGATACGCTTATATAAGCATACAATGACATTTCAAATGAACTTCTAAGTGTTAGAAAATATTTATCAAACTTTTCTTTATTAAAAAATGAAGCAATATACGGGTATAAAATGAAAATCAGGGGGGTGATAAACAAATAAAAAATTCTACTGTAATTTTCATAAACTGTGTACAGCCCAACATCATAATTACTGTTAAAATAAGATAATGAATACCTTGGTAGAAAATCATTTGTTTTAAAAACTAAATCAACAAGAAACAAGGGAAACAAAATTTTTAAATAAGGAACTATATTTTTGTATTCAAATTTAAAAATAATTTTTTTCAACTTTATGAAATATGATGCAATTAATGACAAGAAAACAAAACCAAAAACATAAATAATAAAAATATTTTCGATAGATAATTTTTCTTGATAATAAAGAATAATTACTCCACACAACATTAGCGGTTTGTCAATTGATGCTAATATTGATTTCAATTCTAATTTTTTTTGAAGTCCAATAAATCTCATTATTTCATTATATACTAAGTAAAAGATATTACCGACCAAAAAAAATATTATAATATTTCTGTACTTTTCTAGATGAAAAAAATTAAGATTAGGAATTAATAAAAATCCCATAAGAATTAAAAAGAGAAAATAAAATATAACTTCAAAAGAAAGTATCTTTGAAAACTTTTTATATTGCTTTTCTTCATCTATTCCAGGAATATCTCTTGCCAATAATCTGTGTGCCCCAAAGCCACCAACAAAGAACAGATAATTAGCTAAATTATTGATCAAACTATAAGAACCAAATTCATCTATTGATAAGCTATTTGTTAATACTTTTATGATAAGAGGTAATGAAAAAATCAAAAAAATTTTTGGTAAATAAGATACAATTATTTGTCTTAAAACCATTTTAATTTAAAGTTTTTCTAATTTTTTTTTCTATTTCTGATGAAAGTTTTATAATTCTATTTTCATCAATCTTCTTTCCAAGACCCATATAATTTTTATATAAACTCATTGACCCACTATGTGCTGAAGATACTGAACTGTAAATAAATTTATACCAGTCATCTAAATTTTTCTCATAATTTTTATTACCAACGTGAAGAGCTGTATTAAGGATATTTGGAAGTAAATTTATATTTTCCACTTTATATGATTGTTTAAAATAGGCATAGTACGGATTACCTAATACTATTAGAGGTTTTTTCATTATTATAGATTCCCATCCTGCAGTTGAATTTATTGTAATAATTGCCTCTGCATTTTCAATAATGTCTAAACTAGAAATTGATGGATTAAGAATTTCAACATTTTTTAATTTTTTAATTTTAGATAACATCTTTTTATTGACTCCTCCACAATAATATGGGTGTTCTTTAACATATAAAGTATAGTTTGGAGGTAAAGATCTAGAAATCATTTCTGCAATAGCTTCTTGTGAATGAAACATTGGATTTCTTGTTGCAATTTGAGCATCCCATGGTATATGGAACGGAAAGAAAACATATTTTTTTTCTTTATTTAATTTAGAGTAATTGGGAGGAACCTGTAATTTTCCAATTGCAAAATTTATTTCTTTTTTAACTTCATTAAACTGAATTGGATCATTAATGAACTTTATTTTTTGATATATAAAAAGTATGATATGATATAGCGTACTTTTAATATTTAATTTTTTAATTACTATCGATTTTCTTTTATCCTTTATAACGCTATCCACTATTATCGAAACTTGTCTTTTTATATCTGATGAAATGGATAAATTTTCGTTATAAATTTTAAAAAACTCTGACCAAAGCCATCCTTCATCAATATCATTTAACGTAAATGTTTCAGAAACAATAGGACCGGTGTTAATAATCAAAGTTTTTTTGTTGTTGGCAGACATAACTGAAAAAGCGGTTCGACCAATTAAACTGCAGGTTGGATATTTCATCAAAATATCAATGTTTTTTTCTGTGATTAATGATTCAAATTTTTCAATAAAATTTAAAAGAAGATTAAATTTGTATTCTTCTTTCCAATGAGAAATTACTTGTTCAGATGAAATAATTTCAGCTATAGTTGGGTTGGTATATTTCTCCAAAAGTTTATTATTGATACATTTTATTTTTTTTAGTTTTTTAATTTCAAAAAGAGATATATCGCTCCATAACATTTCACTTTTTACATAATTATATACCATAGGACGTGAAGTTGCTAGATGCATTTTAATATTTACTTTTATTAACTCACGAGCAATTAAAACAAACTGATGTGCTTCAGATTTTGATCCAGTTATACATAGAAGATTAATCATGTAGAATTATAATTATAAAAGTTTATTTTTTTTAACAAAAATTCTTCATAGTAATATGCAAATACAAATAAAAAAACTTTTAGTCCGTACATCATGCTGATTTCTCCGCAGCAAAAATATGTTAATTTTCCTCCAATGATAGATAAAGCTATTGAATGATAAACAAATATCCCGAAAAATACAGTTACATATTTGTATTTTAATATACTGCATAAAATTAGATATAAGACAAATGCAAGTAATAATGAAAATAAAAAATATATTACAAACGCAAATATTGGTCCAAATAATTCTAATAAGATTGCACTCAAATCGCTTGTAAAACCATACCCTGCTTCTATTTGAGTATAAGCGTTTATACCTATATCTTGAAACATTAAAAAATGTAACGATGTGTTGCTTTCAAGATTATAAACTGGATCTTTGAATACGCGAAAAAATGCAAGAGATGAATCAATTATAGACAAATCAACAACTCTACTAAAAGTGCTCGAAAATATTTGACCTTGTTGAATCAAAAGCCTATTACCAAACATAGCTAAGCCATACGTTGGGCTCCATTCAGGATTTAAAAAGAAATAAGAAAAAAAGTTATATGCAATAAATACAAATAGAAAGAAAGCCGTATATCTAACAAATTTTAAGTTTATTTTTGGAAAAATTTTTTCTTTGGAAAATGTAAGCAGTGAAAGAGGAATTAAAAAAAAGCATAGAGATGTAAATAAGGCGGAAAATTTGTTTCCAAGTAATAAAAAAATAAGAAGGATTTCAAAAAATAAAAAAAGAAAGACTAGATCAAATACATTTGTTTTTCTAAAGGTGATAAAAATAAAAAAACCTATAAAAAAACTAATAAATGTCCCGTAGGTATAAAAATACTTCACGATTGGACTGGCAAAATTAATATAATATTCACCTTTACCAATTGATGAAAAAAGTGGGATAGGTTTAGATAAAATATCCAAGAGAACAACAAACAAAAATATCGAAAATAATATTTTAACTATTGTTTCTATTCTAAAGCTAAAAAATTTATAGTCAATAATTGAATTGATATTATACAGTCTTTCTAAATGATTTCTCCTCTTTTCATTAAAGAAAAGCATACCACCTAATAAAAATGTAATTAAAAATATCATTCTATATGATGAAGAGTGATCAACATCTATAAATTTCATTAATTCGATAGCATAAATACCATTTTGACTATCGATGAAGAGAGTAGATAAGTGAGCCCATAACGATAAAAAAATAATTTGAAATAGTGCGATGATTAAGAATTTATAATTCTTAGAAAACATATTATAAATTAAAATATATCCAAGTATGAAAAGTATTATATTGATAAACATATATTTTCTTTAATATAAGAAAATTATACTTTTAAATAATTAAAATGAAAAAAATACTTATAGCAGTTGACCATAAGTGGAGAGATCTCCCTTCATCGGTATTATTAAAACTAAAGCTAGAGAAAAAAGGTTATAAAGTATTTTTATGTAGAGATGCTTTAATTCCATATTATGAAGAGGGAATTAAACCGAATGCAATCATTTTTGTGCATTTATACGATAAAGAGAGACAGGCCTATGCCAAAAAACTTAAACAAAGAAATGTTAAAGTTTTTTTGTTGCCTACAGAGGGAATACCTACTTTACAATCCTACCGAAAGTTTGCATCAGGACTTTTCAATGATTTATCTGGAGTTGAAGAACAATTTTGTTGGAATGATAACATGAAAAAAATTGTTGAAAAAAATACATCTTTAAAAAAAGTTACTACAGTTGGAGTGCCCAGATTTGATTTTTATTCTGAAAAACTTAATAAAACATTTATATCAAAAGAAAAATTTTGTAAAAAATATAACCTTGATCCAGGCTTTCCTATCATTACTTTAGCTACCAATTTTACACAAGCACAATTCTATGAAAAAAATAAGAAATTTTTTGAAAATGATAGCGAAAAGCTTGGTTATAAAACAGTTTTTGAATCTAATGCTATTGACTCAAAACAAATTCCTGAATTAGATTATATTTCGCGTGAAAAAACTATGGATTTCTTTTCAATGCTTGTAAAAAGAAATCAAAATTGCAATTTCATTTTAAAAACACATCCATCAGAAGATTTTACATATTATAAAAAGTTTTTAATTGAAAATTTAAAGAGCTTCAGAAATAGGGTAGCTTTAGTAAATCAAGAATATATTTGGGATATCTTGAATGTAACAAATATCGAGTTGAGTCGTTCTTGCACTACGGCTGTAGAGTCATGGTTATTAAAACTACCAACAATTGAATTAAGGTTAAGTGACAATGAATGGTATCATTCTAAAGATTTTGCATCAGGAAGTTATTCTTGCAGTACACCGCAGGAGTATTTTGACATGATAGACAGTTTGTTGAAAGGAAAAAATATTGATAATGATTTGAAAGCTAAAAGAGAAGAATTTTTTAAAGAATGGTGTTATAAAATTGATGGGAATTCTACTGATAGACTAGTTTTAAGAATTGATAAATCATTAAAAAATTCATCTGCAACATTAATTTATAAAACAAATATGAACAATTTTCTAATCTATTTACTGCTTAAAATTTCAAGAAATTTGATTCATGATTTGAAAGTTTATGGGTTTAATGTTTTTTTACGAAACAAACTTGATAAACTTGGTAGAATTGATAAATATATAACTGACAAAGATATTACTTTATGGGAAAAAAAATTAAGGAGCTACATTTGAAAATTTTAGCAATTATTCCTGCAAGAAAAGGTTCTAAAAGATTAAAAAATAAAAATATTATGAATTTAATCGGGAAACCATTGATAGAGTATTCAATTGAGCATGCGAAGCATTCTAAATTAATAACTGATATTTGTGTAACTAGTGATTGTGATCAAATTAGAAAAATTGCATCAAACCATAATATAGTTTTTATAAAAAGACCAGAAAATCTCTGTACCGATAAAGCATCTAGCGAGTCTGCTTTAGCTCATGCACTGGACCAAATGGAGAGTACTGATAAAAATTATGATTTAGTTGTTTTCTTGCAGTGTACTTCTCCTATCAGAAGAAGACGTGATATTGATGATGCAATTAATAACTTAATAACTTCTAATGCTGATTCATTATTTTCCGGTTTCAAAAATCATAATTTTTATTGGAGAAATCAAAATGGAAATTTTGAGTCTGTAAATTACGATTTCAAAAATAGAAAAAGAGAACAAGATTTCAAACCAAATATAAATGAAAATGGTTCCATATATATTTTTAAACCTAAAATTTTAAGAAAAGAAAACAATAGATTAGGTGGGAAAATTGTTTTTTATGAAATGCCTGAATGGGCCTCTTTTCAAATTGACGACATTCTTGACTTTGAAATTGTATCATCAATATTAAAAAATAAAATTTTTGTTAATCAAATTAGTGATTAGATTACATTAATATTAATAAAAAAATAGAGAGTCAAAAATGTCTACAAATCTTCCATTTATAATAGCAGAAATAGGAATTAACCACAATGGTGATCTTAATTTAGCTAAGAAATTAATAGACGTTTCTAAGGAAGCCGGATGCCATGCAGTAAAATTTCAAAAAAGAAATCCGGATGTATGTGTTCCTGAACACCAAAAGAAAGTCATGAGAGAAACACCATGGGGCCTTATTTCTTATTTAGATTACAAGTATAAAGTTGAGTTTGAAAAGAAAGAATATGATTTTATTGACAAATATTGTAAGAAGATTGACATTGAGTGGTTTGCTTCAGCATGGGATTTAGGTAGCCAAGATTTTCTCAACAATTATGATTGCAAATACAACAAAATAGCATCTGCAATGTTAACAAATATTGATTTGCTAAAAAAGGTTGCAAAAGAGCAGAAATATACTTTTATATCAACAGGAATGAGCTCTTTAAATGAAATAGAAAAAGCTGTCGATGTTTTTACGGCTCACAATTGCCCTTTTGAACTAATGCACTGTTGCAGTGAGTATCCAACAAATCCAAAGGATGTTAATTTAAATGTTATGCAATCTTTATCTGAAAAATTCAATTGTAAAGTAGGATATAGTGGCCATGAAAAAGGATTACAAATTACTTTAGCAGCAGTTGCACTTGGTTGTTCATCTGTTGAAAGACATGTTACATTGGACAGAACCATGTTTGGTACCGATCAGTCTGCTTCTATTGAACCAAAAGGATTAAAATATTTAGTAAGAGATATAAATATAATTTGTGAGGCTTTGGGAGACGGTGAAAAAAAAGTAACGGCAATAGAACAAGAGATGGCTAAAAAAATGAGAGTTTAATATGGTAATATATGTAGATATTGATGAAACTATATGCTTTACACCTGAAAGTAGAGATTATAATTTAGCAGAACCAGATTTAGAAAAAATCAAAGTTATAAACAGGTTATATGATGAAGGTAATAAAATTATTTACTGGACAGCGCGTGGCAGATTAACAAAAATTGATTGGTATAATGTAACCAAAAAACAGCTTAAAAGTTGGGGTGCGAAATATCATGAATTGGATGTTGAAACAAAACCTTTTTATGATTTGTTAATTTGCGATAAAACATTAAAATGTGTAGATGAAATCGATTTTTAAAAACAAAACAATTTTAGTAACTGGAGGAACTGGGTCTTTTGGTAAAACTTTTATCAAAAAAGTATTATCTAAAGGCTCACCAAAGAAAATTATAATTTTTAGTCGTGACGAATTAAAGCAGTATGAAATGCAAGTTGATTCATTTTTTTCAAAACATTTCAAAAATCTTAGATATTTTCTTGGAGATGTAAGAGATTTTGATAGAGTTAAAACAGCCTTAAGAGATGTTGATATAGTTGTTCATGCAGCAGCCTTAAAACAAGTTCCTGCAGCTGAGTATAATCCTTTCGAAGCTATTAAAACTAATATTCTCGGAGCTCAAAATATAATTCAAGCTTCTTTAGATCTTAATGTGGACAAAGTTATTGCTCTCAGTACTGATAAAGCAGCAGCTCCAATAAATTTATATGGTGCTACAAAATTAGTTTCAGATAAACTCTTTGTCTCAGCAAATCTTTATAAGGGGAATAAAGCAACTAAATTTTCAGTTGTTAGATATGGTAATGTTATGGGAAGTAGAGGTTCTGTGATTCCAGCATTTATGAAAATGAAAGACAGTGGATTATTAACGATAACAGATGAAAAAATGACAAGGTTTAACATTACTTTAGATCAAGGAGTACATTTTGTTTTTGATTCTTTAGATAGGATGGTAGGTGGAGAAATATTCATCCCTAAAATTCCTTCATACAGAATAATGGATGTTGCAAAAGCCATTGCACCAAATCATGAAATTAAAATGATAGGAATTAGGCCAGGAGAGAAGCTCCATGAGGAGATGATTACTGAAAGCGACTCTTTCAGAACTTTAGAGTTTGGAAATTATTATGTTATTTTACCATCAACCAAGCTGTGGGATGAAGAAAAATATAGAGTTAAAGACAAAAGTGATATCGGCAGTTTCTCAAATGAACCATTCAGTTATAATAGTGAAAATAACCCTGATTTTTTAACCGTTGATGAAATCTCCGAATTAATCAGAAATCATGTCAAGTAAGAAAAAATTTATTCCTTATGGCAGACAGTTAATTGACTCAGATGATATTAATTCTGTAATTGATACCTTAAAATCTGACTTCTTAACGCAAGGTCCAAAAATTGAGGAATTTGAAAATGCAATTTCTAACTATTGTGGAGCTAAGTATTCAGTAGCTGTTTCAAATGCAACTGCAGCGCTTCATATTGCAGCCCTTGCTTTATTAAAAAAAGGCGATAAAGTTCTTACTTCTCCAAATTCATTTCTTGCTACCAGTAATGCAATATTATATGCCGACGCTGAACCAATTTTTGTTGATATTAAAAAGGACGGAAATATAGATTTAGATTTATGTGAGGAGATGATAAAAAAAGATTCGAGTATAAAAGCTATATTTGCAATTGCCATGACAGGACTTATGGTTGATCAAAAAAAATTAGAACGATTAAAGAATCAATATGGTATAAAAATTCTAGAAGATTGTGCACATGCTATTGGTGCAAAATATGATGACATTAAAGCTGGCTCATGTAGATTTTCTGATTGTACAATATTTTCTTTCCATCCGGTTAAACTAATTACTACCGGTGAAGGAGGAGTTATTACAACTAACTCTTTTGCGTTATATGAAAAACTTAAATTGTTAAGAAGTCATGGAATGTTTAAAGATTCATCAATGTCGCCATGGAAGTATGAAATGAAAGATTTAGGTTTTAATTATAGGTTGACAGATATTCAATGCTCACTTGGTCTATCTCAATTAAAAAAATTAGATTCATTTATCTCTACTAGAAAATCAATTGCAAAAAGATACGATACTCTTTTTTGTGACACATTTGTTAAACCGTTATATTTATATAATGGTAAATCTTCATATCATTTGTATGTTATTCAAGTAGACTTTCAGCATCTGAATATTTCAAAAGAAAAATTATTTAATGTTATGCGAGAGAAAAAAAATATTGGCCTTCAGGTACATTATATACCAATAAATAAGCAGCCTTTTTATAAATCAATTGGATATGGTTCTGAAAGTACACCAGAAATGGATAATTATTATCAAAAGTCTTTTTCAATACCAATGTACCCCTTACTTAAACAAAAAGAGCAAGAGTATGTAGTACAGTCTTTGTTTGAAGTCTTGTCATCATAAAATGAATAACGAAAAAATAATTGCAATTATTCCTGCACGCGGAGGAAGTAAAAGAATAAAAAGAAAAAATATTAAGAGATTTCATAATAAACCCATTATCTCTTATTCAATTAAACAAGCAAAAAAATCTAAATTATTTGACAGAATTATTGTGAGCACGGATGATGTAGAAATTGCAGATATAAGCAAAGAATATGGAGCTGAGGTACCATTTATGAGACCAAAAAGTATTTCGGATGATTATGCTACCCTTAGTCAAGTCCAGGAGCATGCAATAAATGAATTACAATTTGATGGTAAATATATTTGTATGATTTTACCTACTGCACCAATGATTCAGTCACAGTACATACTTAAAGGCTTCAAAGAAATCCAAAAAAATGAAATTGTTTTTAGCTTTTCTGCTTGTTCCATGCCATTTACAGTTGAGAGAACATTCATTATTAATGAAAAGGGAACATGTAAGATGCATAATCCAAAAAATTTCAGAAAAAGAAGTCAAGATTTTCCTGAATCATTTCAAGATGCAGCACAGTTCTATTGGACGAATCTTGAAAATTATTCAATTTATAAATCAGAAATATTATTTGGCTTAAAAAGTGTTCCTATAATTATTCCAAGATATATGGTTCAAGATATAGATACAAATGAAGATTGGGAATCAGCTGAGGTACTCTATAAAGTAATGAATGAGTTAAATGAAAAACATTCTAATTAGAACTGATTCATCTTCAAAAATAGGAACTGGACATGTAATGAGAGATCTGGTTCTTGCCAAAAAATTTCCAAAAGATAAAATATTTTTTGCAACACAAAACTTAAAAGGAAATATTAATTATAAAATCAAAGAAATGATGTACGATATTCATATTTTGAATTCAAATTGTACTAATGAGTTAATTGAGCTTATAAAAAATTTAAAAATTGATATGATTGTAATTGATCAATATGATATTGATTTTTTAAAAGAAAAGAAAATAAAAGATGAAACAAATATAGAGATATTTGTTTTAGATGATTTTTATCAAAAACATTACTGTGATACTTTATTGAATCATAATATTGGTGCTCAGAAAGAAAAGTATTTATCGCTTGTCCCAAGTTTTACAAAAATATTATGTGGGTATAAATACGCATTAATAAGAGAGGAATTTCTATTAGAGAAAAAAAGAGTTGTTGATAAAAAATCAAAAATTAAAATATTTCTAATTATGGGCGGAATAGATTTACTGAATCTTAATGTACCGATAATTCACCAACTTCAAAGATTTTCGGATTTAGAAATTGATGTTGTCACAACAAGTAGTAATAAAAATCTCATTAATCTAAAAAAAACAGCTGATAGTTTTAATAATGTAAAATTGCATGTTGATAGTAATAACATTGCAAAATTAATGAATGAATCAACTCTAGTAATTACTACTCCAAGTGTAACCATTAACGAAGTTTTTTTCTTAGAAAAACCATTTATTGCTATTAAAGTTGCAAATAATCAAAATGATATTTATGATTACTTAAAAAAAATAATTATGCTGTAATGGAAAACTTTTCAAAAAATCAATTCAATAAGATGATAGATAAATTCATAAAGGAGCTTATAAGTGAGTAAAATAGTTTTTTTTGGTTTTGGTAAATTAGGAAAAGACTGCATGGTTAGATTAAATCGTGAAGGTCATGAAATATATCATGTTTTTACCCACAAAGATATGTCTTTAAATAGTGTTGATTTGTATGCACAGGATAAAAATATACCTTTTTCTTATAAAGACTTAAGAAAATTCCCAGATTTGCTAAGTTCTAATAATTTTGAAGAATCATTATTGGTAAGCATCAACTACAGGTTCATTCTTGATTTGAATATTATAAATAAATTTCTATATGCAATTAATTTACATGGTTCTCTTCTACCTAAATATAGAGGAAGAACACCTCATGTTTGGGCTATAATTAATGGAGAAAAAAAAACTGGAGTTACAGCTCATATTATTGATAAAGGAGTTGATACAGGTCCAATAATTAAACAAGAGGAAGTTGATATAAGTCCAAGTGATACTGGTCATTCCCTTCTTTTAAAGTTTGAAAAAATTTATCCCGATCTTTTAATTAGTTCGATAAATAACTTAGTTAAGGGTTGCGAGTTAAAGGTTCAAGATAATAATGAAGCATCATTTTTTGGTAAAAGAGAACCTATCATGGGATATATTGACTTTCAAAATAATAGCAAAAAAATCATAGATTTTGTGCGTGCTCAGTCGAATCCGTATCCAGGCGCATATTCTTTCTTAGAAGATGGTAAAAAAATTATTATTAATAAATTAGGTTTATTTAATGAAAAAAAATTAGATCTATGTAGAGGACAAATTAAAAAGATTGATAATAGCTATTATGTAAGATGTAAAGATAGTATCTTGAAAATTTTAGATTATAAATTAATATAGAGGTCACCATTGAAAATAGGAAAATTTGATTTTGGAAATAATAAAACGTATATAATTGCTGAATTAAGCGCTAATCATAATGGTAGTATTGACAATGCATTAAAAACAATTAAGGCGGCAAAAGATATTGGTGCAGATGCAATAAAATTACAAACTTACACCGCAGATACTTTAACATTAGATTCTCGAAAAGATGACTTTATAATAAAGGGTGGTACATTGTGGGACGGAAAAAGTATGCATGAGTTATATCAGGAAGCATACACTCCATGGGAATGGCACAGTGAATTATTTGATTTTGCTAGATCAATAGATATTGATATTTTTTCCTCTCCTTTTGATAAAACTGCTGTTGATTTTCTTGAGAAATTTAATCCTTCTGCCTATAAAATAGCATCTTTTGAAATTACAGATTATGATCTTGTAAGATATACGGCAAGCAAGGGGAGACCAATTATTATTTCAACAGGCATAGCCACATTCAATGAAATAAGTGATATTGTAAATATTTGTAGGGAAGAAGGAAACAATGATATTATTTTGCTTAAATGCACAAGTTCATATCCTGCTCCTTTAGAAGATGCTAATTTAAAAGTTATCGGAGATTTAGAAAAAAAATTTAATGTTATAGTTGGTTTTTCAGATCATACACTAGGAATAACTGCGCCAATCGCTGCTGTAAGTCTTGGAGCTAGGGTCATAGAAAAGCATTTTATTCTTGATAAATCTATAGGTGGACCTGATGCTGAATTTTCTTTAGATAAAGATGAGTTTGGAGAAATGATTAAGCATGTAAGGGATTCTGAAAAATTATTAGGAGAAATAAATTATGATTTAAATGAAAAAATTAAAAGAAGTCGTCAATTTTCAAGAAGTTTATATGTATCTGAAAATATTAAAAAGAACGAAAAAATATCCAATAAGAATATTAGAAGTGTAAGGCCAGGTCATAGCCTCCATCCCAAATACCTTCCACAAATAATTGGTAAAAAAGTAAATAAATCTTTAAAAAAGGGCGATAGAATTAGTTTTGAAGATATTATTTTAGAAGAGCAATAAGTAAAATGATTGTTTTTGCAGTTATAGCAAACAGAGATATAAATTTTTTTATTTCGATTGCAAAGAAAATTCAGATAAAAGATTCATCAAAAGATATTATCTTTATTTCTTTTTACGAACCTGGCAATAAAAATATAAAATCAAGTGGATTTAAAGTTTATAATATTTATGACTACGTGGGAGTATCAAAAACAAATACATTTAATGATTTTGATATTGAGGATATAAATGAATTTACATTACATGAAAGTGTTACATTCAATATTCCAAGAAAAAGTGTTAGAGATAAATATGGTTCTTATTTACCAGCAATAAATGAAATTTTGGAAGAAATATTATTGCAAAGCAAAAATAATGAAATAACTATATATCAAGAGTTAGGTGGTTTTGTTGCTCCGATGTCTCTTTTTTTTGTTTCAAAAAAATTAAAAATAAATCACATTTTTTTTGAACCTTCATTTTTCAAAGGTAGACTCTTTTTTGTTAAGAATGATTATAAATCATTAAAAATTATGGATAATATTGGAGCACAAAATATAGATATTAAATCAAAACTTCATGATTTAAGCGAAAATAAAACTACAGTAATACCTGACAAAGATAAACATCATTTTAAGCTTAATGTTTTGAAAAAAATATCTACGTTTAGTAACGTAAAAAAGATTTTAAGAAAATTATTAAATAAATATTTATTTAATAAAAGAGAAGAGTATAATTACGTTTTAAATCATATTAAAAGAAATATTAAGTATGCAATAAACTCTTTTGCAGTGAAAAAACTTTATTCGAGTTCGATTGGTAGTGATTCATTTAATATTTATTTTCCTTTGCATGTACCTCTTGATTATGCATTAACTATTAGAGCACCAAAATATTTTGATCAATTAAAATTAATTGAACAAATCCTTGAATTCAATCTTAACAAGAGATTTAATATCTTAATTAAGGAGCATCCAGCTTCGATTGGTGGATTTTCTGCAAAACATATAAAAAAAATTATAAATAGATATCCAGATAATTTTAAAATATTATCTCCTAATATGAATACATACGATATTATTAAAAAGGTAGATCTTACTTTAACAATTAATTCTAAGAGTGGTGCCGAAGCTCTTTCTCAGAATAAGCCAGTAGTATGTTTGGGTGATTCATTTTATATGAATTCTTCAGAGGTAATTTATTGCAATTCCCTTGATAAGCTCAAATCAACAATTGATTCTTTTTTGAATAATGATATTGCAAAAATAAATACTGATAATATCGTTAATTTCTTTCAAAATATATATAATAATTCTCACGAACTTGAGCTATATTCAAATGAAGATAAAAATTTGAATAATTTTGCAATAAGTATATTAGAGGAATAAATATGAATGTAATGTTTTTGAACCCACCGTTTCACCCAATGTTTTCGAGGGAACAACGTAGTCCGGCTGTTACAAAAAGTGGTACATTATATTATCCAAAATGGTTAGCTCATGCAGCAGCAGTTGCAATTAAGGATGGACATAATGTAGATTTCGTTGATGCTCCTGCTCCATATTTTGATTATACGCCTCAGCATGTTTTCGATAGAATTGAATCTAAAAATATTAAAGCTGTAATTTGTGACACATCCACTCCAAGTATTGTTAATGATTTAGCATTTGTTGATTTATTGGGTGAAAAGTTTCCTGATGTTCATGTATTGATGGTTGGAAGAGGTGTTTCAGTCATGCCACATGATGTTTTAAAAAAATCTAAATTCTTAAAATATGTTGCTCTAAGAGAATATGAATATATTTCAAGAGAATGGCTTGAAGCCATTAATTGTGGTGGAGGCTTTGAATCTATTAATGGGATGGTATGGAAAAATGAAAAAAACGAAATAGTAACAAATCCACCGAGAGCGTCAATTCATGATTTAGATGAACTGCCATTTGTTTCTGAGGTATATAAAAGATTTTTGCGAATCGAGGACTATTTTTATGGTCATTCATTACATCCACTCGTTGTATTTGATACAAGCAGAGGATGCCCATATAGATGCACTTTTTGTGCTTATCCTCAAACATTTAGTGGTCACAAAATGCGATATAGATCACCATCTAATGTTGCTGATGAGTTTGAATACTGTGCTAAAGAATTTCCTCAACTAAAAACAATTATGTTAGAAGATGATACATTTGTTATTGACAAAACAAGAACAATGGAACTAGCAGATGAACTTATAAAAAGAGGAAATAAAATACCTTTTGACTCGAATAACCGAGCTGATTGTAGAGCTGACGTTGATTTTTACAAAAGATTAAAACAAGCAGGTGCAAGACTATTTTGTGTAGGCTTTGAAAGTGGCGATGATGTGGTACTCAAACATATGAAAAAGAATTTAAATTTATCTAAAGTAGATGATTTTATGAAAAATACTAGGGAAGCCGGTATTATGGTTCATGGATGTTTTATGGTTGGAAATTTGAATGAAACAAAAGAAACACTTGAGTCTACCTTAAATTTGGCTAAGAGATTAAAACCTGATACAGCCCAATTTTTTCCAATAATGGTTTATCCTGGCACAGCAGCATATAAAGAAGCAAAAGAAAAAGGATATTTGACAACTGAAGATTATTCAGAGTGGTTAACTCCTGATGGTTTACATAATAGTGTTATAGACCTCCCTAATGTTACACATAAAGAACTTGTGGAATTTTGTGACAGGGCGAGAAAAGAATTTTATTTAAATCCATCTTATATTGCAATGAAGCTTAAGCAGTCGATGTTTGATATGAATGAGCTCAAGAGGAACGTAAAAGGTTTCACTACCCTTTCTAAGTTTCTTCTTAGAGGAAGTTTTGGCGGTGATGATACATCAGTCGTTTCACAATCAGCTGGAAATATGCCAGCTGGATCTTCAGCTGAAAATATTATCAAACATTAGAATGCTTTGTTGTGAATAAATTAGTTTCAGTAATTATTCCTAACTATAATTCATCTTTATATATTGAAGACACAATAAATTCAGTACTAAATCAATCATATAAAAATATTGAAATTATAATTATTGATGATTTTTCCACTGACGATAGCGTCAAGTTAGTTAGTAAGATTTCACAAAATCATAAAAATATTAAACTAATCCAATTAGAGTCTAATTTCGGAAGACCAGCTGGTCCAAGAAATATTGGACTTGATTATGCTAAAGGAGATTTTGTTGCATTTTTAGATTCTGACGATATATGGCATCACCAAAAAATCGAAATTCAATTAAAAAAAATGAAAGAAGAAAATATCACATTTAGTTCTACAGATATTGAGCATTTTAAAAATAAAGAATCATTGAAAAATTTTGATAAAATCTATGATGCAAATAAAATTATTAGTAAAAAAAGAAAATTAAACGATTTATTAATTAAAAATTTTATTATTAGCGGATCCTCTGTTGTATGTAAGAGGGAAATTATCAAAGATACAAAATTTAATGAAGATGAAATTTATAAAGCTGTTGAGGACTACCAATTTTGGTTAGATTTACATAAAGATGAGAATTTTGAAAGTATATTTATTTTTGAAAAGCTAGTATATTATAGAAACAGTGAAAGCTCCATTTCAAAGAATAAATTTCTTCAAGCAAAAAAAGTTTACAATCTTCTTAACAACTATACAAACAATGGATTAGGGCTAGGGTTTAAGAAATATTTGTATTTTACTACTTATATATTTTTATCAATTAAGTCATTATTCTCAAGAATGGTTCAAAAAATATGAAAAGAATTATGGTTACAGGGGGAGCAGGTTTTTTAGGTACAAATTTGACAATGTCTTTAGCCAAAAACAGTGCAAATCTTATAAATATAATTGATAATCTTTCTACATCATCTGCAAAAAATATTAAAAACATAAAATCAAATAAGATAAATTTTATAGAACATGATATTTGTAGTCCAATAGATGCTGATGATAGTTTCAATGAAATTTATCATTTAGCCTGTCCTGCTTCACCAGTTCAATATCAGAAAAATCCATTAGCAACTCTTTTTACTTCATTTTTAGGAACAAAAAATGTTTTGGAATTTGCTGTTAAACATAATTGTAGAGTTCTATTTACATCTACTAGCGAAGTTTACGGAGATCCATCTATAACGCCGCAGAATGAAATGTATAATGGTAATGTAAATATTCTTGGGCCAAGATCTTGTTATGATGAGGGAAAAAGAGCTGCAGAAACGCTTTGTTTTGAATATAGAAACAAATATGATCTTGATATAAGAATTGTAAGACTATTTAACACTTACGGACCATATATGGCTGTAAATGATGGAAGATTAATTTCAAATATCATAATTCAAGCACTAAGAGGCGATGATCTAACAATTTTTGGTAATGGAAAACAAACCAGATCTTTTTGTTTTGTTGATGATTTAATAATCGGATTAAAAAAAGCTATGAGTTCTGAAATCTTTTCTAATCCAATTAATTTAGGTAATCCAAATGAAATACAAATAATTGAAGCTGTAGAAAAAATCAAAGACTTAACTAATTCAAAATCAGAAATTGTTTTTAAGCATGAAGCAATAGATGATCCTAAGCAAAGAAGGCCAGATATTTCCAAAGCAGAAAAATATCTAGGATGGAAACCAAAGAAAAAACTTGAAGATGGTATTTTAGAAACAATCAAGTATTTTGATTCAATATTATGAAACTAATTGATATAATATTTTCAACAATTTTTTTTATCTTACTTCCATTATGGATTATTATTGCATTCCTTATATTAATTTTTAATGGAAAACCATTAATATATTCTCATCCTAGAATAGGGCAAAACGGAAAAATTTTCAATTGTTATAAGTTCCGTACAATGAAAGATAATATTGACAAAATAATATCTAATGATCCTAAATTGTACAAAGAGTATGTTGAAAATGACTATAAGATTCCTGAATCATTTGATCCTTATTCCAAAATAGGAAAACTATTAAGAAAAACTAGTATTGATGAAATTCCTCAATTTATTAATATAATTAAGGGTGAGATGAGCATAGTCGGACCCAGACCTATAGTGCAAAATGAATTAAATAACTATGTTGATGAGGAGCAAAAAACATTCTTATCTGTTAAACCTGGTATAACTGGTTATTGGCAAGTTAATGGAAGGAATAAAGTACGTTATCCTGAAAGGAAAAATTTAGAGCTATTTTATGCACAAAATAAAAGTTTTTTATTAGATATTAAAATAATCTTTAAAACAATTAAGATTTTATTTATAAAAGACGATTCTATATCTTAGTATCTGTATTCATCTTTTTTAAATGGGCCATTAACACTTACTCCAATGTAATCAGCTTGATCTTTTGTTAGCCTGGTTAAGTCTGCATCAAGATGTTTCAAATGAATTCTTGCAACTTCCTCATCAAGTTTCCTTGGTAAATCATAAATTCCTGTAGAAGGCTTATTTTTTGCTAAAAATACTTGAGCTAAAACTTGATTTGAAAAAGAAGTAGACATCACAAAACTTGCATGACCTGTTGCACATCCTAGGTTTACTAGCCTACCTTCTGCTAGAATGAATATTTGCTTACCATTTTTAAAAGTATATCTATCTAGTTGTGGCTTTATTTGATTTCTTTTAGCACTTGATTTATTTAAAGCATCTACTTGAATTTCGTTATCAAAGTGTCCAATATTACATACAATAGCTTGATCTTTCATTTTTTTCATATGTTCTAAGGTAATGATATCTTTATTACCTGTAGTCGTAACGAAAATATTTCCTCTATCTAAAGTATTTTCTAATCTTCTAACTTCAAATCCTTCCATTGCGGCTTGAAGAGCACATATTGGATCAATCTCAGTTACTATTACTTTACAACCATAAGACTTCATTGATTGTGCTGAACCTTTACCAACATCGCCGTAACCACAAACAACAACAGTCTTTCCAGCGAGCATTACTTCTGTAGAGCGTTTAATGCCATCAGCTAAGGATTCTCTACAGCCATAAAGATTATCGAATTTAGACTTAGTAGCTGAATCATTTACATTGAATGCTGGAAATAGTAACGAGGCATCTTCAACCATCTGTTGCAAACGAGCGACTCCTGTAGTTGTTTCCTCAGAAACGCCGATAATATCTGGAACAATATTGTGCCAATGATTTGGATTTTTTTTATGCACTTCTCTTAAGAGTTTCTCAATAACAATTTCCTCTTCAATCTTGGAAGTAATCTTTGGATATTTATTATTTTTATTATAATAATTTTCAAGTTCATATCCTTTATGAATAAGCAATGTAGCGTCACCACCATCATCAACGATAAGATTTGGGCCTAAATTGCTTTTAAAAGTTAAAGCTTGCAGTGTGCAATCCCAGTATTCTTCAAGAGTTTCTCCTTTCCAAGCAAAAACAGGAGTTTTAGTTTTTGCAATCGCAGCAGCAGCCTCATCTTGTGTAGAAAAAATATTACAACTTGCCCATCGAACATCAGCACCTAAATCTTTTAAAGTTTCTATAAGTATAGCTGTTTCGATAGTCATATGTAGTGAGCCAGTTAACCTAAAACCATTAAGAGGTTTTGTTTTGGAGTATTTTTTTCTTAATTCCATTAAACCTGGCATTTCTTTTTCTGAAATATCTATTTTATTTCTTCCCAACTTTGCTAGTTTTATATCTTTAATTTTATATGGCAAAGATTCGACAATATTAAATGCCTTACTTTTCATTTTATGTGAATTTTTTATAACTTTTTTTTCATTAATTTGTAATCTCATATTTTTCCTTAAAAGTTTAATTGATTAGATATATCTATTTTTTCCCATGCTAAATATTTTTTTCCAAAATGACCATAATTTGTAGTTTCAGAGAGATTTAATTTGAATAAATTAAATTTTCTAATAATCCCCAATGGTGTTAAATCAATATTTTGAGAAATCCAATCTGATATGTCATTTCTAACTTTTCCATCACAGTACACGTAAAGCGATACTGGTTCTTTAATTCCAATAGCATAACTAATTTGGACAGTGCAATTGTTTGCAGAACCTGATGCTACAATATTTTTAGCTAAATATCTTGCCATATATGCTCCGCTTCTATCTACTTTTGTACAGTCTTTTCCACTGAAAGCGCCTCCTCCGTGTGGAGCATAGCCACCATATGTATCGACAATAATTTTTCTTCCTGTAACTCCAGCATCACCATCTGGTCCACCTATTACAAAATTTCCAGTCGGATTTATTTGAAATATGGTATTATTATCTAATAAATCACCTAATTCTGGTTTAATAATTTCTTCTACTCTTTTTTGTACTTCATCAGGATTATCTTTTAATTCTATACTATGCTGTGTACTACAAATAACATTTGATATTCTTACAGGTTCATTTATACCGCTGTATTCAACTGTTACTTGTGCTTTCCCATCTGGTCCAATCCAATATTGGCCATTACGCCTTGCAGTTGAAAGTGCTTTTGTAATCTTATGGCTATAGTGGATTGCGCTTGGCATTAAAGAATCATTTTCATTACAAGCATAACCAAACATCATACCTTGATCACCGGCTCCAAAATTATCAGTTCCTCTTGCAATATCAATACTTTGATTATGAATTAAATTATTAAATGATAATGTTTTCCAATGGAAATTTTCTTGTTCGTATCCAATATCTTTAACTGTATTCCTTACTATTTTTTCAATAATATTAGTATTGTTCATTAAGTCCGTTTTAACTTCTCCAGCAATAGTTACCATATTAGATGAAACCATTGTTTCAATCGCTGTTCTATGACTTTCATTTTGATTGATTAAATAATTCGCGACATTATCTGAAATTAGGTCAGCGACCTTATCAGGGTGTCCCTCAGTAACAGATTCACTTGTAAAAAAATAGTTTTTCATTAGTCTAGTCTTATCCAATCATGTTTGGTGTAGTCTACAGTAATTTCGACTCCTGAAGTTAAATCAATTAGAGTTATAATTTTAATAAAATCTCCGAAATAAACTGCTTCACAGTTTGGTTTGTTTGAGTGATTTAAAAATCCTCCTAAGGGAGTTCTGATATACCCGTGCGAGAATCTATCATCTTTGACGTGAGCTATTCCAAGCACTGTTTGAGAAGAAATCTTTTCTTTTGCAAAAAGACCTAGTCCATGAATATTCGACTTTTTGACCGTAACATTTGATGGAAGCGGATTAAAAGTCTTTAATTTTTTAAAATGTGACACGGTGAATAATATAATTTTTTAAAGATATAATAAATGTTTTTTTTGTAGTGTAATTAGAATATATTCATTCCGAAATGCAGACAATCCAAAAAACTTTAATTCTATGAGAATAATTAACCAAATAATTTTACTACAAGATGTAGATAATAAATTATTTGAAATTGAAAAACTCCTTGGCGATCTACCTTCAAAAGTTCGTGATCTGACAAACAAAGAGAACCAAGTAAAATCATCTTTAGAATACAAGGAAGAAAATTTAAAAAATACAACTGTTTCAATTAATTCAAATGAAACTCTTGTACAAACAACATCTCAAAAAATCATTGCATTAAAAGATAAATTAGTTGATGGATCTATCAATACAAACAAAGAATATGATGCCATGATGGAAACAATAGACTTTGAAAAAAATCTTTTAAATGGTAAAGAAAATGAACTAATTGATTTGATGTCAAAAAAAGAAGTCCTATCAAAAGAAATTGATGATGATAAAGCAGCTCTAGATGGCATAATTGAAGAGCTAAAGTCTAAAAAAGAGGATTTAAATAGAAAAATGGAAGAAGTATCCGAAGAGCAAAATGCATTAAAATCCGAAAGATTAAATATAGTAAAAGATATTGATGATGATACCTTAGATAAATATGTTCAAATTTATAAAGCTAGAAAAGGTGTCGCTTGCGCTGAGATCCTTGACAATAATTGTGAAGGATGTGGTGCTTATATACCTCCGCAAATTGTTAATGAAGCTATAGCAAAAGAAATAGTGAATTGTGGAACCTGCAGTCGTTTTTTGTTTAAAACAGAAAATTAATTTTTTTCTTCTAAGTTCAATAACTATCCCTTATTATACTTTCATGAGCTGATTGGATGATTACTCGATTTTTCGAGAGGAAAGTCCGGGCACCAGAGAGCATAGTGCCACCTAACAGGTGGGATTCGTGAGAATAT
>MDTD01092469.1_pt1 | contig 25613 bp, 26 predicted proteins | sample 811221 | NCBI WGS metagenome assembly MDTD01 (sample SAMN05326646, study PRJNA326480) | marine metagenome | isolation source: seawater | place: Pacific Ocean: South West | collected 2011 | reverse complement strand
TTCCTTTAAATCAAAATGGACAAGATCTTTTAATGGGTGCACCCTCAAGTGTTAATGAGAGTCAACTTAAAGAATTAAGTATTAAGGTAAATTTAAAAAAAAATTAATTCTTTGATTTTAAATTTATTCTAATATCAGAAAGATCAACTAATTTCTCCTCGTAATTACTTCTTACGAATCCTTTTGACGTTATATTTTTAACAATTTTTAAAAATTTATCGTCCTCAGCGCTTTGGATTTCACTGGTTTTATTTTGTATCGATGGTGTATGGGCTAACTCTTCCTTGCCCAAGTATGAAATTGCTAACTCTCTAAAAACATAATCTAGTATCGATGTTGCACTTAAAATTCTATCGTTGCCATCTACCTTGCCGGAAGGTTCAAATTTGGTATCAATGAAAGCATCAACATATTCTTCCAACGGAACCCCGTATTGAAGCCCAAGTGAAATAGCTATTGCAAAATTGTTCATTAATGACTTAACTAACTCACCTTCTTTATTTGTGTCTATAAAAATTTCACCTATACGTCCATCATCGTACTCTCCTGTGTGAAGATATATTTTATGCTCACCAATCGAAGCTTTTTGTATATATCCTTTACGTCTGTCAGGCATTTTAAATCTATTCCCAGTTTGATTTTTAAATTTTTTAATAAAATCTGTTTTGGTACTAACAACGCTAACCTCAGGTTTAATTTTATTATTGTTGTTTTTCACTATATTTTTATCAGATTTATTCTCTTCTAAAACAGCGGTTTTATTGTCATCACCAATTTTTCTAGTTTTTCTATTATTAAGTTTAACCTCAATTACCTCAACGTTTCCGTCATTTCTATTATCTATGTCAGATAATTCTTGCTCATTAAGCTCATCTAACTTATGAACTGTTTTAAAAGTGCATGTATAATATGTCTCAACTATATATTTTTTCATAATATTTAAAGGAATCTAAATCTATGATATATATATATTTTTGCATGTGTCTATAATTAATAATGCAATTTTTAATTGTGTGGAGCAAATGATAAAACAAATTTTTACTTGGTGGAATAGACAAACTTTTGGAACTTTATTAAAAACATTTTTTTTTGGAAAATATGTTGGTAAAGATAAATTCGGGAATAAGTATTATAAAAACAAATCTGACCAAAGGTGGGTTATTTATTCAAAAGAAATAGATGCGTCTAAAATTTCAAATGATTGGTATTTATGGATGCATCATACCATAAATGATTTGCCAAAAAGCGAGAGTGAGGAAAAAAAGTATAACTGGCAAAAAGAGCATCAAGAAAATTTAACAGGCACAAATAAAGCCTACACTCCTCTTAATATAAAAAAAAATGTTAAATTTAAAAAATATGAAACTTGGAAAAAATAAAATAATTTGTTTAATAATTTATTTCTTTTTAATTCATACCTATATTCACTCAGAAGATAAAATATTATCATCACCGTTAATTAATCTAGAAAATCTTGAACCAACTTTTGAGAACGATAATAGTCAATCGAGTGTAGATGATCAAAGCATTATTCTTAAGAATAAGAATATTCAAAAAAAAATTAAAAACTACAAATTTGTTGAAATTATTGGACTAGACAAGATAACCGCTAAAACTAAAAAAATCAAAATTAAAGTTGGTGATAAAAAATCATTTGGTCCGTTAGAGGTAAAAGTATTAAAATGTGGAAAAACAAAGTCTCTGAATCTTAAAAGTGATGCCGCATATTTACAAGTAATCGATCTGTCTGAGAAATCTAATGAGAAAGTATTTATTTTTAATGGATGGGCTTTCTCTAATCCTTCAACTAATAATTTATTCGAGCATCCAGTTTATGATTTATGGTTATCCAAATGCTTAAAAGCTTAATAGAATTTCTCTTTTTCCAACCAATTAGTATCAAACGTTGAGTCAACAAATTTTTTGTGATTTAAAATTTTTTTGTGTAAGTCTATCGTTGTCGTTATACCTTCAACTACAAATTCATCGAGAGATCTTAAGGTTCTTTGAATAGCTTCCGTCCTATTTCTTCCTTTGCAAATTACCTTTGCAATTAAACTGTCATAAAATGGAGTAATTTTACACCCTTGAAAAATAGAGCCATCAACTCTGGTTCTAAATCCAGAGGGTTGATGACAAACACTTATTATACCCGGACTGGGTTGAAAATTTAAAGCTGGATTTTCTGCATTAATTCTACACTCAATTGAATGGCCTCTAGGATTTATATCAGTTTGCTTCAAAGCTGTATCTCCAGAAAAAGCTATCCATAATTGTTCCTTAACTATATCGATACCAGTTTGAACTTCAGTGACAGGGTGTTCTACTTGCACTCTTGTATTCATTTCCAAAAAATAAAATTCTCCATTTTCATAAATAAATTCTACAGTTCCTGCGCCCTCATAACCTATTTGTTCTACCATTTTAACTGTTTTTTCCAATAACTGATTTCTTTGACTAGGGTTTAGTACCGGACTAGGAGTTTCTTCAATTAGCTTTTGGTGTCTTCTTTGAACTGAACAATCCCTTTCTCCAAGGTGCACCGTTCTGTTTTTACCTGACATAACTTGAACTTCAATATGTCTTGGATTTTTAAAGTATTTTTCTATATAAAGCTCATCATTACCAAAATATTTTTTTGCTTCAGTTTTAGCTAAAGAAAATAAGCTATCTAAAAATTTTTCTTCATCAACTATTTTCATGCCTTTTCCACCACCTCCGCCCGCGGCTTTAATTAACACTGGGTATCCTATTTCTTTACAGATAGATTTAGCCTCAGAAATTGTTTTTACACCGCCCTCTGACCCTTGAATTATTGGCAAGCCGTATTTTTTTGCAATTTTTTTTGCCTCTATTTTATCTCCCATCTTCTCAATGATGTTAGAATTCGGTCCGATAAATTTTATTCCGTGTTTAGTAACCACTTCAGCAAATTTCGCATTTTCTGACAAGAATCCATAACCTGGGTGAATAGCTTCAGCTCCTGTCAAGTCAACAGCAGACATTATTGATGATATATTCAAGTAACTATTCTGTGGCTGATGTGAACCAATGCAAACACTCTCATCAGCGAGTCTAACGTGCATTGAATCTGAATCAACATCTGAATGAACCGCAACAGTTCCAATTCCCCACTCTTTGCAGGCCCTTATTATTCTAACAGCTATTTCTCCTCTATTAGCTATAAGCACTTTTTTAAACATTATTATTTTAAAACAACTAGTGTTTGACCAAATTCAACTGGTTGACCGTCATTAACTAAAATTTTTTCAACGGTGCCATCGCTAGTGGAAGGAATATGATTCATGGTTTTCATGGCCTCAACAATCATAATCGTCTGACCTTTTTTTATTTTATTGCCGACTTCAACAAATTTTTTTGCACCAGGTTCTGGAGCTAGGTATGCAGTTCCAATAATTGGAGACTTAATTCTAATTCCGTCGCCTCCTTGGTCGGTTAAAACAGATTTTGTAGCAGAAATAACTGAGCCCGTTTTACTTTGATCACCTGAAATTTTTGAAGCTTTAGAAACTTTAATACTTTTGTCTCCGTCTTTATACTCTAATTCTGTTAAATTAAACTCACTTAAATAGTCTACCAACTCTTTAATTAATTTTTTTTCAATTTTCATATCTTATTTTATCAAATCCAACATAGCTTCGATAGACATTAAATAACCTTTTGTTCCAAATCCACAAATTATACCTTTTGCTAGCTTACTTATCATAGATTTATGTCTAAAGTCCTCCCTATTGTATATATTAGTAATGTGTAATTCAATTATTGGTATTTGTAGGAGCTTAAGAGCATCGTGTATTGCTACTGAAGTATGGGTATATCCACCAGCATTTATTATTAGTCCACTCGTGTTTTTTCGAGCATTCTGTATCTGTGTTACTATTTCGCCTTCAATATTAGATTGAAAAAAAGATAAATTAATATTGTTTTTTAAGGCTAGTTTTAAGCACGAAGCCTCTATATCTTTTAAAGTTTGGACGCCATATTTTTCTTTTTCTCTTTCACCTAGTAAATTCAAATTAGGACCGTTAATTATTATTATATTGTGTTTCATGAATCTGATATAAGATAAGTAAATATCTGAATTATGGCAAAAATACAATTAAATGGTAAAAAAATTACATTAAAAAACAAAACCAGCGTCTATTTTCTACTAAAAAAATATAATGTAGATTATTCAAAGGTAGCGATTGAATTAAATGGAATGATTATACCTAAAGTAAAATTTAAAAAAATAATACTTAAAAGTAAAGACAAGCTAGAAGTAGTGCAATTCATTGGTGGTGGATAGATGAAAAATGATTATTTTAAAGTTTCAAATACAATAATTAAATCAAGATTAATTGTAGGCACAGGAAAATATAAAAACTTAGAGGAAACAGCTTTAGCAATTAAAGCATCCGGTGCAGATATGGTAACGGTGGCCGTTAGAAGAGTTAATATTCAAGATAAAAAAAAACCTCTTTTAATGGACTATGTTAGTCCAAAAAAATATAAATATCTGCCAAATACAGCAGGATGTTATAATTCTCAGGAAGCACTTCGAACTTTAAGGTTAGCAAGAGAAATTGGTGGATGGAAGTTAGTTAAGCTAGAGGTGCTAGGTGACAAAAAGACTCTTTATCCCAATATGATTGAAACAATAAAATCAACGAAAGTTTTAGTTAAAGAGGGTTTTAAAGTTATGGTGTACTGCACGGATGACCCAATTCAAGCAAAAATTCTTGAAGATGTAGGCGCTTCAGCAATAATGCCACTAGCATCACCAATCGGTTCAGGGCTGGGCATACAAAATAAATTAAATGTTTCATTGATTATTAAAAATTCTAAGTTACCTATAATAATTGATGCGGGCATAGGTACAGCTTCGGACGCAACTATTGCAATGGAGATGGGATGTGCAGCTGTTTTAATAAATAGTGCAATCGCTCAATCTAAAAATCCAATTTTAATGGCTAAATCTTTCAAAAATGCAGTAACAGCTGGAAGACAATCATTTTTAGCTGGTCGAATGAGTAAAAGCATACTTGGAAATCCAAGTTCTCCTTTTAAAGATTTAATTTAACTGACTTTTTTTCTTCTCATCCAAAGCGTTCTAGGTTTATTAATTTTATTATTTTTCTTAATCTTCTTTTTTTTAATTTTATCATCCAATTTTTCAATTTTTTTGCCAACAACCTTTTTGTTTTCTCTTTCAATTTCTGGAGAAACATTACTAATTACATTTAATATTTTTTTATTTTTATTAAGCAATTCGATTTTATAATCAGGAATTAGATACTCTGGCACTCCAATTAACTCTATTTTACAAAGGTATTTTTTTGTAAAGTACTTAATCTCATTTTCTAATTTATCTTCCATAAAATTTTTCACACGCTCGGGTAAATAACCTCTTGTAATTTTGGCTTTATCGGTGAAAGACAGCATTTCAATTTTTTTCATCATTTTTAATGAGAACGACTCTATTGATAAATTAGTTTCCCATTTTATTGAACTTTCCCTCAGTCTTTGTCTTGTCATCTCTAATAATCCAAAATTACTAATTCTTCCCACTTGAATTCTTGCTCTATCTTTTCGAATACTCTCCCTCAACTTTTTTTCAACTGATCTTTTATTATAAAAATTAATCATATCGATAAAGTCAATTACAATTAATCCTGATAAATCTCTTAATTTAATTTGGCGAGCAATTTCCTCTGCAGCTTCTAAATTTGTGTTAAGAGCAGTTTTTTCTATATTAATTTGTTTTGTTGACTGACCAGAGTTGATATCAATAGCCACAAGAGCCTCAGTTTGGTTTATTACTAAATATGCTCCAGATTTAAGTTTAACTATTGGTTCAAATATTTTATTTAATTCTTTTTCAATTCCAGTTTCATGAAATAGTGGAATTTTACCTCTATATTTTTTGATATACTTTACATTTTTTGGCATTAATTCTTTCATAAATTTTTTTGCTTTTTGATAACCCTCATTCCCATCAATATGGATGTTTGTAGTCTCGTTATCATATATATCTCTTAACGCCCTTTTTATAATATCACCCTCTTCGTAAACTAATGATGGAGCATCAGAATTGACTGCTCTTTCACGTATTTCTTCCCAGGTATTTAATGTGTTTTGAAAATCCTTTTCAATTTCATTTTTAGTCTTATTTGCTCCTGCCGTTCTAACAATGACTCCCATATTGCCCGGGATATCAATTTCATTTAATATTTTTCTTATTTTCTGCCTATCAGAAGAATTAAATATTTTTCTAGATATCCCACCACCTTTTGGCGTATTCGGCATTAAAACCATATACTTACCAGCTAGAGAAATAAAAGTTGTAATTGCTGCACCTTTCTGACCTCTTTCCTCTTTTAAAACTTGTATTAAGATGATTTGACCTGGTTTAATCACCTCTTGTATTTTGTATCTTTTTAGACCGTAAGAATTTCTTAACTTTTCTCTTAAAGTAGGAGTTTGCTCTGTTTTTTCTTTTTCAAAATTATTGTTTTTGTTTTCAACTTCTTGGTTTAAGTTTTCTTTTTGATTGTTGTCTGACTGACTATTTTCTTGAGGAATAGAGCTATCATCTTCGTTACTTTTTTTTAAATCTTCTCTAATTTTGGTCTCAGCACTTTTAAGCGCCTCTTTGTCTTCTGTGGGAATTTGATAATAATCAGATTGAATATCATTAAAAGCTAAAAAACCATGTTTTGTTCTTCCAAAATTAATAAAAGCTGCTTGTAATGATGGTTCTACTCTACTTACAACACCTAAATAAATATTATTTTTAAAATTTAATTTATTTTTATCTTCGTATTCATATTCTTCAATTGAAGAATTTGATTTAAGAACGATACGGGTTTCACTTGGATGCGATGCATCAATGTATAAATTTTTTTGCATGTAATTTGAATTCCTTTAAAAATGTTATTTGAATTTTGTATTTTAATCATGATAAGTTGATTATACTTAAATTTGATAAAAAAGCATCAATTATCATATCAAATATATGCCTTAAGATAGCCAATTTTAATGATTATTTTTTTCAAATGAACAAATTTTTTAACTTTTCAGTAAAAATAATATTGAGTTTTTTTATTGCATTAAGCTTAATTCTTTTCTCAGCTCTTTGGTACTTTTCATCTGGATTACCTGATTATAAAAAACTTTCAAAATATGAACCACCTATTTCAAGTAGAGTTTACTCCAATGATGGTAGCCTAATGGCTGAGTATGCAATTGAAAAAAGATTATTTGTACCATTCGAAGAGATTCCTGATAAAGTAATAAATTCTTTTTTATCAGCAGAAGATAAAAATTTCTTTAGTCATCCGGGTGTTGATGCAAAAGGAGTTTTAAGAGCATTTTTTAATAATATAAATAATATTCTTCAAGACAGAAGATTAGAGGGTGCCTCAACGATAACTCAACAAGTCGCAAAAAATTTTCTCCTCACAAATGAGGTTTCTTTAAAAAGAAAAATAAAAGAGGCGATTTTAGCTTTTCGAATAGAGCGAGCCTATTCAAAAGAAAGAATTTTAGAGTTATATTTGAATCAAATTTATTTAGGGGAGGGGACTTACGGAGTAGCTGCGGCAAGTCTAGAATATTTCGATAAATCTGTAAAAGATTTGGATTATTTAGAGTCCGCAATGTTAGCTGCTTTACCCAAGGCTCCAAGTAGATACAATCCATTCAGGTATCCAGAACAAGCAAAGTTTCGAAGAGATTTAGTGCTTAAAAATTTAAAAGAGAACGATTTTATATCAAAAGACGAACTTAAAACATTTAGTCAGCAACCAGTAGAACTGAAAAAAAGAAAAATTAAAATATTTGATGAAGCTAATTCATTTTCTGAGGAAGTTAGGAGAATTATTAAAGATACTTACGGTTTTAAAAAACTTTATGAGGACGGATTATATATAAAGACACCATTAGATATCAATTATCAAATTAATGCACTTAACTCATTGCGATCCGGGATAGAGGCTTTTGATAGAAGAAAAGGCTGGAGGGGCCCAATCACAAATAAGTTTTTGTTTCCTAATTGGGAAGATAAATTAAATAATATTAGGTTGGACCCAACTTTAAAATGGAAAATTGCTGAAATTTTAAATGTTAATGAAAATAATTTAGAAATAGAAACGTTAGACAATCAAAAAGGAACAATATTTAGAAAGGATATTAATTGGGCGATTAAGAAAAATAATCCCAATGAAATTTTTTCTGTTGGAGATTTTATTTTTGTTAAAAAAAATAAGGAAAAATGGAAATTAAAACAGTACCCGGAAGTTAATGGAGGTATTGTAGCTATTAATCCTTATTCTGGTGAAGTGAAAGCGTTAGTAGGTGGTTTTAGTTTTAAAACAAGTGAATTTAATAGAGTCACACAAGCAAAAAGACAACCTGGCTCGGCATTCAAACCATTTGTGTATGCAGCAGCTTTAGAAAATGGCTATTCACCTAATTCTATTATTTTAGATGCGCCTTATGTTTCAGAACAAGGGCCAGGTCTTAAAAACTGGAAGCCAGAAAACTACGGAAAAAAATTTTATGGACCTTCAACATTGAGAAAGGGAGTAGAACACTCAAGAAACTTAATGACTGTAAGAGTGGCAGAAAATCTAGGGCTTCAAAATATTTTAAAATTGTCAGATAAGCTTGGTATTTACGAGGATATACCGGAGTTATTATCAGTTTCGCTTGGTTCTGCTGAAACAACTTTAATAAACATTACAAGCGGCTATGCCTCGTTTGTTAATGGCGGGAAGATAGTGAAACCTGTTTTAATAAATAAAATTCAAGATAGAAGGGGTAACACTATTTTTGCATCAAGAATTGGCAAGTGTGAAGGGTGTAAAAATATTTCAAATGATAAAAATATGCCACACATAAAGTTTGATGGTGAAAATATATTTTCAGAGGAGACAGCATATCAAATGACATCTATTCTTGAAGGTGTTATTGACAGAGGAACAGGAAAAAAACTGAGAGACCTAAGAGTGCCTCTTGCTGGGAAAACAGGTACTACAAATAACAACTTTGATGCTTGGTTTATTGGGTATAGCTCTGACTTGGTGATAGGAGTTTATGTTGGTTATGATAATCCTAAGACTTTAGGAAAATATGAAACTGGCTCCAAGGTAGCTTTGCCAATATTTAAAAACTTTGTAAAAAATTCATTATATAAAGAAGATTTTAAAGAATTTAATATCCCAAGTAATATTTATTTTTCTCCAATAGATTATAACTCAGGTGAAGCAGGTAATTTAAATAATAAAAAAAATATTATCGAAGCTTTTAAGTTAGAAGATATAAACAGAAAAGAAAATAAAAAATTAAAATTTAATACTTATTATGATAAAAGTAATAAATTTAAAAAGTTATACTAAAAATGAGTAATTTTGATAAAAAAAATAATGAGTGCAAAAAAATTATAGCTAATATTAGGGGGTATCTTTGAAAAAAACAAGATACAACAAAAGATTGAAAAGCTAGAGCAAAAAACCCAAGAAAAAAATTTTTGGAAAGATAATAATACTGCAAAAAAAATAATAAAAGAAAAAAAGTATTTTGAGGAAATTAATAACTCTTTTACTGATGCGAAAAAAGAAGTAAATAATTTAGAAGATTTATATAGCTTAGGGTCAAAAGAAAATGACACTGAAGTTATAAGTGATTGCGAGGAAAAAATTAATCAACTGTTTTCACTTTTAAAAAAAACTGAAATCAAGTGTTTCCTCTCTGGTGAAAATGATAGTTTAGATATTTACTTAGAAATACATGCAGGCGCTGGAGGCACAGAAAGCCAAGATTGGGCTGACATGCTTAGAAGAATGTACTTAAAATGGTTTGATAAAAAAAACTACTCGTATGAAATTATAAGCGAGCACAAAGGAGAAGAGGCCGGTATAAAATCTTCAACGTTGAAAATTTCTGGTAGCTATCTGTATGGAATGATGAAAAGTGAGTCAGGTGTACACAGATTGGTCAGAATTTCTCCATTTGATAGCGGCGCTCGTAGACATACAAGTTTTGCAAGTGTTTGGGTTTATCCTGCAATAGATGATGATATTGAAGTAGTTATAGATGAAAAAGATTTGAGAATTGACACTTTTAGGTCAAGCGGCGCTGGTGGCCAACATGTTAATACAACTGATAGCGCAGTAAGGATAACTCATCTTCCTACTAAAATTGTTGTACAGTGTCAAAATGAGAGATCTCAACATAAAAATAAAGAAACATGTTTCAAAATGTTGAAAGCTAGACTATATGAGCACCAAATTCAAAAAAGAGATGCTGAGTCACAAAAAGATTTAAAGTCAAAAACAGATATAGGCTGGGGTCATCAAATAAGATCTTATGTTCTACAACCCTATCAATTGGTTAAAGATTTAAGAAACAAAATTGAAAACACGAATCCTCAATCAGTTTTAAACGGGGACATTGATGAATTTATTGAAGGTGGAATTATAAGTAGATAAATGAAAAAAATTTTAATTTATTTTTTTTTACTTTTGCTGGGCACACTAACAATATTTATTACCATTTTAAGCACAAAGGGAATTGAGACAAAAAGATTTAATAAAATAATTTCAGAAAAAATAATTAAAACAAATAAAAATATTGATGTTGAAATAAAAAAAATATTAATTAAATTTGACATTAAAACCTTTGAAATATTTCTATCAACATCAAAACCTAAATTATCCTTTAATCAATCAAATTTACCAATTAACGAGATAAGAACTTACGTGGAATTTAACTCAATTTTTAAAAATCGAATAGAAATCAAAAATATTTATATAGATATGAATTACATATCATATAAAGAATTAAGAAAAATTTTAGTGTCTACAAAGCCTTCAAACTTAAAAAGTATTATCTTAAACAATATAATAGAGGGAGACGTTAAAGCAAAATTTGAAATAAATTTTGACAAAGATTTAATTGTAAATAATTATCAAGTAGATGGTCATGTAAAAAATCTACATGCAAATATCAAAAATAATATTAATATTAAAAATACAGATTTTATATTTTCTTTGGGTAAAAATAGAGGTTTTCTTCAGTCTGTTAATGGTAAGTTAAATGATTTAAAATTTTCACAAGGTAAAATAGATTTTAATGTTAAAAATGATATACGTATCGATGCAAAAATAAATAACTCAATAGACCTAACAAAAGTAAATTTATCGAAGTATTTTTCCGAAATACCATCAACTATCTCATTAAATAATTTTAATATAAAAGGAGAAATGAAGAACAAAGTAGTTCTTACACTGGATAAAACATTAAAAATACTTAATTATGATCTTAAAATCGAAGGAAAATTAAAAGAAAGTTTCATCTCATTTAAAAGTCCTATTAAAAACTCTATTCTATATAAAGAAATAGAAACCATATTTTTTAATAAAACTGATTTAATTTTTTCAAAAACAAATGAAAAAAATCATTCACTAATCTTAAACGGAAAATATAAAATAAATAATTCTGATTATCTTAATTTTAAGATAAATAATAAAATCGATAAATTCAAAACAAAGTTCTTAATTGAAGCTGATATAGCCGAGGGAATTAAAGTTCCAATAATTAATTATCAAAAAGAATACGGTAAAGTTGGAAATTTTAAAACACGATTTGAAATTTTAAAAAAATCAATAATATTTAAAGAATTTAAATTTAATGATAAAAAAAACTTGATCAAGTTTCAAAATTTAAGATTAAATGAAAAAAGAAAATTTAACTCGATCGAAAAAATAGAAGTTTTTACCACAAACAATGGTAAAGTTAATAATGATTTTACTATATTGTTCAAAGATAAAATAGTTATCAAAGGAAAAAAATATGACTCCAAAAATCTTAATAAAATAATTAGTCAAGCCAATGGCAATGATAATTTTAGAAATATCAATTCTGATATACAAATATCACTAAATGAAATTTTTACCAAGCTACCTAATGAACTTAAGAATTTTAATTTGCTTGGAACAATTAAAAAAGGAAATTTTATTAAGATAAATGCCAAGGGTGATTTTACGCCAAACGAACATATTGATATCTCATTAAAAAAAGACAAAGATAGTGACAAAAAATATTTAGAAATCTTCTCAGATATTCCAGAAGTGTTACTAGCAGATTATGATTTTTTTAAGGGACTAGTTGGTGGAAAATTGTTGTACTCGTCAGTTCTTGATAATAATTTGTCCTATTCAAAATTATCAATTGAAAATTTTAAAGTAATTAATGCTCCAGGATTAGTTAAATTATTATCTATAGCTGATTTTAGAGGAATGGCCGATGTATTATCCGGAGAGGGATTATCTTTTGAAAAGCTTGAACTTAAATTTTCAAGAGATAATCAGGGATTAAAGCTAGAGGAACTATTTGCTGTAGGTCCAAGTGTATCGATACTAATGGACGGATATGTTGAGAATAAAAGCGGTTTAATTAGTTTAAGAGGAACAATGGTGCCAGCGAAAAATATAAATAAATTTTTATCAAAAATACCAGTAGTTGGTAAAATAATTATTCCGAAAGAGGTTGGAGAAGGTTTATTTGGTGTAAGCTTTAAAATAAAAGGCTACCCTAAAAATACTAAAACAACAGTTAATCCTTTAAAAACTTTGACCCCTAGATTTATTACAAAAGCTTTAGAAAAAAGAAAGTCTAAATAAATTTAACTATAAAATGTTTTTTCTTTCCGAAAGATATTTTAATATAGTCATTTTCTAAAAAAAAAGATAAATCAATTAACGCCTTTTCATCGTTAACTAGTTTTTCATTAATTTTAATACCATTGTTTTTTATCGCTCTTCTTGCTTCACTTTTTGAATTCATAATGTTTGTTTTGTTAAGTAATTCTAAAATATTTATTCCTTTTTCAATTTCTTTTCTATCAATTTGTATTTCAGGCAAGTTTTTGCCAACCCCTTTAAATTTAAATGTATCAGATGCGGTTTTCTCTGCCTCTTTTGATGCTTTTGAACCATGTAGTATTTTTGTAGCTTCGTTCGCTAAAATTAATTTTAAATTATTAATATTTTTTTCTTTACTCGCTATATTGTCGATTTCATTCACATTGATTTCAGTAAAATATTTTAAAAATTTTACAACATCGTTATCTTCAGCATTTCTCCAGAATTGCCAATAATCATATGGTGTAAATTTTTTTTTGTTCAACCAGACTGCTCCTTTTTCTGTTTTACCCATTTTTGCACCTGAGGAGAGTGTAATTAGTGGTGTAGTTAATCCAAAAACCTCTTTTTTAAGAACTCTTCTTATCAGATCTACTCCATTAACTATATTTCCCCATTGATCAGAGCCACCGATTTGTAAGCTGCAGGATTTTTTTTCACTTAGTTTTAAAAAGTCGTAGGCTTGAAGTATCATATAATTAAACTCCATGTAACTTAGAGATTGTTCACGTTCTAATCTTAATTTTACACTATCAAAAGCTAACATCTTGTTTATGGTAAAATGTCTTCCGATATCTCTAAGAAAGTCTAAGTATTTTAAACTATTTAACCAACTATAATTGTCCACAAATATTGGTTTAGTTTTTTTATCTTTGAAATTAAGTAATTGTTCAAAATTTTTTTTAATTCCAACGATATTTTTTTTTATTTCTTTCTTATTAACAATTTTTCTTGTGGTATCTTTACCAGATGGATCACCAATGAGCGTTGTTCCGCCGCCCAATAAAATTATTGGTTTGTGGCCATATTTTTGAAGAAGTTTTAATACCATTATTTGTAATAAACTTCCCACATGAAGGCTATCGGCAGTGCAATCAAAACCTATGTATACATTGATTGATTTATTGTTTGATAGTTTTTCAAGATTATTCAAATCAGTGCACTGGTTTAAATACCCTCTCTTTCTAAACTCTTCTATAAACCCTGGTTTCATAAAAATGCTGTATTTTCCTTACTATTATACAAAAATTGTTATAAATAAATATAATAATGACCCAAGTATTCACATCTTTAGGATTAATGACTGGCACATCAGCAGATGGATTAGATATTTCTTTAATTAAATCAGATGGAGAGAGTTTTTATGATGAAATTAAAGATAGTTATTTTGACTATGACGATAAGATAAGAAACAATTATAATTTATTAAGGGAAAAAGTATTTAATAAAAAAGATTTAACTAGATATAAAAAAGAAATTGAAAAGTTAGAGCGTGAAATAACTTTATTTCATGCAGATTGTATCAAAAAATTTTCCGAGGAAAATACAAATCATAAAATAGATTTAATTGGTTTTCATGGACAAACCATTTATCATAATGCACATGAAAAAATTACAAGACAGCTTGGAAATGGAGATCTTTTATCTCAATTATTAAAAAAAACGGTTATAAATAATTTTAGGGAAATGGATTTAATGGCAAACGGACAAGGAGCGCCTTTAGCACCAATATTTCATGAAATATTAATAAAAAAATTAAAAATTGGTGGAACAGTAGTGATTTTAAACATTGGTGGTATATCCAATATTACTGTTATAGATAAAAAAAAAAATAACCTTTTTAGTACAGATTTGGGACCTGGTAACTGTCTGATTGATAGTTGGATAAGAAAAAAATCTAAATATAAATTTGATAAAGATGGTATTATAGCACATCAAGGACAAATTAATAAAATAATTTATGAGCAAGCTATTGATCAATGGTACTATAAAATTTCTTCTAATATTAATAAAAATCAATCTTTTGATATTAACGATTTTGATTTGTCATTTGTAAGAGGATTGACATTGGCTGATGGTTCAGCAACTTTAACTGAATATACCTCTGAAATAATTTCTAAATTTCTAAATTCATTAGATTATAATAATATTATTGTTTGCGGAGGCGGTAGAAAAAATAATTTTTTAATTAATAGAATTTCAAGTAAAATTGATAGGAAATTAACTTTAATTGATGATTTAGGAGTCAACGGGGACTTTATTGAGTCAAAAGCTTTCGCTTATCTAGCAATCAGAAGCTTAAAAAAATTACCTTTCACATTCCCTGAAACAACTGGATGCTCTGAGGCTACATCTGGCGGCACATTATATAAATTTATATAAGAGCAGTTTTTAAATCGATATATTTTTTAATGGTATCTTTTAAATCTTCCTCTTTATCTTTAAAAAAATGATTTGAATTTTTAACTTTAGAAAAAATAACTTCCACACCTTTTTGGCTTTTTATCCTATTGTCTAACTCTAAAATACTTTGAGTGGATACAAGTTCATCGTTATCACTATAAACAACTTGACCAGAAGTTGGGCATGGCGCTAAAAAAGAAAAATCATATACGTTTGGCTGTGGTGAAATTGCTATAAAATTATTAACTTCTGGTCTGCGCATTATTAACTGCATACAAATTAGCGCACCAAAAGAGAAGCCAGAAACCCAACATTGACTGTAGTCTAAGTTTTCTCTTTCTATCCAGTCTAATGCCGCCGCAGCATCAGATAATTCACCTTGACCGTTATCGAATACACCGTCACTTTTTCCAACTCCTCTAAAATTAAATTTTATTACTGAGAATCCACTATCCAAAAAAAGATTGTACATCAATTGCACAACACGATTTTTCATCGTACCCCCGTATTGTGGGTGAGGATGTAATATAATTGCTACTGGAGATCCAAATTTTGGTTGTTTATAATATTTTGCCTCCAGCCTTCCAGCGGGCCCAGGTATAAAAATCTCTCTACTTTTTGGTTTCATAATTAATAATGATTTTTATTCTCAAAAAAAAAATTGATTTATATCATGTTTTTATGCGTCAATTATTTTTTTTTAAAATCCCAGCAATTTACTAGGAATTAGTAAATTTATGTTATATTACAACGATAATTATGAAATTAACTACTAAAGGTAGATACGCTGTGATGGCAATGGCTGATATTGCTAAATATGGTACTAATAAACCAATTAGCTTAGCCGAGATAGCCTTGAGACAAAACATTTCTTTATCTTACTTAGAGCAGCTTTTTGTAATGTTGAAGAATAATCAATTAGTGAAAAGCTCTAGAGGTGTTAACGGAGGCTATACATTAAATAAACCTGCCTCTCAGATTAAACTGTCAAATATTTTTGTAGCGGTTAACGAGGAAGTGAAAACTTTAAATTGCAAAAAAGAATCTAAAAAAGGATGCAACAATAAAACAGCAAAATGTATTACTCATAATTTATGGGATCAATTAGATATTCACATAAACAACTTTTTTGAAAAAGTTAAACTAGAGGATCTTATAAATAAAACTTTATAAAAAAACATGAAACCAAAAGAAATTAATGAACTAAAAGAATATAAATATGGTTTTACAACTGATATTGAAAACGTAAGATCTCCCAAAGGCCTAAATGAGGAGACAATAAAATACATATCTAATATTAAAAAAGAACCAGCCTGGATGTTAGAATGGAGACTAAAAGCATTCAACAGATTGCAAAACTTAAAAGAACCTAATTGGCAAAAGCCAAAATATCCTAAAATTGATTATCAAGATCTTTACTATTATTCCGCTCCTAAAAATTTTAAAGATAAACCAAAATCTATTGAGGAGGTAGATCCTAAATTAATTGAGACTTATAAAAAACTTGGCATTCCATTAGAGGAACAAAAAAGATTGAGTGGTGTAGCAGTAGATGCAGTTTTTGATTCAGTTTCGGTTGCGACAACGTTTAAAGGAGAATTAGAAAAACTTGGTATCATATTTTGTTCAATTTCTGAGGCAATACAAAAACACCCAAGTTTGGTGAAAAAATATCTTGGAACAGTAATTCCATTAACTGACCATTATTTTGCAACTCTTAATTCGGCAGTTTTCACTGATGGATCTTTTGTTTACATCCCGCCTAAAGTAAAATGCCCAATGGAACTTTCTACTTACTTTAGGATTAATGCCTCGGAGACAGGTCAATTTGAAAGAACATTAATTATAGCTGATAAAGGAAGCTACGTGAGCTACCTTGAGGGATGTACCGCACCTATGAGAGATGAAAACCAATTACACGCAGCCAATGTAGAATTAATTGCACTGGATGATGCAGAAATAAAATACTCTACAGTTCAAAATTGGTATCCAGGAGACGAAAATGGGATTGGAGGAATTTATAACTTTGTAACTAAAAGAGGAGCTTGTCGAGGAAAAAATTCAAAAATTTCATGGACACAAGTTGAAACTGGTTCAGCAATTACATGGAAATATCCTAGCTGTATATTACAAGGAGATAATTCAATTGGTGAATTTTACTCTATAGCTATTACTAACAATCATCAAAAGGCTGACACTGGAACAAAAATGATACACTTAGGAAAAAATACTAAAAGCAAAATTATATCAAAAGGTATATCTGCAGGAAAAGCAGATAATACTTATAGGGGACTTGTTGATATCAATAAAAAAGCAAAGAATTCAAGAAATTATACTCAGTGTGATTCTTTATTAATGGGTAACAAGTGTGTAGCACATACTGTACCTTATATAAAAAATAAGAATTCAAGTTCAACTGTGGAGCATGAGGCAACTACTTCAAAAATTAATGAGGAGCAGCTTTTCTATTGTAATCAGAGAGGACTGAACCAGGAGGAGGCTGTAAGTTTAATTGTAAATGGTTTTTGCAAAGAAGTTTTACAACAACTGCCAATGGAATTTGCTGTTGAAGCACAAAAGTTAGTTTCAATAAGTTTAGAGGGAAGTGTTGGATAATGCTTAAAATTGAAAATTTAAATGCCTCAATTAATCAAAAAAAAATACTTCAAGGCTTAAATTTAAAAATAAATCCAGGTGAAGTCCACGCAGTTATGGGGCCGAATGGCTCTGGTAAAAGTACTTTAGCAAATGTTCTATCTGGTAAACCTGGCTATAATATTAGCGGAAACTTACAATTCGAAGGCGAGGAATTGAGCAACATACCCATCGATGAAAGAGCAAAAAAAGGTATTTTTTTAGCCTTTCAGTACCCTTTGGAAATACCGGGGGTCAACACAAGCAATTTTTTAAAAACCTCTTTAAATAGTATTAGAAAATCTAAAGGAGAAAAAGAATTAGATGCCCTGTCATTTATAAAAATGATTAAAGCTAAAGCTGCAGAACTTAACATTGATGAGAAATTTTTATCTAGACAATTAAATGTTGGGTTTTCAGGAGGTGAAAAGAAAAAGAATGAAATTTTACAAATGAAATTATTAGAGCCTAAACTTTCTATCTTAGATGAAACCGACTCTGGCCTTGATATTGATGCTTTAAAAATAGTTGCTGACGGAGTGAATTCTTATAAGAACAAAGATAATGCTTTTTTAATAATTACCCATTACCAAAGATTATTAGAATATATTAAACCAGACTTCGTTCACGTGCTTTCAAGTGGAAGAATAGTAAAAACCGGAAACTCAGATCTAAGTCTCGAATTAGAAAAAACCGGGTACAAAAATTTAAATTAATATGAAAATTGATTATTCAAAAAAAAGTTTTCAAAATTCGAAAGAGTATAACTTGCTAAAATCTATTTATGATGAAGGTTTCAAAGCAAGAGGTTTTCCTAATAAACAAAATGAGGATTGGAAATTTTCAGATTTGAATACAATATTAAATACAAATTTTAAAAAACTAAGTATATTGGATGACAAGTACAAATACAAAACAGATTTTAAATTAAAATTTGATCATATTCCTATTTATATTTTTAACGGTGTAATCAATATAAGCGATAAATTAAATCTTGTTAAAGGACTGAAAATTAATTTTAATAATGGACTAAAAAATCACTCGGCGTTCAAATTTGATAATTCTTCCTCGATTTCTCCTGAATTTATTAAGAAGATGAAGTCTGATCCAATGCTATCATTAAATGTACCTTTTTATAATGGATTTGAACTTGCAATAACGAAAGATTTAAAAAAACCTATAGTCTTTTATGATTGTTTTAATGGAAATTTAAACGATAAAGTTATAAATATTTCCAACAAAATTAAAATTAGTAACTGTAATTCTACAATAATTCATTACCAGTTGGATTTATCAAAATCTAGTTTTTTTATAAATTCATTTCAAAGTATTGAATTATTTAATAGTAAATTAGATTATTTTAGTGTTAATAGTAAAAAATCAGAAATTTACAAATACTCTAAAAATAATATTAAAGTTAATAAATCAGAATTGAATAGTTTTATATTTACATCTGATATGAGATTTAAAAAAGAGGATCTTGATATTGATCTTGAAGAAAAGTCTTCAGTCAAAGTGCTGTCTGGTGTTTGCTTAAGAAAAAATGAACATCAAGAAATTAAAGTAAACTTAAAACATTTAACACCGAATTGTAAAAGCTATCAAAAAATAAAAAAAATTTTGAGAAACAAGAGTAAGGGAATTTTTCAAGGTAAGATATATGTTTCGGATATTGCGCAGAAAACTGATGCGTACCAATTAAGCAAAGGTTTAATATTAGAGGAGGATGCAGAATTTAGTTCAAAACCTGAACTAGAAATTTATGCAGACGACGTAAAATGTTCTCATGGCTCTACCTCAGGAAATGTAGATGAGGATACAATTTATTACTTAATGACCAGAGGGCTTTCAAGAAAAGAATCTTTAAAAATTTTAGTAAGAGGATTTCTTAATGATTTAATTTTGGAAATTAAAGATAAAGATATAAAGAATATTATTACAAATCACCTAGATGATAAAATAAATTATGAAAATTAGTGAAGTTAAAAAAAATTTTCCAATTTTTAAAAAGAAAATCAACGGAAAAAAACTTGTTTATTTAGATAGTGCAAACTCATCTCAAAAACCATCTTCTGTTATAGATCGAATTTCCTATTTTTACGAAAATGAATTTTCTAACGTTGGCAGAAGTGTTCACTCTTTAGCAGTAAAAGCTACAAATAAATTTGAAGAAACAAGAGACTTAACCAAGGCATTTATTAATGCAAAGCATAGAGAAGAAATTGTTTTCACAAAAGGTGCTACCGAGGCTATTAATTTAGTAGCTAGCTCATTTGGAGAAAGTTTTTTAAAAAAAGGTGACGAAATAATATTAACAGAGCTTGAACATCACTCAAATTACGTCCCATGGCATTATCTTAGAGAAAAGAAAGGTGTAAATATAAAATTTGCTCAATTAAATGAAAGGTTGGAAATTGAACCTGACGCAATAAAAAAATTGATTTCGAATAAAACTAAAATAATAGCTTTGACTCATATATCAAACGTCACAGGGGGTATCACTCCTCTTAAAAAGATAATAGATCTAGCTAAAAGTAAAAATATACCGATTTTAATTGATGGAACTCAAGGCGCGCCTCACTTGAAGCTAGACATGCAAGAGTTAGATTGTGATTTTTATGCAATATCCTGCCATAAACTTTATGGTCCAAATGGTCTTGGCATATTATACGGAAAAAAAAAGTGGTTAGATCAATTTCCCCCTTACCAAGGCGGAGGTGGTATGATTGACGAAGTAAAAAAAAATAATATTACTTACGCTCAATCACCTACAAAATTTGAGGCCGGCACTATGCAAACAGCTGAAGTCGTTGCATTTAGTGAGTCCATAAAATTTATGAATAATTTAGGATTTAAGAACATTTCAGATCATGAGAATAAAATTTTAAACTATGCATTGGAAAAATTACAAAAGGATAATTCTATAAAAATTATAGGGACGCCAAAAAATAAAGCTTCGGTCATTTCATTTACATTAAAAGGTATACATCCTCATGATATTGCAACCATTTTAGATGACGATGGAGTAGCTATTAGAGCAGGTCATCATTGTTGTCAAATTTTACATGAGAAGATTGGTGCTCCAGCAACTGCAAGAGCATCCTTAGGAGTTTATAATAATAATGAGGATATTGATATTTTATTAAATTCTATAAAAAAATGTAAAAAAATATTTGATTAAAGAAAATGGATTTAAAAGAATTATATAAAGAAATAATATTAGACCATGGTAAAAATCCAAGAAACTTTGGCAAGTGTAAAGACTTTAATATTGATGCTTCAGGGCATAATCCTTTATGCGGAGATAAAGTTCATATTTATGGCAAACTAAACACTAAAAAAAAGATTATCGATTTAAGTTTTGAAGGCGAGGGTTGTGCAATTTCTATGGCTTCAGCATCAATTTTGACAGATATAAGCAAAGGTAAAGATTATAATGTTATAAAAAAAATAGTAAGTGATTTTATTAATATGATAAAATATAAAAATAAAATCACTATCAATAGTTTAAGTGAAGATCAAATAACAACTTTAATGTCTCTTTCAGGAGTTCAAGAATTCCCAATGAGAGTCAAATGCGCAACTATGGCATGGCACACGTTGCAGTCAGCGATAGAAGGAAAAAAATGACAATAAAAGATGATATAATTTCAGAAATTAAGAAAATTTATGATCCTGAAATTCCTGTAAATATTTATGATCTAGGCCTAATTTATAATATTCAAATTGAAAAAGATAAAACTGTAAAAATAGAAATGACATTGACCAGTCCAAATTGTCCAGTTGCGGACTCTTTACCTAAAATGGTAAAAGAAAATATTGAAAAGCTGTCTAATATCGACAAAGCAGAGATAAAACTTGTCTGGAGTCCTCCATGGACTAAAGATATGATGTCCGAAGCAGCAAAATTGGAATTAAATTTATGAGTAGTCAAATTTTGAAATTAAGTTCAAATGCCGCGGTAAGATTAAAAGAAATTTTATCAAAAGCAGATCAATCTACAATTGGTGTAAGAGTAGGTGTAAAATCTGGAGGTTGTGCTGGCATGAGTTATATTATGGAGTATGCGAGTGAAATAAAACCTAATGAGGAAGTTGTTGAAGATAAGGGAATTAAGGTATTAATAGATCCCAAAGCTATAATCTACTTGATTGGAACAGAGATGGATTTTAAAAAAGACAAATTCTCATCACAATTTGTTTTTAAAAATCCTAATGAAACAGAGCGCTGCGGATGTGGAGAATCTTTTAAAGTTTAAGTTTAACAACTGTAATACATTTCAAATTCCATAGGATGCGGGGTATGCTCAAATTTATAAATCTCTTGAAATTTTAAATCTATATAGGCATCAATCTGATCATCAGTAAATACTCCTCCTTGAGTAAGAAAGCTTCTGTCTTTATCAAGATTTTCCATCGCCTCTCTTAAGGATCCACAAACTGTCGGTATTTTTTTTACTTCATTTTCTGATAAAGTATATAAATCTTTGTCCAAGGCTTTGCCTGGATCAATTTTATTTTTTATTCCATCTATCCCAGCCATAAGCATCGAGGCAAAAGTTAAGTAGGGATTTCCTGCTGCATCGGGAAATCTAACTTCACACCTTGCAGCTTTTTTGTTAAAAGTAATTGGAATTCTGCATGATGCTGATCTATTACGCGCTGAATAAGCAAGTAACACTGGAGCTTCAAACCCAGGAATTAATCTTTTGTAACTGTTAGTAGTAGCGTTAGAAAAGGCATTAATAGCTCTTGCATGTTTTAGTATGCCGCCGATGTAATATAAGGCTTCTTGGGATAGGCCAGCATATTTATTTCCCATAAATAAAGGGGTACTTCCTTTCCAAATAGATTGATGGCAATGCATGCCAGAACCATTGTCTCCTTTTACAGGCTTAGGCATAAAAGTAGCTGATTTACCAAAAGAGTTTGTTACCATCATAACAGCGTATTTATATAATTGTATATTGTCAGCTTGATCAGTTAATGTACCAAAATACATCCCAAGCTCATGTTGGCTAGGTGCTACTTCATGGTGATGCTTTTCAACTTTTACACCCATGTCTTTCAATGCTTTGAGATATTCACCTCTCATATCTTGCGCACTATCAACTGGTGGCACGGGGAAATAACCACCTTTAATTCCAGGTCTATGACCCAAGTTTCCATTTTCATACTTTCTTCCAGTATTGTATGGACCTTCAGAACTATCGATTGAAAAACTTGTTTCGTTCATATCATTTTTAAATTTTACATCGTCAAAAACAAAAAACTCGGGCTCAGGACCGAAGTAAGCCTTGTCGCCAATTCCAGATTTTTTTAAATAATTTTCAGCTTTTTTAGCTGTTCCTCTAGGATCTCTTTCGTAAGAATCTTTTTTTACAGCATCCAAAATATCGCAAAATATATTTAAAGTTGGATGAGAGTTGAAAGGATCAATTATTGGTCTTGACAGGTCTGGTTTTAATATCATGTCAGACTCGTTTATTGCTTTCCAACCAGCTATTGATGAGCCATCAAAAAAAACGCCATCGTTTAACATATCATCGTCAACTATAGTAGCGTCCATTGTTAAATGTTGAAGCTTTCCTCTAGGGTCGGTAAACCTTAGGTCTACAAACTCTATTTCTTTGTCTTTCATCAATTTTTTAATATTATTTAAGCTCATTTAATTTTTATTTAAAATTTCATTAAAGATGTATTAAACATAGCAGATAATTGGTATGCAAGAGTATAATATATGATAATAACAGCTATGCAGTTTTCACATTGGTACAATCTGGGCTTGAAATGAGAGAAGCAAGAACAATTGATATCTTTTTACTCATATTATTGGGATTAATTTGGGGCTCATCTTTCTTTAATATTAAAATCGCAACTTATAGTTATGAGCCATTTACTCTTGCATTTGTTAGAGTATTCTTTGCTTGTTGTCCGTTATTGATTATATGCTTTTATAAAAAAATTAAGATTGAAGCTTTCTCAAAAAATTGGAAACCATATGCTACAATCGGTCTTTGCAACATAACAATACCATTTATTTTGATTGCGATAGGAACATCAAAAATCAACAGTTATTTGGCGGCTATACTAATGAGCACAACTCCAATAAGTGGATCAATTTTAGCCCATTTTTTTACGAAAGACGAAAAAATTAAATTCTTAAAATCAATAGGTATTATCATGGGTTTTCTGGGCGTAATTTTTTTATTTATGGATAAGATTATCATTAATGAAAAAAATTATTATTTTGCTCTTATAACAATATTAGGATCGACCTTTTATAGCATAGGAGGGATACTTACTTTAAAAGTTAAACATAAAGGAAATGTTAACGTTACAACTTCGACCACTATTTGGTCATTAATTTTTCTTTTGCCTTTATCTTTTATATTTGAAGCACCTTGGAACTCTTCTCCTACAATAGAGTCTACTTTGTCTCTATTATATTTGGGGATTATAGCCACAGGTTTAGCTTGGTTGATACGATTTAGAATTTTAGCAGTAAACGGTTTAGTTTTTCAAACTCAAGTGGCATATTTAATACCAATATTTGGTGTATTTTTTGGATATTTTATTATGGATGAAATTATAACTTGGAGAGTTATAGTTTCTTTGATTATAATTATTTTTGGTATTTATCTGGTAAAAAAAAACAATAAAGGACAAAATTAAAATGCAGTCAGAGTCATTAGAGACAAGTTTGTTATCAATATTAGCTTTATTAAGTTTTTTTACCTTTCTGCTTATTCAAAAATTTTCTCACAAAATTTTTCGTGGTATTTTACTTGATAATGACTTTGAAAAACCGCAGGCTTTTCATTCTGAAGCCATATCTAGAATCGGCGGTTTAGCATCAATTATTTCTTTTAATTTTTTTCTTATTCTTTATAGCTCCATGTTTTCAAATTTTTTCATTGATTATTTTTGGCTCGGTTTAAGCTTATTTTTTATAGGTTTCATTGACGATTTAAAGGTTACTATATCGCCAAAAACTAGATTATCTTTGATGATAATTACCTTAATCATTTATATTTTGTTTTTTTCTCTAGAGATAGTTGATATTGATTTGATATTTCTACAAAATTGGTTTGATAATAAAATTTTTTCAACATCCTTCATACTCTTATGTTTTCTTTTTATAATTAATGGCTCTAATCTTATTGATGGATTTAATGGACTGTTAGCTTTACACCTTATTATTATAAACTCTTTATTATTCTATATAAACGTATCTACTGGTAATAGCGAGTTATCAATTTTAATTATTTCTCAAATAATGATACTCATTATTTTTCTCTTTTTTAATTTTCCAAAAGCAAAAATTTTCTTAGGTGATAGCGGTTCATATTTTTTTGGTTCATTTACAGCATTAAATACTATTTATACAAACAATGCTAATCCAGAAATATCCTCATTTTTTTTCTGTATATTATTATTCTATTTGTTTTTTGAAGTATTTTTCTCATTCTTTAGAAAATTGTACCAAAATAAGTCACCATTAAAACCTGACAAATATCACTTGCATATGTTAGCTTTTAATTTTGTAAGCCTTAAGTTTAATAATGAAAAAAGTAATTACTTTAATTCTATTTTAATTAATATCTCATTTATCTTTTTAATGTCACCTGGGTTTATATTCAAAAAAAACGGAACATTCTGCAAGTATTGGTTTTTTTCATTATTAATTATATATTTATATATTTATTTGAGACTTTATAGTTTAACAAAAAAAAAAATTGATATATAAATCTTCAAAATACTATAATGGGCAAGTGGCGGAATTGGTATACGCGCTAGTCTTAGGAACTAGTGCCGCAAGGCTTAAGAGTTCGAGTCTCTTCTTGCCCACCAAAAAATTATGAAAGTA
>MDTD01162606.1_pt1 | contig 25619 bp, 17 predicted proteins | sample 811221 | NCBI WGS metagenome assembly MDTD01 (sample SAMN05326646, study PRJNA326480) | marine metagenome | isolation source: seawater | place: Pacific Ocean: South West | collected 2011 | reverse complement strand
TCTTGCCTGGCCGATCAGATCCCTGCCCCGGGCCAGGACCGGAATGGCGTTTTCCTGAATCGGTGTGGGGGTCTTATAACCGGCGGCGCTGACAGCCGACAGAACGGCGGCGCTCAGGGGCAAATGGTCAAACCCGCTGGCGGGCGTTATATCGTCGGACATGGGGATTGTGTTCCTTTGGGATAGTGTGCCGGAAACGGCGTCATTAAAAGATGCGTATTCTACACCACTCCCGCACAGATAGCAAGAACATATTGAAATTAAAATAGAATCAGGAAAGAAACAAGTCTACAAAGACAGGGGGCTCCCCGTTTTTCATCTCCACTAAGCCTTTATTGGACAGGCGCAGTTCTCCCAGCACCACCAGACCCATCAGGCTCAGGGTCATTTCAAATGCAGGATGATCGCAGCCGATGGCTGCCATGGCCTTCTCAATCTCGTCCACTCCTGCCGCAGCAGTCTCAACGGTTTCAAGGCTCATCAATCCCCCCAGGGGCAGGGGCAGATGGGCCAGCACCTTGCCGCTGTCCACCACGGCTATCCCGCCGTTGGAATCAATAAGGGTATTGGCAGCCAGGGCCATGGCCGCATCATCGGTTCCCACCACCAGAAGATTATGGCAGTCGTGGGAAACTGTAGAGGCGTATGCGCAGCCCGCCTTAAAGCCGGTGCCAGTCACAAGGCCAAGAGCCCGGGAATTTTCCGCACCATTGCCGGGCTTGTGACGGTAAAACATCCCGGCCTTGGCAATGTCACGGCCGGGATCGGCTAAGACTTGCCCCTTGGTCACCTGCAACTGCGCCTGTTCTGAAATGGTATTCACACTGCCGGGAATCAACCGGATCACCCGTGCGTTCACCCTGGGATTTTTAGAGGAGGAGATCTGAAAATCATCGGCGGCCAGGTGATCGAGATGCACCGTATTCACGGCCCAGTCCGGGTAGCTGTAAACGGGCATATCCACACTGAGCCGCCCCTTTTCAGCCACCAGTCCGCCGTTTGCATATACCGCCTCGATGGAAAACTCAGACAGGGAATTCACCAAGAGAATATCCGCCGCCCGTCCGGGGGTCAGAGAGCCGATCCAATTGCTTTGCTCCAAAAGCTGGGCCGCATTAATGGTGGCCATCTGCAGCGCGGTAATGGGATTGAGCCCCAGACTTACGGCCTTGCGCAACACCCTGACCAGGTGGCCGCTGCGGGCAATGGTGGCCGGGGTGACATCGTCGGTGACCAGGGTAAAAAAACGGGTGTCCATCCCGGGGTTTTCCGTGATCGCCGTGATCAGATTCGGCAGATCCAGCCAGGCACTGCCGTAGCGCTGTTGGACAAACATCCCCAGTTGTGCCCGGGCCATGGCGCCCTCGGCCGTGGTGGTTTCATGGTCGGCGATCATACCGGAGGCCACGTAAGCGTTCAGGCCTGCGTTAAGATCGTCCCCTGCATAATGGCCGGTGAGTACCTTGCCGGCTGTCAGACCGTGGCTGGTGATTTTATGGACCTCAGGGTCTCCGAACACCACACCCGGAAAATTCATCTGTTCGCCCTGAAGAAATGCCAGCCCCCGGGCGTAGGCATCTCTAACCTCCTCCGGACCGACCACCGCCCCGGCATCTTCCATTCCGGGCAGGGAGGGCACGCAGACCGGCATGGCCGTCAGCACCTTGAGGGGCAGATCCTTGCCGCTGTCCCTGAAAAGCGTCAGCGCATCCATTCCCAGAACGTTGGTTATTTCATGGATGTCCGGACAGATGGTGGTGGTGCCGTGGGGAAGCACCCCTGCGGCAAAGGCGGGCAGATCCACCATGGAGCTTTCCACATGCATGTGGGAATCGATCAGGCCGGGACAGAGGTATTTGCCGTCGGCATCCACAACAACCGTGTTCTCATCCTTAAGGATATGGGCCGTATCACCCACAAGGGCAATATACCCCTTATACACGGCAATGCTGCAACGGCGCCGTATCCTGGCGGTACAGACATCCACAAGTTTTCCGTTTTCTATTATCAGGTCGGCGGCTTTGTGCCCCATGGCAACGGCGGCCAGGTCTCGGGTAATTAAGTGGCGTTGGGATATGTTCATGGTGTTGCTCCGTGGTGGTCTCTTATTGGGATCACCTTTATCAGTACGAGGATAAAAAATATGATCTATTATAATAAGGATGACATCTTTGTAAATGCCGTTGGATTAAATTCTTGTTTGACAAGGAAAGAACGGGCCGCACTGGTGAACCAGGCCACCGTCGATAGTTGTTTTTTTTCACGAATCTAAAGGTTTTACCAATTGATTTCTTGATTTCGTTGTGAAATGGTATTTAAAAAGTACGGCGACTTCAACATAAAATTCGTTTTTCGAGGCATCCAAATGGTTTTTGACTATAAAATACTGCCAGTCAACCAGGAAGCTCTTGATGGGCCAAATGAAATAAAAGGATTTGTTGACCGACGCAAAAAAGTGACACAAAAACGGAGGCGGGACCGGCGTCGCGCCACCTGTGACAGAAGAAAAAGTGTACGGGATGGCGTTATCGTCAATTTCTCTTTCAGGAAAGACAGGCGCCGCGGTGACGACAGGCGGCAGCCAAATGACCGGCAACCACCGGCCCCACCGCCAATACCACGCGGGGGCATCCGCGTTTAGCAGGCCCAAAAGGTGAAGGGTCTGAATACAATGCAAATGTGATTGTCATCGCCAACACCCTCTTTTAAAGCCACAGGGCAATCCCGATTTTCAGCGCCTTCCCCACATTACGGGTATTACTTCCATTCCAATCCAGTTCATTTTCGGCTTTTCTATCCCCCCCTTATTATATTAAAGTGACATGGAAACATGGACTCCGGAGGTGTTCTTCACAAAAAATAAGAACCGAATTATTAGAATTTGACAAGAAACCATATTCGGTATATGAGTTTTAAGAACTGATATATCATAAAAAAAAGAAGCTGTGATATGGTTGACCGAATGCAACGATTTTCCCGCCTGGACCTGACCCTCATCCACGAGGCATCGGTGGATATTCTCCGCAGCACAGGGGTTGATTTTAAAAGCCCCCGGATCACCGAAATTTTTGAGCGCCATGGTTTCAGAACCGACGGTACCCGGGTGTTTTTCAGGGAAACCCAGATTGCCTCAGCCCTGGCAACGGTGCCTGAACGATTTACACTCCATGCCCGGAATCCGGAATTTTCAGTTGATATCGGCGGGGACGATTTCGTTTTCCTGCCCACCGGCGGCGCTCCTTTTATAGCGGGGGTGGACGGCAGCCGGCGGATCGCAACCATGGCGGATTTCAATACCTGCTGCAAACTGGTCCAGACCTCGGATCAGTTGGATCTTGGCGGTTACATCATGGTCCAGCCCGGGGACATCCCCCCTGGCCTTGCCCATCTGGACATGATGGCGGCCCACATGACCCTTTGCGACAAACCGGTTTTCGGCGCATCCGCCAACGGCACCACCATACGGGACACCCTGCGGATGACCGAGATTCTATTCGGGGGCAACTTATCCTTTGATACCACCCATGCCGTCATCGCCGTGGTCAATGTAACATCGCCGCTGCAATTTGCCCCGGAACAGGCCGAGGTGATCATTGAACTGGCCCACCACCGCCAGCCCGTGGTTATCTCCAACATGATGCTGGCCGGCGCCACAGGCCCGGTTGATCCGGCCACGTTTCTGGCCCTGATGAACGCGGAGATCCTGTCCGGCATTGTCTTCACCCAACTGCTGTCCCCGGGTACCCCCGTGGTTTACGGCACAAGTTCCACCCCCATGGATATGAAAACCATGATGTCTGCGGCCGGCGCGGCAGAGGCCATAAAGATTTCGTCCGCAGCGATCCAGTTGGCAGCGTTTTACAAACTTCCCTGCCGGACCGGCGGCAGCCTGACGGATGCCCACCTTCCCGATGCCCAGGCCTTGGCCGAAGGTGCGCTGACCCTGAGCAATGCCGTGCGTACCGGTGCACATTTTATCTATCACGCCTGTGGGCAGATGGGGTCCTACGGAACCATGAGCTTTGAAAAATGGCTGATGGACGAAGAGGTCTGCCGGATAGTCCGGCAGATGATCGCCCCCATCACCATTGAAAAAGAAGGGTTTAACCTGAGGGCAGTGGCGGATGTGGGCAGCGGCGGCCAGTACCTTACCCATCCGTCAACCTTTGAAAACTTCAGGTCCCTGTCATCCCCGGTGTTGTTCAACCGGAAAGACCATTCAAAGTGGGTGGCAAACGGGGCTCACACGGTTCACGAGGTTGCGGCATCCCACCTGGAAAAGCGGCTTAAAGACTTTCGGAAGCCCGGTCTTGATCCGGCCATTGAAGCCGCCTTGAACGACTATGTGATACAACGCAAGGCAGATACGACTGAGGCCGGACAGGTCGCCTGATCCGGCCTCACCTCCCAAAGATATCGACATCTACTATTGTTTGTAACCGATCATGCGCAAAAACCCTTTGCGTTTTTCAATGTCTTGCTCGGTCTCTATCCCCTTGGAGGAAAATCCGTCAATGACCCCGAGTATCCCCCTGCCCTGCTTGGTTTCGGCAATGATCACTTCCACGGGATTGGCCGTGGCGCAATGAATCCTGGCCACTTCCGGCACATTCTGGATGGTATTTAGGATATTGATGGGGAACATGTCCCGCATGAAAATGATAAAGGAATGCCCCGCGGACAGGGCAAAGGCATTTTTCTTGGCCAGCTCGATCAAATCCTCGTCCGTGCCGCTGTAGCGAACCAAACATTCCATGGACGCTTCGCAGAAGGCCACACCGAACTTGGCGTTGGGCACCGTGCAGACAATGGCTTCGTGGATGTCCTCCACCGTCTTGATAAAATGGGCATGGCCCAGGATAAGGTTCAGTTCCTCGGGATTTTCTATGGTCAGGGTTGTAAGTTCCATGGCTGTCCTCCAGTGATTGTGTTGATGTGATGTTTTTTATGACGATAGTCCCTAACTTATAACCACACCGGGCCGGGAAAAACAACCGGCGAATGCACGTATATCCCCGATTGGTGATTTAGTGCTGGATATGACCTCCCTTTTCATCTATAACGGAAAGCCATGAAAACTCAATCTCAAATCGATCTCTGGGGTGTCCTGCTCCTGATTATCCTCTGCGCATCCTGGGGTCTTAACCAGGTGGCCATCAAAGTGGGTATTGAAGGGGTATCACCGGTGTTCCAGGCAGGCCTGCGGTCCTGTGGCTCCGGCATCCTTGTCTGGCTGTGGATGGCGGTCCGGCGGCGGCCCGTATTGGAACGGGACGGGACGCTGTGGTGGGGGCTTTTTGCCGGCGCCCTGTTTGCCGTGGAGTTCATCCTGATCTACTGGGGTCTTGAATTCACCTCGGCTTCGCGGTCGGTGATTTTCCTGAACACCTCGCCTTTTGTCGTGGCCCTGGGCGCCCATGCCTTTATCAAAACGGAAACGCTCAGCCGGCGCCAGGTGTTGGGCCTTTTCCTGGCGTTCCTGGGCATTTTTGCCGCATTTCATGAGTCTTTCAGCCTGCCTACCCGGGAGATGGTCCTAGGTGATACCATGCTCCTTTGTGCCGCCGTGGCCTGGGGCAGTGTCACCGTTGTCATCAAAGCAAGCCCCCTCACCCGGATCTCACCGTCCAAGGTCCTGCTGTACCAGCTCGGCATATCCGCCCCCATACTCATGGCCGCCTCGGTGCTGCTGGGAGAGCCCGGGATCACAGGGCTTACGCCGATTGTGACCTTAAGCCTTGTCTATCAGATCGTATGGGTGGCCTTTATTACTTATGTGGCGTGGTTCTGGCTGATCCGCAAGTATCCGGTGTCCCGCATCGCCCCGTTTACCTTCCTGTCGCCGTTGTTCGGAGTCATGGCAGGCGCCCTTCTTCTGGACGAACCCGTGACGATTTTCCTTGTATGCGCCCTTGTCCTGGTGGCATCCGGTATTTACCTGGTGAACCGGAAATAGGCCACGGCACCGATACACGCTGTTTTGCCGGTACCCGAAGCTTCGGGGTCTTGATTATCTGCCGGTACAGGTTATGATACCCCCTATATACTATTTTAGGGTAACACAAGAGAACAAACCGCCTATACCCGGAGGCCCGATATGCCGACTATTACCTTTAATGCCTTTTCCTTCCTGCAAAAAACATTGAAAGAAAAAAACATCCCCCATAAGGAAGCGCAGATGGAAATCGCGGAGAATGCCACCCCCCACACCCTTATGGACAAAATGGGACTGGACAAAACCGCCGTGGAAGCCGTTTTTATCAACGGCAAAGTGGCCCCCTTTGATACCGTCATCAACGACGGTGACCGTGTGGCCTTTGTTCCCCACGGCACCCCCGGACCCTACCGGGTCTTTTTGGGATTCAAGAATCCGGAAAAAAACCGCTGAGCACCGCCCTATTTGTTTTTTTGTCCCCAACTTGGTAATTTGTCACCATGACGGGTATCAAGGGATACATACTGACCCGGGAGCACCGGAAGAAAGGCCGGCACCACAGCCTGCGTTACACAGGTGTCTGCGACCAGGGCCCCTTTGAGGTGGTGATCACCCGGGACCGCCCGGTGTTTTTTATCGAACGGTCCGCGGTCCTTCCGGCAAATTGCAGGGTCCACCGGCGACGGCAGGTGGAACTGACCTCCTTTGGCGGCACACCTGTGGACGCCCTCTACTTCACCTCCCAGCCAGGACTTTACAGCGCCCGGACGCTTCTGGCCGATGCCGGCATCACCACATACGAATCGGATATCCTCCCGGAAGACCGCTACCTGATGGAACGGTTTATAAACGGCGGCGTGGAAATCCAGGGGAAAGGGGTCACCCGGGGCGGTATGGTTAGATTCACGAACCCTATCGTTACCCCGGCCGCCTATCGCCCAGGGTTTTGCGTGATGTCCCTGGACATCGAAACCGGACAGAGGGGAGAACTTTACTCTATTGCCTGCCATACAACAGGCCATGACGCCGAAAGCGTTTCAGGTTTACCCCCGGGGCTGGTCCTGATGCTGGACCCAAAGGCCAAAAAATCATCTGCGTCACCCCGCAAAGGAACCCCCAAACTTCCGGCCGGCTTTGAAGGAGCCGTGCCGGAACCTTTGTCCGCCACCGGCTGGATGGTCCGTTTGCCCGGGGAAAAGCAATTGCTTACCGCCTTTGTCCGCCTCATGGAAATCCTGGACCCGGATATTCTCATCGGATGGCACGTGGTGGGATTCGACCTGGTCTTTCTGGACAGAAAATACCGGCAGCACGGCATACCCTTTACCCTGGGACGCAACCGGCAACGGCCGGAACTCAGGGAAATCCGCAAAGGCGTATACGGTATCGATATCAGCGGACGAATCGTCATAGACGGTCCGCCGACCCTTCGGGGCGCCTTTTATTCCTTTGACAATTTCCGGCTGGAGACAGTTGCCGAAAGTGTCCTGGGCCATGGCAAGGATATCGGTGAGGATCAGGATAAGGTGGCGGAAATTGAAAGGCGGTTCAGGGAGGATAAAACAGCCCTGGCCCGTTACAACCTTCTGGACTGCACCCTGGTGTCTGATATTTTCAGGGAAACCGGCCTCATTGACCTGACCTGGAAACGGGCCCGGATTTCAGGGCTTCCCATGGACCGGGTGGGACGGTCGGTGGCCGCCTTTGACCATTTCATGCTGCCCAAAATCCACCGCCACGGCCTGGTTGCCCCCAATATAAAAGATATTACGGACGCAGGGAATGCCCCCGGCGGCTGGGTATTTACCAAGTCCCCGGGATTTTTCGATAATATTGCGGTATTTGACTTTAAAAGCCTTTATCCTTCCATCATCCGCACCTTTAATATAGATCCCCTGTCCCGGCTGACGGCCAGGAAGAATCCCGAGGCACCCCACCTGAATACCCCTGTGGGCATCACCTATTCCAGGGAGATCCATGTGCTTCCCGAATTCATCACCACCCTCATGGACACCCGGGACCGGGCAAAACAGGAAAAAGACCCGCATTTATCCCAGGCCGTTAAAATCCTCATGAACAGCTTTTACGGGGTCATGGGCACCACCAAAAGCCGCTTTTACAATCCGGAACTGTCACGGTCCATCACCGGGACCGGCCGCTGGCTGCTGAAAACCACCAGGCAGTTCCTGGAAGACAGAGGCTATGCCGTGCTCTACGGAGACACCGATTCGGTATTTGTTCAGTTGAAACCGGATGAAGCAGTCCAAGGGGAAAACGCGGCAAAACAACTTGCCCAAGAGATCAACACCTTTCTCACCCGGACCATCCGGGATGCATTCGACCTTGAATCCCGCCTGGAAATGGAGTTTGAAAAATTATTCACCCGCTTTTTCCTGCCTGCCCTGAGAGGCGGAGGGGATTCCGCCAAAAAAAGATACGCCGGCATTATAACAAGAAAAGGCAAAACAAATGGGGATAGGGCAAACGAAGATCAAGAAGAACTGGTCTTCACCGGGCTGGAATTTGTCCGTTCCGACTGGACTCGGTTTGCCAGGCAGTTCCAATACGACCTGTTCCACCGGGTCTTCCATGACCGGGAAGTGGCATCCTGGATACGGCAAACCATCCTGGACCTGAAAGCCGGACGTCACGACAAAGACCTGGCTTACAGAAAAAGGCTCACCAAATCCGCCGATGCCTACATAAAAGCTGTGCCCCCCCATGTCAGGGCGGCACGGCTGTTGAATGACGATAACCTCAGAGAAATCTCTTATATCATGACCTTAAGGGGGCCGATTCCCGTCCAGCTCCCCCACGATGATCCGGATTACGCCCATTACATCGACAAACAACTCAAACCCATCGCCGATGCCGTGTTACGCTTCTTTGATTTGAGTGTCACGGAAATCATGGGGGGTAAGCAGCTCAGTTTGTTTTAAGAGATACCGCCGGCTTGGGATTACTCTTCTGGAAGACGGACGGTGAGGGTCGGCACCTTGCTTCGTTTGACAACTTTGCGGGCCGTCCCGCCCATCAGTACCTCTTTGATGGGAGAATACCCGTTGGTGCCCATGACGATCATACCGGCATCAAGGGCATCGGCAGCCTCTAAAATTTCCTCCCAGGCAAGACCCTTTTTGATATGGACGTCCGTTACCAGAAGCTGGCAACTGGCCTCATCCGGGGTTGCCGAGGCGCAAAAGCTGTGCACCCGGTCCCGGATTTTCTTTTTCAACTCAGACGTGGTCTCCGCCTTCATCTTATTCCAGCGGTCCACGCCCACCATTTCGCTGACCTGTATTTCCATGGAATGGTTCAGGTTTTCCATAACATGGATGATATTTATCTTTGCATCGTATTTTTCTGCCAGATCCACCGCGTATCCAAAGGCGTATCTGGAGGTATCCGAAAGGTCTGTGGCAAAAAGAATCGTATCTATCTTCGGGATCATGATGTGTCCTCCTTAATGCTGGTTGATGTATTCAAGTCTCTTTTTAAATTGAATCATATGGCAATGACACGGCCTGTCTTAAAGCATCCGGGCTGGCCGCAAAAAGGCTGCCGGCCTTATCCTTCTTTTCGGCCCGTCAATATGCCCGATTCCGTCGGTCCCACAAAGGGGTGGCGTGTAATCTGCCCGACCCCGCACGCCTCAAGCATATCAGACAATTGTCCCTGGCTGTAGGACTGCCCGCCTTCAGTGCCCAGATACATGTTGATGGAAAACAATGCCGGAAATAAAGGCGCATCCATGTTTTCAGTGAGGATGAACTCATGGATCAGGATTTTGCCCCCAGGCTTCAATGCAGACACCGCCTTCCTGACAACATCCGCTGCTGTCCGGGGATCTTCCCCGTGAAGGATATGGGACAGCCAGACGGCATCGTACCTGTCCGGAAAATCCAATTCTTGCTTTGTATAGTCCCCCGGGATAAAATCAACCCGGTCTTCGACCTTGAAACCTGCCATGGTCTTTCGGGCAAAGGGTTCCGTGGTGGGCAGATCGTAGACAGATGCCATCATCCCCGGATTTGCCAGGCAAAAGTGAATGGCAAATGTACCGGGGCCGCCGCCCAGGTCCAAAAGCCTTTTGCAGTCCGACAGATCCAGCGTCTTGGATAAGCCCGGCGCCACGGCCATACCGATATTGAACATCCCCATCAAAAAGCTTTCCCGCCACTCTTCAGAGGTAAATGACGACCGCTCCCGGATGGGCCCGCCCTCCTTCACTGCCTGGTCCATCCTGTGCCAGGAAGCCATCAGGTGATGATGATGCATAATCATAAATCCGATATACCGGGGTGAGGATTTTGACAGGAACAACTTTGCTGCTTCGGTATTGGTATAGATGTCCTTTTCTTTGTTCAAAAGTTTCAGGGCACTCAGGGCGTTGAGCAGCCGTAAAAGCCCTTCCCTGTCGCAGTTCAGTTCGGCGTTGATCTGGTCACAAGTCAAGGACTTGGATCCGATGGTGGAAAACACATCCAGTTTCACCCCGGCATGCAGGGTGCAGGTTTTCCAATAATATCCGGACATCTCAAGCAGTGTGCCGGGATCCCAGTGCCCTTTTGGTTCTGTCTTTCCCATACGCGCCTCCTTTTTTTAGCTGTGCAGTAACCCGGCCGCCGCCTCCTGGATGGCCTCTGAAAAGGTGGGATGGCCGTGGACCGTCCGTGCCAGATCTTCGGAGGATGCCCCCATTTCCATGGCCAGCACCGCTTCGGAAATCAGATCCGAGGCCCGCGGACCGATGATATGCACCCCCAGTATCCGGTCGGTGCGTTGATGGGCCAGCACCTTGACAAAGCCTAACGTCTCTCCCAGGCAGCGGGCCCGGGCAGTGCCGGAAAACGGATAGACGCCTGACCGGTAGGGGATATCACGGGATTTGAGGGTCTCTTCAGTCAGGCCCACACCGGCCACTTCAGGCGCCGTGTAAACCACGGACGGGACAGCATCGTAATTGACCTCCCCGGGCAGGCCCGCCATGCACTCCACGGCAGCCACACCTTCGGCCGAGGCTTTGTGGGCCAGCATGGGGCCGTCAATGAGATCCCCCACCGCGTAGATGGAGGGCACGCTGGTGCAAAAGGAGGCATCCACCTTAATACGCCCGGAATCCGGATGGATTTCCACCCCGGCATCAGCCAGGCCCAGCCCGTCGGTGGAAGGCCGTCTGCCCACGGAAACCAGCAGCTTGTCAAAGGTGGCGGTTTCCGTGCCTTTATCCGAAACCAGTGACACGGTTACGTTGCCGTTTTTTACCTTTGCATCGGCCACCCGTGTTTTCAGTTTAAGCGAAAGCCCCTGGCGTTTCAACTCCCGGGTCAGGGTTCGGGCCACCTGGCCGTCCAGGCCGGCCGCTGCCCGGGGAAGCATTTCAATGACCGTAACCTTTGAACCCAGGCGCTGCCATACCGATCCCAGTTCCAGCCCCACATATCCGCCCCCTACAATACCTAATCTTTCCGGTACCGTATCAAAATTCAGCGCTTCTGTGGAGCCCACAATGACCTTGCCATCCACGGGCAGATCCGGCAGGTCCACAGGCACGCTGCCCGTGGCAAGCAGGATGTGCGCGGCCTGGATGGCCGTAGTTTCCTTGCCGTTTGTCACCCGGATCCGGTCCGCATGGGTGAGGCGGGCCGCGCCCTGAACGATCTCAACCTTGTTGCGTTCCAGAAGCGCCCGGACGTTTTGGGTCAGGTCCGCCACCACCTTTTCTTTTCTGGCCATCATGGCGGCCAGGTCCAGGCGGACATCTGCCACGGAAATCCCGTGATCGGCAAAGTTGTGTGATGCCTGGTGGAACAGCTCGCTGGAGTCCAGCAGGGCTTTGCTGGGTATGCAACCGGCATTCAGGCACACCCCGCCCAAGGAGGCGTCTTTTTCGATGCAGACGGTGTTAAGTCCAAGCTGGGCCGCACGGACCGCGGCAACATATCCTGCCGGACCTGCTCCGATCACCGCAAGGTCGTATTTTTGACGTGATTCTTTCATCAGACCTCCAATATCAATCGTTCAGGGTTCTCAATGCAGGCCTTGATCCGTTTTAAAAAGGAGACCGCTTCCCGGCCGTCAATGATGCGGTGGTCATAGCTTAAGGCCACATACATCATGGGCCGGATAACGATTTCGTCGTCCACCACCACCGGGCGCTTTTCGATCTTGTGCATCCCCAGAATCCCGCTTTGGGGGGTATTCAAAATCGGGGTGCTCAACAGGGACCCGTACACCCCGCCGTTGCTGATGGTAAAGGTGCCCCCTTCCATGTCCGAAAGGCTGATCCGGTTCTCTTTAATTTTTGTTACATAGTCCTGGATCGCCTGTTCTATCCCGGCAAAGCCCAGTTTGTCCGCATGCCGGATCACCGGCACCACAAGTCCCTTGCCGGAACCGATGGCCACACCAATGTGGTAGTAGTGGTGATGCACAATATCCTTGCCCTCCACAAAGGCGTTGACCTGGGGAAATTCCTTGAGCGCCTCCACACAGGCTTTGGTAAAAAATGACATAAACCCCAAAGAGACCTGATGCTTTTGTTGAAAGGCCTCCTTGAACCTGTTGCGCATCTCCATGGTCCGGCTCATGTCAATCTCGTTGAAGGTGGTCAGCATGGCCGTATTCTGTCGGGCCTCCAGGAGGCGGTCCGCAATGCGGCTGCGGATGGGGCTCATGGTCTCACGGGTCACCGCCTCCGGGTCCGTATCAGTGCTTTGGGAAGCGGCCTGCGCTGCAGGTGGAGGTTCGGGTGGCAGGGCGTCTCGGGATTCCAGATGGAGGAGGACATCCCCTTTGGTAACCCGGTTACCGGGACCCGTGCCCCGGACCTGGGTTAAATCCACCTGTTCCCGGGCTGCCAGCCGCCGGACCGATGGGGCCAGATCCCCGCCCTCCGGCCGTTGCACGTCCGGGGCATCCGGAGCAGGTGTCGAAGACTCCTGTTGGGATTCGCTTGCCTTGGCCTCTGATGGTTCCTTTGCAACTGCCGGGGACGCACTTTCAGCCCTAATTTCTGCTACCACGGCACCGATGGCAACGTTCTGCCCTTCCTGCGACCGGATATGGAGTATCCCATCGGCTTCGGCCTCAACCTCCAGGGTGATTTTATCGGTTTCGATAAGAAACAGGGGATCACCCTTTTCCACCGGCTCACCATCTGACTTGAACCACTGGACGAGCAAGGCCTCTGTGATTGATTCTCCAACGCTTGGCACCGTTACCTCTATTTCCATGGCGACTCCTTTTATTATCAGCCGGTTTTGCGTTCGAGCCCATGGCCCGTCGACAGGGCCTGTGTCAGGATCGCGGCCTGCTCTTGTTTATGCAGTTTGGAATACCCCGTGGCAGGGGATGCGGCCCTTGGCCTGCCGGCATACACAAGCGGTGCGGAAAGCATTTGCTGTATGTTCGGGCGGATAAATTCCCAGGCCCCCATATTGGCAGGCTCTTCTTGCACCCAAAACCATTCCGCAGCCGTTTTAAACGGGGCAATGGCCTTTTCCAGTTCCCGGTCCGGGAACGGATAGTACTGCTCAATACGAATGACGGCGGTGTCTGTTATGCCAAGGGTATCCATGTGTTCCATCAAATCGTAATATATTTTTCCGGCACAGAACAATACCCGGTTGATCCCGGTCCGGGCGCCTGTATCTTCGATCACGGTACGATAGGTGCCGGATGTCATTTCCGAAAGGTTGGATACCGCCTTGGGATGGCGCAGCAGGCTTTTGGGGGTCAGCACGATCAGGGGCTTTCTAAAGGGCTGAAGGGCCTGCCGCCGCAGGAGATGGAAATACTGGGCAGGCGTGGTGGGATTGCACACCTGCAGGTTGTTTCCGGCGCATAACTGGAGAAACCGCTCCACCCGGGCACTGGAGTGTTCCGGCCCCATGCCTTCATACCCGTGGGGCAACAGCAGCACCAGCCCGTTTTGCCGCTGCCATTTGGATTCGCCGCTGGCGATGTAAAGATCCACCACGGCCTGGGCATTGTTGATGAAATCCCCGAACTGGGCCTCCCACAGCACCAGGTGACGGGGCCGTGCAAGGGCATATCCGTATTCAAATCCCAGGACACCGGCTTCGGACAGAAAGCTGTCGTAAACCCGGTACGGGGCCTGATCCCCGGCAATGGCATTGAGTGGGACGTGGCGTTTGCCGGTTTTCATGTCCCGCAATACGCTGTGACGCTGGGAAAAGGTGCCACGGCCGCTGTCCTGGCCGCTGAGCCTTATCGGCACCCCCTGGGCCGCAAGGGATGCAAAGGCAAGGGCCTCAGCCGTGGCCCAGTCAATGCCGGAGCCCTCTGATACGGTTTGCAGCCGCGTGTCAAAGACCCGTTCCAGCTTTCTGTGCAGGGTAAATTGGGATGGGGGCGTATACAGGGCATGTGCCCGGGCCTTGAGTTCTCTTTCCGGAACCCCCGTGGCCACAGGGGCAGGTGAATAAGCGGGGGAAACCGTATCCCATTCCTCGTAGAACCGGTTCTCATTGAAGGCGCACTCCTGTCCGCGAATGCGGTCATGCACGGCGGACAGCTCCTCTTCGCAAGCGCTCCGGATCGCTTCAGCCGCCTGGGCCGCCTCCGGATCATCGGTGGCCAGTTGATCCCGGTAGACCTTGTACAAAGAAGGGCGTTGCCGGATGCGGTCGTACATCGCAGGCTGGGTAAAATAAGGTTCGTCCCCCTCATTGTGGCCGTACCGGCGGTAGCAGACCACGTCAATGACCACGTCCTTTTGAAAGGCCCACCTATAATCAACGGCCAGGTTCACAGCCTGCATCACGGCCTCGGGGTCTTCGCCGTGGACGTGAAATACCGGGACCATGAGCATCTTTGCGATATCTGTGGAATACCGTGTGGAGCGGGCATGTTCCGGTGCGGTGGTATAGCCGATCTGGTTGTTGATGACCACGTGGATGGTACCGCCGGTTTGATAGCCCTCAAGCCGGGACATATTCAGGGTTTCCGCCACCACCCCCTGCCCTGCGAAGGCGGCATCGCCGTGAATAAGCATCGGCAGGACCTGTGATCTGCCGTCAGCATCCAAACCGTCCTGACGGGCCCGGGCGATTCCCTCCACCACCGGGTTTACCGATTCCAGGTGGCTGGGGTTGCTCATGAGCAGTACCTTGAGCGGTGTATTGCCGCCAATGTTAAGGTCTGCCAGGTATCCGTTGTGGTATTTCACATCCCCGGCACCGGTGCTGTGTTCGGGATCGTAGCAGGCCTCAAATTCACTAAAAACTTCCGCATAGGGTTTTTGAAGCACCTGGGTGAGAATGCTCAGCCGGCCGCGGTGGGCCATGCCCAGAACGATTTCCCGGCACCCTGCCCCTGCGGCAAGGGAGAACAGCCGGTCCATCATGGGTACCACCACCTCCGCACCTTCCAGGGAAAACCGGGTCTGCCCGGGATAGCGCTTGTGCAAGAATTTCTCAAATGCGGTGGTTTCCACCAGCTTCTTTAAAATGCGCCGTTTTTCCGGGCCGGTTAAACTGGCCAGGTTTGTTGAAGGCTCCATTCGTTCCCGGAGCCATTTTTTTTCCACAGGGTCCTGCAGGTGCATGTATTCAACCCCCAGGGAGCGGCAATAGGTCTGCCGTAACTGGCCGATGATCTCTTTCAGGGGCACGGAAAGCTCTCCGTTCACCCCCCGAAATTCCTTTTCCAGGTCCGTTTCGGACAATCCGAAATTTTCAAGCGCCAACAGGGGATGGGAGGTGGGGCAGGCCGTCAAAGGGTCCATACAGGCCATCAGATGCCCCAGGTCCCGGTACCGGTGGATCAGGGCGTCTACGCCGGCCTGAACTGGCGTGCCGCCGTCTTTGGCAGGCAGGCCCCTCGAAGAAAATTCAACCCCTTTGAAAAAATGCTGCCAGTCGCTGCCCACAGCATCCGGATTTTCCTTCCACTGCCTGTAAAGCGCTTCCATGTAGTCAAGATCCCAGATTCCGCTCACATCCATATGCATCCTTCCTTTAGGCCGCAGACTGCGCCAAAACCCAAGTTTTATTTCATGCCGGCACCTGCCGGGATAAAAGACCTTAATACCGTCTTCTTTGGCCTAATATGGGCATGATGCCGGGAAATTCAATGTTAGGTGCGCATAATTATTTGGAAGATTTGTCCTCAAACGCCGTATCGGGGAACAGGCAGAGCGGGCAAACCTCTGGCGGGGCATCGCCGTGGTGGACATGGCCGCACATCCGGCACCGCCAGGTGCCTTTGCCCTTGCTTTGGGTTGCTTCCCCGGACAGGGGCAGGTCTGCCAGGGCCGGCATCACGGGCTGATACCCGTTCAGGGCAAAGCCGGACAGGATCACCCGCTGAATTTCACTGGTGCCCTCATAAATCCGGAACAGGCGGACATCCCTGAGAAGCTTTTCAATGGGGAACATTCGGGTATATCCGAATCCGCCGAAAATCTGCAGTGCCTCGTCCGCCACCTCCCAGGCCGCCTCCGCGGCATACATTTTCGCAACTGATGCGGATATGGTACCGTCCGGCAGGTTATCGGCCTCCCAGGATGCTTTCTGGACAAGCAGGCGGGACGTTTCCACCTTTTGGAACATTTCCGCGATTTTAAACTGCAGGGCCTGGAAGTTGGCGATTTCCGTACCAAACGCCTTGCGCTTTTTCACATAGTCAATGGCAAATTCCATGGCCGACCTGGCCGCTCCCACGGCAAAGGCGCCGATCACCGGCCTTGTCCGGGCAAAGGTTCTCATGGCCAGGGCAAACCCCTGGCCCGGCCGGGCAATCACATTTTCAGCCGGCACACGGACATCTTTAAATGACAGGGCTGCGGTATTGGATCCCCGTTGGCCAAGCTTTGGAATATGATCCCCCGTGCGCACCCCGTCCCAGTCTCTTTCCACCACAAAGGCAGCAATGCCGTCATGCTTTTTTGACGGGTCCACCGTGGCAAATACCGTCATGTAATCGGCAATTCCCGCATTGGTGATCCAGAATTTGGTGCCGTTGAGAATATAATCGCCCCCGGTTTCTTCCGCCCGGCAGCGGATGCCTGCCACATCAGATCCCAGGATCGCCTCTGAGGTGGCAAAGCAGATGAACTTGCCCTCATTGAGCACTTTTGACAGGTATTTTTTTTTGGCCGGCTCATTATCCGAGAGGATAATCGGCTCCATGCCCAGGGAATTGTCAAACACCGAGGTGGCAATGCCCGGACAGGCCGCGGCCAGCTCTTCGGTGATAATGGACGATTCCACGATACCATAGCCTTTTCCCCCAAACGCTTTGGGAATGTCCGTATTCATCAGTCCGGCATCAAAGGCCTTTTTCAGGACAGCCATGGGCAATTCGTCTTTTTGATCGTACTCCCAGGCAATGGGAAGCACCTCTTTGCGTGCGAATTCCCGCGCTTTTTTCCGGATTTTTTTTTGTTCGTCAGACAGTTGAAAAGACAGCATGGCATCACTCCTTTACATGTCAAGTTATGAGACTGTTTCGGCGGCGGTCCCCGGAGAAACGAATTACCCTATACGTTCCGATATACGTGCCGATCTGACGGACACCTTTTAAATGGTGGAAGCTTTAGGGGATCGTCCCCCCGGCCTTTTAGGATGCGGAATAGATCAGGTCAGTAAAAGAGATGATCTCAGGTACTTTTTCATCTTTTCCAGCCAGCTTTCTATTCAGCCATATGCCTGTCAGACCCGCATCCATGGCCGCCTTTGCACCTATGGATATTTTGTCACCGATATACCAGCATTTGGACGGTTCCATACCGGCCTGCTTTACCGCATGCAGAAAAATTCCCGGATCAGGCTTGGCGATTCCAATATCTTCGGAAATGACCACGATGTTAAAAAAACCGTCTATTCCTGTTTTTTGAAGCTTGTGTCTTTGCAGATCCCCGTCGCCGTTTGAGATAATTCCCTTGGAGACATCCTTGTACTTTTCAAGCATCGGGAGCACATCATAGTAGAGCTGCCAATGTTCCGCACAGGCCGCAAGATAGTCTTTTAAAATGGCTTCGGACTCTCGTTCACCAAGGGGGGTTTTGAAAACATCCTTGATAACGGCCTGGCTTTGCTGCTCAAAAGTCAATTGACCTTCCAGATACTTTTGCAAAAATTTTGCGGCCGTTTCTTTCCAGATACCTAAGAATTCTTCTTCAGGATAAAGATCCTGCAATAATTTGTTTTGATTATACACGGCCATCGCCGCCGATGATTCTGCAGTATCGCTGTCGAGCAGTGTATTGTCTATGTCAAAAAAGAGCATCTCACGTTTCCTTCCATTTGGGGTAGACGTATTTTTTTATAACAGATTGCAGGATCATCCACAACGGTATGCATTGGCCGATGCGGTTTCAAAGAATGATTTCATCCCAAAGTAAATACCCAGCGTAATTTCAATCAGGGAAACCCTTAGATTTGCGTCTTTATTTTAAGGTAGACACCGGGACCTGTTGCAACTGCTCATGGAGGCTGGCGTAGTAGGCATCGTCTGCCAGCAATTGGGCGTGGGTACCGGAAACCCTTATCCTGCCGTTCTCCATGAGGTGAATCGCATCCATCCGTGCCATGGCTGTCAGCCGGTGGCTGATCATCAGAACGGTTTTGTTTTCGGCAAAATCGAACAGCAGATCAAGAATCTCTCTTTCCGTGCCCTTGTCCAGGCCTTCGGTGGGTTCGTCCAAAAGAAGCAGCGGCGCATCGCGCAGCAGTACCCGGGCAACCCCGATGCGGCGGCGCTCTCCGCCGGAAAGCTGGCGGCCGCCTTCACCGATCCAGGTATCCAGACAATCCGCTGATCGGGTCAATGCGGACAGCCCCACCTGCTCCAACACATGGATGAGTTGCAGATCCAATTGCTTCCGGTCTGCTTTAGATCTATTCCTGTGGCCCTCAGGCAGTGCCATGGCCAGGTTTTCCCGAAGGGTGCCGCTGAACAGGTAAACCCGCTGGCTGACAACGGAGATTCCTGAGGTCAGGGCCTTGCGGCTGTAGCGGTTTATCTCGGCCCCGTCCAAAAGAATCCTGCCCCCATCCGGTTCCCATTCCCTGGTGATCAAGGAGATCAGGGTGGACTTGCCGCATCCGGTCTTTCCCACCAGGGCCGTTTTTTCACCGGGATCAAGGCTCAGGTCAATGCCCTTGAGCACCTTTAGCCCGCCGCCCGGGTACGCAAACGCAACTCCGGATAAGGCCAGTTCCCCCCGGGTGACAGCGGGGCTGTTCCGGCGGCTAAAAAGCACGGCCGGTTCCTGGCAGGCCAGATCGTTGACCCGCCTGGCCGCATTGATGCAGGCGGACAGATGCTGGAAGGCCGCCGCTGCGGGCATCAGCATTTCAATGCAGGCCAGGGCCATAAACGCCATCATGGCCAGCATGGGCCCCGGCGGCTGGTGATCGCCCACGCCGTCTGCTGCGGCCCAGAGCATACCTGTCACCAGAAGGCCGTGGCAGAGTACCAGGGCAGCCTGGCTCAGCGCAGCCACTGTGGCCATGGCCCGCTGGCTGCTCAGCAGCCTGGCTTCGGACCGGGCAAGCCCCGCGCGGAACCGTTCTGTGGCACCGAACAAGGAGATTTCGGCAAGCCCCTGTACAAATTCCAAAATCCGGACCCGCAGCACCCTTTTATGTTCAAGCTGACTGATGCCGGGGCTGCGGCCCATAAGGTAAAAGCCCCAGGGCAGGACCAGCCAGATCACCATCAGGCTGGCGCAGAGGATGACGGCCAACTTCAGATCGATAAAGGCCGTAAAGGCGAAAAGCAGACAGAGCATTATCATTGCGGCTGACACCGGGATAACCAGGCGCAGGTAGAGATGGTCCAGGGTATCGATATCTGCCACAAGGCGGTTGAGCAGTTCCCCCTGGCGAAGGCCCTGCATATTTTTGGCACTTAACGGTAAAATCCTGCGCCAGGCCCAGACCCGCAGGCGGGTCAGCAGACGGAAGGTGGCCTCATGGGTGGCCAGGCGCTCTGCATACCGGCTCAGTGTTCTGGCCATGGAAAGGGAACGAACCCCGGCACCGGGGGTAAAATAATTAAAGGCGCGGGCCGTGGCCGGAATCAGGCCGGCCACGGCGGCCGAGGATAAAAACCACCCGGAAAGGGAAAGCAGGCCGATACCGGCCAAAAGCGTGGTCACACTCAGGGCAAGTCCCAAAACCATCATCGCCCACTGGTGCCGGAACAATTTCAGAAAGGGTAACAGGGCTTTCATCGGATCTGCCCCCCGGTATGGATGGCAGCGGTCTTTGCGCAGCCCTCCTGCATCTGCCGGAACAGCCCGGGGGTCCGGCTCAGGAAATCAAAGCGGCCCTGCTGGACGATCCTGCCCCCGTCCATAACCAGGATCCCGTCCATCCGGTCCAACTCATCCAGACGGTGGGTGACCATCAGGCAGGATGCCTCCACCATGGCTTCAGCCAGAGATTCACGCACGGCCTGCTCGCTGTGCCGGTCCAGGCTGGCTGTGGGTTCGTCCAGCACGAAAAGTCCAGCCCCCTGCCCCAGTGCCCGTGCCAGGGCGATGCGCTGGGCAACGCCCACGGACACCCCGGTCATCTGCTCGCCGACGGGATGATCCAGCCCTTCGGCCTGGGCATCCACAAAATCCATCACCCTGGCTTTGGCCAGCAATGCCCTGATGGTGTCGTCATCCATATCCGGGTCAGCCAGGGCCACATTTTCCCGGATACTTCCCCGGAAAAGTACGGGATCCTGGCCGAGCCAAGCCAGTTGCCTGCGCCACCCGTCCATGGACAGACGGTTGAATTCTTCCCCGTTAACCGTCAAAGACCCCTCATACGGCAAAAACCCCAGGATACCGTTTAACAGGCTGGTTTTACCGGCACCGCTGGGACCGACAACCGCGACGTGATCTGCGGCATTGACCTTGAAACTCAAAGGCCCTGCAAGGATTTCCCCGGAAAGGCTTTTGACAATATAGTCCTTTGCCACCAGGGTGACGGGCAGCTCCGGGGCCAGGGCTTCCGGCCTGATTTCAGGAGTTTGGGATGACGCTGACGGCACCTGGTAAGCCATCAATGCCATGAGTTCTTCAGCCGCCCCGGCAGCCTGGGCCCTGGCATGGTAATGGGTCCCAAGATCCCTTAAGGGCTGATAGTATTCCGGGGCAAGGATGAGGACAAACATCCCGGTAAAAAGGCTGAAAGGCCCGCCGTAATTGCCGAAATCCATGTATCCCAGATACCCCAGGCCGAAATACACGGCGATCAGGGCAATGGACACCGCACTGAAAAACTCCAGTACAGCCGAACTCAAAAAAGCGATGCGCAGCACCGCCATAGTCTTTTGGCGGAAAGACTCCGACGCCGCTTCGATCACTTCAAGTTCCGCCTCCCCCCGGTTGAACAATTTGAGGGTACTCAATCCCTTGAGCCGGTCCATAAAATGTCCGCTGAGCTGTGAAAGTGCCTTGAAATGTTTCTGGTTGGCACTGGCAGCCCCCATCCCCACAAGGACCATGAAAAGCGGAATCAGGGGCGCTGTGCCCAAAAGTAAAAGTCCGGCGGCCCAGTTCATGGGAATCACCGCAGCCAGGATGGTCAGGGGCACAAACCCTGCCAGTACCATCTGCGGCACATACCGCGCATAATAATCATGAAGGTCTTCAACCTGCTCCAGCACAATGCTTGCCCAGCTCCCCGCGGGTTTGCCCCCCACAAAGGCCGGGCCAAGCTGCCCCAGCTTATCCAGAACCGCCCTGCGGATCTCCCGGCGCAGGTGCATCCCGGCTTCAAAAGCAAAGCGTTCCCGGGCAAATGCAAAAACGGCCCGCAAAAAGATCAGTCCCAGCAGTGCTCCGAAAACAAAAGTAAAATCAGACCTGGGACGCGCCTGTATGATGATGCCGTGCAGCACCCCGGCAATGAGATAGGCCTGAACCACCAGGCAGACACCGGTGAGCACGCCTGCCAGCACGGTCAAGTGCAGGTAAAACCCGCAGGCTTTTTTCTGTGCTTTCAACCAGGATATGATCTGTTTTTCTACGGGATTATCCATAAGATTACTGCGGCCTGTGGGGTGTCATACAAATAAATGACCCCATACATTTTATATGAATGATCACGGTGCACTTTACTGCCGAACGATAGACATGATGACATCCCCAACAGCACTGAGATGCTCAAAAATGAAAAAGTGGCCGCCGCTGAATTCCTCATACCGGATGGGGCTGTCAGTGATATCCTGCCACCCCATGCAATCCCTGTGGGTCACCGTATCTTGGGTACCGTTCATCACGGTCACCGCCAGGGGAATTTTTCTGACCGGCGTGGTTCTTTCCTGGGCGGCAGCGGAGAAATCCGCCCGCAGCACCGGTTCGAACAAATCCATCAGTTCCTTTTCCCTGAGTATTTGTTCGGGAGTTCCCCCGTAAGCCTTCAGCTTTTGGTAGAATTCCTCTCTGGGAAGTTCGCCGATATTTTTTTCCCGGGAGGGGACAGCCGGCCCCCGCCGCCCGGACACCAGCAGATGGACCGGCAGATTGCACCCCGTATCCAGCAGCCGGAGAATAACTTCATAGGCCAGGATGGACCCCAGGCTGTGTCCCCAGAACACACAAGGTGAATGAAGCTCATTTCTTATCCCGCTGAACAGATCATCCGCCATATCACCCAGATCCGATAACAGCGGGGACCCGATCCGTTTCCCCCGGCCGGGAAGCTCCAGGGGCCGTATGTCCAGATTGTTTTCCGGCACCTGCCTGATCGCATTGATCACGGGATTATAAGAATAAAAACTGGCACCGGCAAAGGGAAATACGTATAGCTGAACCTTCCCTGCCTCGCCATTTGCAGGCTTTTTTCCAAAGAGCCGGGACTCATGTCTGATATTCACCATGTAACTTATCCTATTGCCATCTGATTGCCATCTGAGATTTTATGTTTTTTCCTTCCGGCCTGGGGACCACAGCAACTTTAACACAGGCATTGCCAGCCAGACGCGTTTCGCGTGGCAAATGATACACCAGACCAGGCCTGGGACCCAAGACTTTTCATTTATAATTTGCAAATCCCCCCAATTCGTCCATACCTTGAATTAAGTTTCAGACGATATGCAACAGATATCTATCTGATTCCGCTTAAAAAAAATACTTCTTCATTTTGATAAACCGGATCACAAAGACGCAATAACCGGCGTCGTCCTTGACTTTAGGAGCAAATTCTCTTAGAGATTGGTCTCATATTTTGATAGCTGCGCCCCAGAATTTCATTGAATACCGGATATCGTCTATGGGAACGAAAAGGAACCCCTATGCAGCCCGATTCACAAAACCTGTCCATCACCTGCGGAGGAGCGGCTGTCCCGAACGACCAGATGCCCGGTTCCCTTCCGGAAACGCTTGCCAGGGCCGCCCAGCACAGCAGCCACAGGGGCATCACATTCATCGAGGATGAAAAAACCCAGTTTCTGCCATATCCGGACCTTGTGACAGAGGCCCAGAAACTCTTGAAGGGACTCCGGGCATCGGGCCTTACCCCCGGAGATCCGGTGATTTTTCAGTTTGAATCCAACAGGGATTTTATCACTGCATTCTGGGGATGTGTCATCGGCGGTTTTGTACCGGTTCCCATTGCCGTACCCCCAAGCGTTGATGCGGTGGACGGGTCATGGTTGAGATTACGGAATGCGTGGCAGTTGCTGGACAAGCCCCCCGTATTGGCCGGCAGGCAGATCGCTGCTGTGATCGAAGATGTATCAAAATCGGCCGGTCTGACTGGCCTGAGGATACTGCCCATTGATGCCATTTACAGTACACACGGGGATACGGACTGGTACCAGGCCCGCCGCCGGGACCTTGCACTGCTCATGCTCACCTCGGGAAGCACCGGCATGCCCAAGGCGGTCAGCCTCAGCCACCATAACCTGCTATCGCGTTCAGCCGGCTCCATCCAGTTCAATACATTTACCGCAGACGATATCAGCCTGAACTGGATGCCGCTGGACCACGTGGGCGGCATAATCTATTTTCACCTTCGCGATGTCTTCCTGGGGGCAGACCAGATTCACGCCCCCACCCATCTGGTTCTCCAGGACCCGCTGAAATGGCTGGACTGGACGCACAAACACCGGGTCTCCATTACCTGGGCACCGAACTTCGCCTTTTCCCTCCTGGTGGACCAGGCAGAACGGATTTACCGGGGCAACTGGGATTTGAGCTGCCTCACCCACATCATGAACGGGGGAGAGGCCGTGGTGGCCAAAACAGGACGACGATTTCTGAGTCTTCTGGAAGCCCACGGACTGCCCAAAGGTGCCATGCACCCGGCCTTTGGCATGGCGGAAATATCCTCGGGCATCACCTATTCCCACGCCTATGACCTGGACACCATTTCCGATTCAGATCCCTTTGTCGCCGTTGGCAAACCGATTCCCGGTGTCTCTTTGCGGATCACGGACGACCGGGACAAGATCCTGAAGCAAGGCGCTGTGGGAGAACTTCAGGTCAAGGGGGAAACCGTGATGTCAGGCTACTACAATGCCCCTGAAAAAACCCGGGCCGTTTTCACTCCCGACGGCTGGTTCAAGACCGGGGATCTTGGATTCATCAAAGACGGTATCCTGACGATCACCGGTCGGGACAAAGATGAAATCGTTGTCCATGGAAACAATGTCTATCCCCATGAAATCGAGGCTGCGGTAGAGGAACTGCCCGGGATAAAGGTCTCTTTCACCGCTGCCTGCGCTGTCCGGAGCGCCGCCGGCGACACCGATGATATCGCCTTGTTTTTCGTCCCTGAAGGCATCCCGGATGACAGAGAGATGAGATCCTTGATCCGAAACATCCGTCAGGCCATCATAAGGAAAACAGGTGGCGCCGGTATCCACATCATCCCCATGACAGCCGACGATATCCCCAAAACCTCGCTGGGTAAAATCCAGCGCCCCCAGCTCAAGACGAACTTCCAGACCGGGGCCTTTGATGACATCCTTGCGAAATGGGAAAGCCTTGAAAACGAACTATTGAAAGCGGAGGCGAAGGCATCGCAGCCCCAAAGCCGGGTGGAACAACGCATTACTGACATTTGGAAGGCGGTACTGAACCTCCCCGAGCTGGGCATCCATCACAACTTTTTTGAATTGGGCGGCCATTCCCTCCTGCTTATCCGTGCCCATGCGCGCTTGAAACCGATATTTCCCGGGCTGAAGATAACAGATTTTTTCAAATACCCCACCGTCCACCAACTGGCACGCCATCTGTCCTGCAAAGAAAACCAGCCGTCTGACGCCACGCGAGCCCGTGAACGAATCGCCTTGAAGCAAACCTTGAGATCGCCTGAAAATAACGAAAAAGGTATTGCCCAAGGCGATGTGGCGGTCATCGGGCTATCCTGCCGGTTCCCGGGGGCACCGTCGGCAACGGCGTTCTGGAACAACCTGAAGCAGGGCAAGGAGAGTATTTCACAATTATCCCGGGACGCGCTGATCTTAGCCGGGGTCAGCCCGGAAACGGCAGATCATCCCAGCTATGTCTCTGCAGCAGCCGCCATTGCGGACATTGACCGGTTTGATGCAACGTTCTTCGGTTTCACCCCCAGGGAAGCCAGGCGCATGGACCCCCAGCACCGCATCTTTCTGGAAACCTGTTGGGAGGCCCTAGAGGATGCGGGCATCAATTCCTTTGCTTACGACGGTAAAATCGGTTTGTATGCCGGGGCAAGCATGAACACCT
>MDTD01088326.1_pt1 | contig 25629 bp, 36 predicted proteins | sample 811221 | NCBI WGS metagenome assembly MDTD01 (sample SAMN05326646, study PRJNA326480) | marine metagenome | isolation source: seawater | place: Pacific Ocean: South West | collected 2011 | reverse complement strand
GCTCGACATTCCCGGATACGTGGAGAGGTGAGATGACCATCCGCCCCGCCGACACCGCAACCGCCACCCCGCGCCGCAAGAGGCTGTCCGAGGCATCCCTGCGCACCGCCCTTCGGGCGATGTCTGGTGCCGGGCTCACGGTGGAGCGGGTCGTCATCCGCGCCGGCGAGGCCGAGATCCTGTGCACCCCGCTTGAGCGGGAGGAGACCCCGCGCAATGATTGGGACCTTGAGCAATGGTGAGAGGTCTCATGAAGGTCGACTATCCCGGGCTGCTGGTGGAAGCGCTCCCCTCCGGCAACCGTCGCTATCGCGTGCGCACGCAAGGGGATGCCTCCCGCCGCATCCGGATCCACTGCGGGCCGGAGCATGAGGACTTCCAGCGCCAGTATCTGGCGGCCCGGCGTGGCGAAACCCCGGAGCCGCTCAAGACGGCCGTCGACTATGCCAAGCCGCGGTCCATCGCATGGCTGGTCCACTCCTATCTGACCCACCTGGAAGCCCGTGTGAGCGCGGGCATGGCCAGCGCCAAGACGGTCAAGAAGAAGCGCAACCTTCTCGGGCGCCTGCTCGGGAGCCCGGACAAGGTGATGCTGATTCCCCGTGAGAAGATTCTCGCCATGCAGGACGAAATGGTCGCCACCCCGGCGCAGGCCGACGCCTTCATCGAGGCGCTTGGCGTCATGTACGACTGGGCGATCGAGCGCGGGCACCTGACGACCAACCCCGCGCGCGGCATCCCCAGGATCTACGTCAAGGGCGGCGGCGCCCAGCCGTGGAAGGCGGCGGACGTCAAAACCTACCTGGCGCACCACCCGCGCGGCTCCAAGGCGCATGTGGCCATGTCGGTGCTGTTGTGGACCGGATGCCGCGTCGAGGACCTCACATATCTTGGCCGCCGCCATGAATGCGTTCTGGACGGCATAGAGGCGCTTCGCTGGACCCCGCTCAAGAAAGGATCGTCCGAGGTGACGATTCCCCTCCTCGCGCCTCTCAGGGACGCCACGCGCGCCCCCACGGTTCAGGGAGAGACCTATGTGCTCGGGCGCGGGGGGAATCCCTTCGCCAGCGGCGACAGCATGTCGGCCATGGTCAAGCGCTGGTGCCGGGCGGCCGGGCTCGCGCATCTGTCGGCGCACGGGGTCCGCAAGGGCCTTGCGGAGATCCTCGCCGAGTCGGGATGCAGCCAATACGAGATCATGGCCATTCTCGGCCACTCGGAGGCCAAGACCAGTGAGGTCTACACCCGGCGAGTCGAGCGGTGGAAACTGGCCAATGCGGCCCTCAGCCGGGTCGATGTGTCCCACGGGTGGTTCTGACGTGGGACAAAAAAAAGGCCAACCCGTTGGTTGGCCTTGTTTTTCTTACTGAAAATGGTGCGGTCGAGAAGACTCGAACTTCCACGGGTTTTACCCCACAGCGACCTCAACGCTGCGCGTCTACCAATTCCGCCACGACCGCAATTTCCAGTCAGTGCCGCGGGGCAGTGCCCTGCGGTGCGCATCCTCTATCAAAAGGAATTTTCCCGCGCAAGCGATTTGCGTGAGGATATGCACAGGCGGCGTGTTTCTCCTGTGCAAGGTCGCCCAGAACCCTCAGAGAGGCCCGGTGCGACGCGCCGGGCGCGCCTCGGGCGGGCGCATGAGAACCTCGGTGATGGACACGCCGATGCGCTCGCCCTGCAGGACCACCTGCCCCCGGGCGATGGGAATGTTGTTGGCGAGAATCTGTACATCGTCGTCCTCGCGCGCGGTAAGCTCGATCACCGCGCCCCGACCCATGCGCAAAAGCTGGTGAATCGGCATCTCCGAGCGCCCCAGCACCACGGAGATATCGATGGAAATATCGTCGAAGATGCCCACCTGATCGCTCAAGATACCGTCCGATCCTCTTGCCTTCGGGCGAAGGAATGGAAATTCGCCTGCGTTCGTCCTATACGGCGATCCGCAGGACGGAAGCCGACACTCGCACGATGGTCGGATCCTGGTTAACAAACCCCTAACGGACTTGCAAAATGACACAGCGCGCCGATCTCGCCCGCACCTTCCTTGCCCGTGAAGGCTCGCCCGCCGTGGAATGGGCGATCAGCGACCGGCCGGTCGCCTATGAGGACGCGCTGGCGGAGATGGAGCAGCGCGTCACCGGGATCGCCGAGGGAACCGCGGCGGAGCGGGTCTGGCTTCTGGAGCACCCGCCCCTCTACACCGCCGGGACGAGTGCCGACCCGGCAGACCTGATCGCACCGGATCGCTTTCCCGTCCATCGCACAGGCCGTGGCGGTCAGTATACCTACCACGGCCCCGGCCAGCGGGTGGCCTATGTCATGCTCGACCTCAAGCGCCGGGAGCAGGACGTGCGCGCCTTCGTCGCCGCGCTGGAGGGGTGGCTGATCTCGACGCTCTGGGAGCATCATATTCGCGGCGAGCGGCGCGAGGACCGGGTCGGCGTGTGGGTGCGCCGCCCGGAAAAGGGCCCCGACGTCGAGGACAAGATCGCCGCCATCGGCATCCGCATGCGCAAGTGGGTGAGCTTTCACGGGATCTCCCTGAACGTGGATCCCGATCTGGACCATTTTTCGGGCATCGTGCCCTGCGGCGTTACCCAGCACGGCGTGACCAGCCTGGTCGACCTGGGCCTGCCGGTCACCATGTCCGATGCGGATCTGGTCCTGCGCCGCTGCTTTGAAGAGCAATTCGGCCCGACAAACCGCGTCGAGGCGCCGGTATTCGACACATCTGAAGCTCCCTGAGCCAGCCTTCCGGCTGCGAATCATCGATCAACGAAGGTGACTTCGATTTTTGTCCGCCTGCTTCAGGTCACCTTCGATGACGGACGCCATTCGGGCTTCAGGTTGCAGGGAACGAGGACCGTGTTCGGTGCAACGCCCTGCACGCCATCAAGGCGGGTGGCCCGCCACGACTGACGGATCGCCGCCATCAGGGGTCGCCTTCCAGGCTGGCCCGCTCCCGGAGGCTCTGCTATGGCTGCACCCTCTCCTTCCAGACCGTCGAACGGACAATGCAATGGATGCAATCCATCTTGAGGATCTCGCCTTTTTCGCCTTTCACGGGCTGCATGACGAGGAAGCGCGTCTCGGCCAGAGATTCATCGTCGATGTGACCTGCTGGGCGGACCTCGCCCCGGCGGCCGCTTCGGACAGCTACCCGGACACGGTCTGCTATGCGGGGCTGACGCAGGCCATCGAGCAGGCGGTGACACAGACGCGCTTCAACCTGATAGAACGCCTCGCCGGTGCCATCGCGGAGGCGATCTTCGCCGCCGACGAGCGCATCGAGCGCACACGCGTCCGGGTTCACAAGCCGGGTGCGCCCCTTCCCATCGCGGCGGGAAAGGTCAGCGTCGAGATCACGCGCGACCGCCCCGCTCTCACCAGCTAGACGCGGGGCCTGTGCGGGCGAGCGGAGCACCGCCGGGCACGGTGTCTTCAAGCCGCTCGTCCGCCTCATGCGCGAGCATGGCCTCCACCTCCGCCAGCAGGCCCGGCACAAGGTCCGGATCGCTCGTCAGGTGGGGCGCTTCCTCGTCCAGGATCGCGGCGAATCCCCGGCGGCGCGCCGCAAGCGCCCGCCCGGGATCCAGCGACACGACCTCCGCGACCGCGCGCTCGCAGATCGTCATCAGCCTGTCGGCGGCGCTCAGGCGTCCCCACAGATAGTCGTGCTCGCGCCATCGCCGGTTGAAGAAAGCGCCGAAGGCATTGAGGCTGCGCCCCTTCAGGTCGACACCGGCCGGGCGCAACGCCGTTCCGTCGCTCGGGCTGATCCGGTCGACCCGCACAGCGTTGAACTCGCTCATCATGGTGCGGCCGAGCACCGGAAACGTCACGAGGTCATAGAAGGCGAACCCCAGATAGGCGCTTTCCAGCGGCCGGCGCAGCGGGACCGGCACATTGTTGAACACCATGACGGAGAAGATGTCGTCCGCCAGCCGGTCGAGCCGGGAAAGCTCCATGCTTTCGCCCAGTCTTGCCAGGAATGCGTCAGTCCCTCTGTCGAGTTCCTCCGCCTGCCCTTCTCCCTCTTTGGCCGTCTCGCAAAGGGCCAGCAGCGCACGCGCCGCCTCGCGGGGATCCCGGCCATGAAACGTGGGCTGCCAGCACAGCGCCAAATCGTCGATCTGCTCGTAGAGCGTGCTCTTGAGTTCATCCATTCGCGCCGGGTCCATTTCCATCTCCGGCCGCACGAGACGGTAAAGCCCGTTGAGACGGCGGATGACGAAACGCAGGCGGCGAATGCGATAGTCGACGTCCAGCGCGCGCAGGAAGGCAACGACCGGCTCCGGGGTGCCGGAGGGCGCCGAGGCTCCGGCGCCAATCACTGACGCCGGATCCGCCTGCGTCCGGCGGCGGCGCGAAAGCCAGGCGTCAAGCGCGGCGGCAAGGCGTCTCTCGTCCACCTCGCGGTGCCGTATGGCGTCCTTCTCCGGCCCTGCTTCCTCTTGCGCAAGCTCGGCCGCCAGCCGCGCGATCCGCTCGACGAGGCCCGAGAGCTTCAGCCGCTGGTAGCCATGGCTGGCGAACCCGGCAAACACATGCGCGCGTTCATTGGCCATGTTCCGGCAGCGGCGCAACTCGCGCACCGTCATCGGCCACTCCCCGTCGCCGCGCAGGATGGAGCGGACCTCTTCCTCGACCACCGGCTCGGCGGCCGCCAGGACCTCCGCGACGCGCGCCGCCTCGCGATTGTGTTCGGCGACCTGGTCAAGCGCGTCCCCTATGGGCTCGTTGCGCGGGATATGGGCGAGAGAGGCAAGGATGACGCGGAAGAACCCGGCCCCGCCACCGGCGGCGGCCTCCGCGCCCGTGGGCGAGGGAAGCACGGCCGAGGACCCGTCGGCCGCGGCAAGCGGATCGACGTAGACGATGCGGCGCACCACCTCGCGCGCCGCCGGACGTCCCGCGATCGCCTCGAGGACCGGCTGGAACGGCTTGTTCATCACCACGCTGCCGTCGACCAGAACGCGCCCCGCCCCCTCGCCGCCGCAATCGGCAAAGGCACGGGCCAGAAACGCCTCACGCCGGGGCCATGGCTCGCCGCGCCCGGCCAGCACCCTGTCCATCTCCGCAACCGTCATGGGCGGAAAGGCGCCCGGAAACGACGAGGTCGCACGCGCGGAGAACACGAGGTCCGGGATCGACTCGTCGGTGAAGTCGCTCTCCGTCAGGCCGTTGCCGCGCCGTCGCGCCCCATAGTGCAGGATGCGCCGGTGTTCGATCTCCTCCACGGAACCGCCATCCTCGATGGGAAAACGCCGCCGTGCGCCGTGAAAATCGGTGACCGTGACGAAAAGATCCAGGGACTGTCCCTGCGGGATGAGCGTCACCGGCTCGCCAGTCGCAATGTTACCAGTCGCCGTTTCGCCAGGACCGCGACGCGGCGTCATGGACTGGCAGGCATCCAGCATCCAGCCGACATAGCGCTCGCCGGAGAAAGGCGGCGTGAACCAGCGCGCCTGCATGAACTGGTGCAGCTTCAGCCGTGTTTCGGGATCGGTCAGTTCCGCCTTCAGCGCCATGGACACCAGCCGGTCGAGCACCGGCGCGATCGAGCCCTTCAGGTAGCGCGTGAGCCCGACAGGCTCGCCGGCAAGCCGTGTGACGTCGGCATTTTCAAGCCACAGGTCGCGATGGCTGTCGAGCGAGAGATTGTGGGCCAGCGCGCGGGCAAGCATCACGCCGTTGACGCCGCCGGCCGAGGCGCCGGCGATCACATCGACGACGACCCGCAGATCCACCCCCGGGCGAAACATCTCCAGGAAAGCCTCATAGGCCGCGATGCTGCCCTCGCCGGTCCCGGCTCCGTCATTACGCCCGGCCCCTGTCCGTCCCTCCTGCCGGCGTGCCGCGCGCACCAGCGACAGGAACTCGCGCGTGATCCCGTGCATGTAGACGGCGAGCGACACCCCGCCGTAGAGGACAAGCGCCAGCCGCAGTTCGATCTGTCTCATGAACGTCCATCCGCCCCCGGCCCATGGTCTGCCGGTTCGCGCCAAAGCGCAATGCGCAAGGGCCGGACCGACGGTGTCAGCCTTCGCCCTGTCGCTCCCGGCGCAGGCGCGCCCAGTAATCGAGCCGCTTTCTCAACTCGCGCTCGAAACCACGCTCCGGCGGATCGTAGAAGGACTGGCGCCCAAGGCTTTCGGGAAAGTAGTCCTGACCCGAGAAGGCGTCGGGCTGGTCGTGGTCGTAGGCGTAGCCGTCGCTGTAGCCTTCCGCCTTCATCAGCTTCGTCGGCGCGTTGAGGATATGCTTGGGTGGAAGCAGCGAGCCGTTGGCCTTGGCCATGCGCATGGCGCTCTTGTAGGCGGTGTAGACGGCATTCGATTTCGGTGCCGTCGCCAGGTAGACGACCGACTGGGCCAGCGCCAGTTCGCCCTCGGGCGACCCGAGCATCTGATAGGCATCGCGCGCGGCATTGGCCTGCGTGAGCGCGTTGGGGTCGGCGAGCCCGATGTCCTCCACCGCCATGCGGATCAGACGCCGGGCGAGAAACAGCGGATCCTCGCCGCCATCGAGCATCCGGCAGAACCAGTAGAGCGCCGCATCGGGATCGGATCCGCGCACCGACTTGTGCAGGGCCGAGATCAGGTTGTAGTGGCCGTCGCGGGACTTGTCGTAGACCGGCGCCCGGCGCTGCACGAGATCCTGCAGCCGCGTCGCGTCGAACGTCTCGCCCTCACGCGCGGCGCGCCATACATCCTCCGCAAGCGTGAGCGCGGAGCGTCCGTCGCCGTCGGCCATGCGCAGCAGCGAGGCGCGAGCACCCTCGTCAAGCGGCAGGGGCCGCCCCTCCTCCTCTTCCGCGCGCGCAAGCAACCGGTCCAGCGCCTCCTCGTCGAGGGTGCGGAAGGTAAGCACATGCGCCCGCGACAGGAGCGCCGCGTTGAGCTCGAAACTCGGGTTCTCCGTCGTCGCGCCGACGAGCGTGACCGTGCCGTCCTCCATCACCGGCAGGAAGCTGTCCTGCTGGGCGCGATTGAAACGATGGATCTCGTCCACGAACAGCAGCGTGCTTTTGCCGGTCAGGCGGGCGGCGCGCGCCGCCTCGAACACCTTCTTGAGTTCGGCAACACCGGTGAAGATCGCCGACACCTGCTCGAAACGCAGGTCCGTCGCATCCGCCAGCAGGCGGGCGACCGTGGTCTTTCCCGTTCCCGGAGGTCCCCAGAAGATGAGCGATCCCAGGCTGCGCCCGGCCAGCATCCGGCTCAGCACGCCCTCGGGGCCAAGCAGGTGATCCTGACCGACCACATCCTCGAGCCGGGCCGGCCTCAACCGGTCCGCGAGCGGACGTGGAGTGTCCCCCGCAAGACCCGCCGCCTGAAAGAGATCGCTCATGTCCCGGTCCCCGGATCAGCCGCGCAGGGCGATGCGCAAAACGCGCCCGCCACGCTTGATCTCGAGCCGCCAGATCCCCGGATCGCCACTGGCGATACGGGAAAGCTCACGGGTCGAACCCACCGCGCGGCCATTGACGCTGAGCACGATGTCACCCGGCTGAAGCCCGACGCGCGCGGCCGTCGAGCCTGGCTGGAGTTCGCTGATGACGACGCCGTCCTCGAAATCGTCGAGACGAAGTTCCATCGCGACAGCCGGCGAGAGATTGAGAACCGTCGCGCCGGCGAAGGGCGAATAGCCGTCGATCAGCCGCGAGTCACGCGCAACGGTCTCGGGCGCCGGTTCCAGCGCCACGTCAAGCTCCACGCTCCCCCCCGGCCGCAGGACGGAAAAGGTCACGCTGGAGCCGACATTGCGGTTGGAAAACCGGTAGCCGAAGCTGTCGGGATCCGTGATCTCCGCATCCCCGACACGGGTGATGAGATCCCCGACCTTGAGGCCCGCACGCTCGGCCGGCGACCCCTCGTGAACGGAGGTGACGAGAACGCCCGTCGGACGGTCGAGCCCAAGAGCCTCGGCGATCTCGGCCCCGACGCTCTGCAGGCTGGCGCCCAGCCAGGGACGGTGAACCTTTCCGTCCCCTTCCGAGGCCGTCACGACGAAACGGACCATGTTGGAGGGAATGGCGAAACCGATGCCGTTCGACCCGCCTGACCGGGAGTAGATGGCGGAATTGATCCCCACCAGCCGGCCCTGCATGTCGACAAGCGCGCCCCCGGAGTTGCCCGGATTGATGGCCGCGTCCGTCTGGATGAAGAACTGGTAGTCGGACACTCCGACGCGTGTGCGCGCCAGCGCCGAGACGATGCCCTGGGTCACCGTTTGCCCCACTCCGAACGGGTTGCCGATCGCGAGAACGATGTCGCCGACCGCCAGTTCGTCGGAATCGGCGAAGGGCAGGAACGGCAGGTCCTCGTCGAGATCCTTCACCTTGAGGATCGCGAGATCCGTGCGTTCGTCCTTGAGCACGATGTCGGCGTCGAACTCGCGACGGTCGGCAAGCGCGACGCGGACCTCGTCCGCATTGGCGATGACATGGTAGTTGGTGATGATCGTGCCGTCGGCGGAAATGATCACGCCGGATCCAAGCGACGATTCCACGCGCTTGCGCTGCTGCCCTCGCATACCGTCCGGGCCGCCGAAGAAACGCCGGAAGAAGGGATCGTCGAAAAAGGGCGAGGCCGGACGGCTCTCCACCGTGCGGCTGGCATAGACATTGACGACCGCGGGCCGGGCCTGCGCGACGACCGGCGCGAACGACAGCGTGAGTTCGGCCGCCGAACGCGGCACGCTGCGATCCTGCGCCTGCGCGCTTCCACCGACGGGCAGGAGCAAGGCGGGAACGAGCGCGAGCATCCCCAGCAGGGACAGACGGAATCCTCGCCGACGACCTTGCGCGGAAGCGCGAGGCGCCCCGGTCTTGTCCGTTGACGACATATGCAGCTTCGGCAGGTCCATGGTCGGCTAGCTCCCTCGCAATGCAGCGTATCGGGCCCGGGCACCGATCCGCCGCAGGCTCTCGCGCGTGGCGTCCGCCATACATGCCAGATTGGGGCGAAACGTGGCAATGCGGCATGTCCGAACGCGAAACGGCCGCCGGGATCCCCGGCGGCCGTTCCACATCTTCTTTTCAGCGAACGGCGGCGTACCGCCCTCCGCGGATCAGGCGGAGCGCACCTGGCCCAGGAAGTTCTTCACCTCCCGGTCGAGGTGATCGGCCTGCTCCGACAGCTCCGTGACGGAACGCGAGAACATGTTGGCCGAATCGCGGGCCTGCTCGGACATGCTGCGCACCTCGGAGATGTCGTCCGACACCTTCGACGTACCGCCGGCGGCACGCTGGGTGTTCTCGGCGATGCTCTGGGTCGCGAAGCTCTGCTCGGTGACGGCAGCCGAAACGTCGGTGACCGACTGGCTGATCTCGCCGATCGTGACCTGAATCTCCCCGATGGCGGAGACGGCCTCGTCGGTGGCGCCGCGGATCGCATCGATCTGCTGCTGGATCTCGCCGGTCGCCTTGCCCGTCTGGGATGCCAGTTCCTTGACCTCGGCGGCAACCACCGCGAAGCCCTTGCCCGCCTCGCCGGCACGCGCCGCCTCGATGGTGGCATTCAGCGCCAGAAGGTTTGTCTGGTCGGCGATGTCGCTGATGAGCGTCACCACCTCGCCGATCCGGTTGGCGGCCTCGGCCAGCGAACGCACCGTGGAGTTGGTGGAATTCGCCCGCTCCGTCGCCGTCTGGGCAATGGTCGAGGACCGTTCGATGAGCGAGGAGATTTCCTGGATCGAGCTGGAAAGCTGATCGGACGCCGTCGCGATCGACTGCACCTCGTTCATGGCATCCGACGACATGGACGCCGCTCGCTCGGAGGTTTCGCCCGAAACCTCGGTCATCTGGCGCATGGTATCGGCGGAACTGCGCAGGCTCTCCACCGAACGGGCCACGCTGTCGACGACCTGACCGACGCTCGCCTCGAAGTCCGACGCGAGATCGGACAGCATCTGCTGACGCTGTTCGGCCTGGCTGCGCGCAAGCTGCGCCTCCTGGGCCGCGCGCTGTTCCTGTTCCTCAGCCGCATTCTGGCGAATGAGGACGACGGCACGGCCGATGTCGCCGATCTCGTCGCCGCGCTTGGCGGCGGCGATCTCGGTGGTGGTGTCACCGGCGGCAATCGACTCAAGCGCACGAACCAGCGCATGAAGCGGACGGGTGATCGAGCGCGAGAAGAGAAGCGCGACGACGATCGCGATGCCCACCGTCACAAGGGTGAGGATGATCATCGAGTTGCGCATCTCGGTGACCGCGGCAAGCGTCTCGTCGATGTCCCGCTCGGCCACGACCGCGAAACGGGTGCCGCCGATGGAAAGCGGCGTCGCCACCGTCATGCGGTCGACACCGCTGGCCGAATGCACCACGCCCTCGCCTTCGCTGCCGTTGAGGGCGGCGCGCACCACATCATTGTCGGCGGTTGCGACCAGCGCGGTCGACTCGGCGGCGCGGGGCTTGTCGGTGACAACCCGTCCGTCCTCATCGACGATATAGACCTGTCCGGTCTCGCCAAGGTCGGCCAGATCACCAGCGATGCCGCCCAGGAAGTCGGCATCGACACGGATGACGATCACGCCTGCGAGGTTGGAGCCGTTGAACTTGGTGATATAGGCGGGCTGGGCGATGAACAGCGAGGGCTTGCCGCCGGCAGGAGCATAGAACTCGTAGCTGGAAACGAACTGCTCGCCGGCCTCGGCGGCCATCGCCTTGTTGTAGACATCTGCAAGAGCGGTGTCCGCAAGCGCCTGATCCGTCACGGACAGCAGGAAGTCATCCGACTTCGTGACGCTGTAGAGCACCTGCCCCTTGGCGTTGATCGCGTAGATGTCCGCATAGCCGTTGTTCTTCCACGCCGCGTAGAAACCGCTGTGCAGCTCGGAATGGCGCCAGGCATAGAGCGTCTTGTTGTTCTTGCCGGTCAGCTCCGCACGCCCGGCCGCATCGAGGCCTTCCGGCTGGAAGTAGCCAAGCAGCGTCGCGCGCTCCTGGTCGATGCTCGACATCGCCGAATCCAGCTCGGAAAAGGCGAGCGCCGTCGCGGCGCCGGAGACCGTGGTGGAAAGGTCGCCCAGAAGCATGTTCATCTTGGCGTCGATCAGCCCGGTGCGTGCTTTCGAAACCATGGCCAGCTCACCGGTGGCGGAATCGGTCAGCCCGCCACGCGCATTGAGATAACCACCGATTCCGACCGCCGCGCAGGCCGCAAAGACCAGACCGACCACCAGAACGGGAACGACAACGGAAAGTTTCATAAACCGATTACCGGCACGAGCCTGCGGCTCGGACGCCTCGGACGTCTCAGACATCACACCCCTCCGACTGAACGTGGGACCCCAGATGTCGCTAACGTAGGCGTGTGGTTGTTAAAAGAACGATAATCGCGCGTTGTAAATCGCGTTCAATTTCAATGTCTTAAAAAACAAAAAACGCGCCGCGAAGACTTCCCTTAGGGAAGCCCTCGCGGCGCGCCGGATCAATTACGCAGCGTCTTCAGAAGCCTGCTCGGCCTCGACGCGGGCACGGTCCACGGCACCACGGGCCTCGACGTCGCGATCGACGAACTCGATCACGGCGAGCGGCGCGTTGTCGCCATGGCGGAAGCCGGCCTTGAGGACGCGGGTGTAACCACCGTTGCGGCCCTTGTAGCGCTCCGCAAGCGTGTCGAACAGCTTGCGGACGAGCACGACGTCGCGGATCTCCGCGATCGCCTGGCGACGTGCGTGCAGGTCACCACGCTTGCCCAGGGTAACAAGCTTCTCGACGATCGGACGCAGTTCCTTCGCCTTGGGAAGGGTGGTCACGATCTGCTCATGCTCGATCAGGGACGCCGACATGTTGGCGAACATCGCCTTGCGGTGGCTCGACGTCCGGTTGAGCTTGCGACCGCGATTGCCGTGGCGCATGGCTCTCTCCTTTTCTAGTGAGGGCGGATCAGGCCGCCTCTCGATACCGGGAAGACCGCGCTTGCGCGATCAGTACTGATGATCTTCGTAGCGCTTGGCGAGCTCGTCAATGTTCTCCGGCGGCCAGTTGGCGACCTCCATGCCGAGATGGAGACCCATCTGGGCGAGAACTTCCTTGATCTCGTTGAGCGACTTGCGGCCGAAATTCGGCGTGCGCAGCATCTCCGCCTCGGTCTTCTGAATGAGATCGCCAATATACACGATATTGTCGTTCTTCAGACAGTTGGCCGAACGCACCGACAGCTCGAGCTCGTCGACCTTCTTGAGAAGCGCCGGGTTGAAAGCGAGTTCGGGGACGGTGTCCTCCTTCACCTCGCGACGCGGCTCCTCGAAGTTGACGAAGATCGAGAGCTGGTCCTGAAGGATGCGCGCGGCAAAGGCCACCGCGTCCTCGGGAGCAACCGACCCGTCGGTCTCCACCGTGAGCGTGAGCTTGTCGTAGTCGAGCACCTGGCCCTCGCGGGTGTTCTCGACCTTGTAGGAGACCTTGCGCACCGGCGAATAGAGGCTGTCGACCGGGATGAGACCGATCGGCGCGTCTTCCGGACGGTTGCGCTCCGCAGGCACGTAACCCTTACCGGTGTTGACCGTGAACTCCATGCGGATCTCGGCGCCCTCGTCGAGGGTGCACAGGACGAGATCGGGATTCAGAACCTCGATGTCGCCGACCGTCTGGATGTCACCGGCCGTCACCATGCCAGGACCCTGCTTGCGCACGACCATGCGCTTGGGGCCCTCACCCTGCATGCTGAGCGCGATCTCCTTGATGTTCAGGATGATGTCGGTGACATCCTCGCGAACACCCGGGATGGACGAAAACTCGTGCAGCACGCCGTCGATCTGGACGGCGGTGACCGCCGCACCCTGGAGCGACGACAGGAGAATGCGACGCAGCGCATTGCCGAGCGTCAGACCGAAACCACGCTCGAGCGGCTCGGCGACGACGGCGCCCAGAAGGCGCGGATCGTGACCGGGCTTTACCTCAAGCTTGTTCGGCTTGATCAGTTCCTGCCAGTTCTTGTGAATGCTCAATATCTTTCCTCCGGCTGTCCCGCCGGTGCCGCGTACGGTCCGGCCATGCTGTGCCATGGGAATGAAGGGAGTGCGACTGGTCCTCAGACGCGGCGGCGCTTGCGCGGACGGCACCCGTTGTGCGGGATCGGCGTCACGTCGCGGATGGAGGTCACCATGAAGCCGGCGGCCTGCAGCGCGCGAAGCGCGGACTCACGTCCCGAACCCGGGCCGCGAACCTCGACCTCGAGGGTACGCATGCCGTGATCGGCGGCCTTGCGGGCAGCGTCCTCGGCAGCCATCTGGGCCGCGTACGGGGTCGACTTGCGCGAGCCCTTGAAGCCCATGGCGCCGGCCGACGACCAGGAGATCGCGTTGCCCTGGGCATCCGTGATCGTGATCATGGTGTTGTTGAACGTCGAGTTCACATGCGCGACGCCGGAGGAAATGTTCTTCCGTTCGCGACGACGAACGCGCGTGGTGTCTTTTGCCATTGTCTTGTCCTTTGCTCGATCTCGTCACCGCCGTTGACCGGCGGCTCCACCGAACCGATCCGTGATCGGAACTTACTTCTTCTTGCCGGCGATCGGCTTCGCCGGACCCTTGCGGGTACGGGCGTTCGTGTGCGTCCGCTGGCCGCGCACCGGCAGGCCACGACGGTGACGCAGGCCGCGGTAGCAGCCAAGGTCCATCAGACGCTTGATGTTCATCGCCACTTCGCGGCGAAGGTCGCCCTCGACGATGTAGTCGCGGTCGATCGTCTCGCGCATCGCCAGAACTTCAGCGTCGCTGAGCTCGTTGACGCGGCGCTCCGGAGCGATGTTCACCTTCTGGATGATCTCCTGGGCGAACTTCGGGCCGATGCCGTGAATGTACTGAAGCGCGATGACGACGCGCTTGTTCGTCGGAATGTTGACGCCTGCGATACGGGCCAATGCCGTCTCCATGTTCGGGCGCCCTTCCTGTCATGGAAGAAGCGCCGGGTTGCCCCCGCGTCCGGTGGAGCCCGGCCCTTGCGGGGAATCAGGTGCACAAACGCATCCGTGCCGCGCTGGCCGCGCGACGCGAATGCGGATCTTGTGGCAGAGCGGGAGCCTTAGCTTGCCGCCGACACTGCGTCAAGCGCGGAATCGATCTGCGCCGACACGTCATCGATCGACTTCATGCCGTCGATGGCGGTGAGCAGACCACGCTCGCGATAGTAAGGCGCGACAACCGCCGTATCGCGATTGTAGGCCTCGAGACGCTGCTTGAAGATCTCGGGATCATCGTCCTTGCGCACGGGCTCGCCCGCCGCCTTGGCCTCCGAGGCCCGCTTGATGATCCGGTTCACGAGCTGGGTCTGGTCGACCTCGAGTTCGAGAACGGCATCCAGCTTCAGCCCTTTCTCCTCCAGCATCCGGTCCAGGGCCTCGGCCTGGGCAAGGGTGCGGGGAAAACCGTCGAGAATGAACCCCTTGCGGGCATCCTCTTCCTCGATCCGGTCGGCGACGATGCCGACCACGATCTCGTCGGACACCAGTCCGCCGGCATCCATGACGGCCTTGGCCTTCTGTCCCACCGGCGTCTGGGCCGCGACCGCGGCCCGGAGCATGTCACCGGTCGAGAGCTGCGGAATGCCGTGCCTTGCGACCAGACGCGACGCCTGGGTTCCCTTGCCCGCCCCCGGCGGCCCGAGAAAGATCAACCTCATCTGCGCTTCCCCCTGAGCTTCGACTTCTTCACCAGTCCCTCATACTGATGCGCGAGCAGATGGCCCTGGATCTGCGAAACCGTATCCATGGTCACGCTGACGACGATCAGCAGCGAGGTGCCACCGAAGTAGAACGGAACGCCCGTCGCGGAAATGAGGAATTCGGGTAAGAGACAGACCAGGACGATGTAGATGGCGCCAACAGCGGTGATGCGCGTCAGGACATAGTCGATGTACTGCGCGGTCCGCTCGCCCGGACGAATGCCCGGAATGAAGCCGCCGTGCTTCTTCAGGTTGTCGGCCGTATCCTCGGGATTGAACACGATCGCCGTGTAGAAGAAGCAGAAGAAGATGATCAGCGCCGAATAGAGCGCCATGTAGAGCGGCTGCCCGTGTCCGAGCAGTGCCGTCACCGTCGTAAGCCACCCGGACGCCTCCCCCGTCGTGCCGAGACCGGACAGCGTCGCGGGAACCAGCAGCAGCGAGGATGCGAAGATCGGAGGAATTACGCCGGCGGTGTTGAGCTTCAGCGGCAGGAACGAGGTGTTGCCCTCGAACATGCGGTTGCCCATCTGCCGCTTCGGATACTGGATCAGCAGGCGGCGCTGCGCGCGCTCCATGAACACGATCAGGGCGATCACGACCACCGACAGCAGCAGCAGCACGATGATGATCGGGGTCGCCAGCGCACCCTGGCGGCCAAGCTCGAGCGTCGAGGCAAGCGCGGCCGGAAGGCCTGCGACGATGCCCGCGAAGATGATGAGCGAAATGCCGTTGCCGATGCCGCGTGACGTGATCTGCTCGCCGAGCCACATCAGGAACATCGTACCACCGACCATCGTGATGACGGTGCTGATACGGAAGAACCAGCCCGGATCCGCCACCACGTTGGTGGCCGACTCCAGACCCACCGCAAGGCCATAGGCCTGCACCGTCGCCAGAAGCACGGTGCCGTAGCGGGTATACTGGTTGATGACCTTGCGGCCCTGTTCGCCTTCCTTCTTCAGCGCCTCGAGCGAGGGAACGACCGACGTGAGGAGCTGAATGATGATGGAGGCGGAGATGTACGGCATGATGCCGAGCGCAAGGATCGCCATGCGCGACACGGCACCGCCGGTGAACATGTTGAACAGGCCGACGATGCCATGCTGGGCCTGACCGAAGGCCTGCGCGAAGGCGTCGGGGTTGATTCCGGGAAGCGGCACGTAAGTGCCGAACCGATACACAAGAAGCGCACCCAGTGTGAACCAGATACGCTTCTTCAGTTCCTCGGCTTTGGCGAAAGCTGAAAAATTCAGATTAGCCGCTAGCTGTTCGGCAGCAGATGCCATTCCAGGCTCCGGTCAGAAGAGTACGTTCGGAAGTGGGAAAACCCAGGCTTATTCAGCCTGGGCTCCGATAATCGCGACCTTGCCGCCAGCCTTCTCGACCGCCTCGATGGCAGCCTTGGAGGCGCCGGCGATTTCGAAGGTGACCGCGGTCTTGAGCTCGCCGTCGGACAGGAGACGGACGCCGTCCTTGACGCGACGGATCACGCCGGCGGCCTTGAGGGCCTCCGCGTTGACCGTCTGCGACGCGTCGAGCTTGCCCGCCTCGATGGCGACCTGCACGCGACCGATGGAAACGGCCGTGTAGGACTTCGCGAAGATGTTCGTGAAGCCGCGCTTCGGCAGGCGACGGTGAAGCGGCATCTGGCCGCCCTCGAAGCCCTTGATGGCGACGCCCGAACGGGACTTCTGGCCCTTCACGCCACGTCCGCCGGTCTTGCCCTTGCCGGAGCCGATGCCGCGACCGACGCGCATGCGGTCCTTCGTGGCACCCGGGTTGTCCCGGAGATCATTCAGTTTCATTGTCTGTCTCCCGCACTCACGCTTCGTCGACGACGCGCACGAGGTGCTGAACCTTCCGGATCATGCCACGCACTTCCGGGGTGTCCTTCAGGGTCGAGCGCCGGCGCATCTTGTTGAGACCGAGGCCGACAAGAGTCGTCCGCTGGTCCTTCGGGCGCCGGATCGGGCTGCCCACCTGCTCGACCGTAACGGTCTTATCGTTCGCCATGGAACCAAGCCTTTCTCAAGCTGGGGTCGGCAGACGCCGGGATCAACCCTCGGCGGCCGGGATGCTGTCGTCGATGTCGCGGCGACGCGACTGGATCTGCGACACCTTGAGGCCACGGCGGGCAGCGACCGAACGCGGGCTGTCCTCGTGCTTCAGCGCCTCGAAGGTCGCCCGAACCATGTTGTACGGGTTCGCCGAACCCAGCGACTTCGCCACCACGTCCTGGACGCCGAGCGTCTCGAACACGGCACGCATCGGACCACCGGCGATGATGCCGGTACCGGCCGGAGCGGCGCGAAGCACCACCTTGCCGGCGCCGTGACGGCCGTTGACGTCATGATGCAGCGTACGCCCCTCGCGGAGCGGAACGCGGATCATCGAACGCTTCGCAGCCTCGGTCGCCTTGCGGATCGCCTCGGGCACCTCACGGGCCTTGCCGTGACCGAAGCCGACGCGGCCCTTCTGGTCGCCGACGACGACGAGAGCGGCAAAGCCGAAACGACGGCCGCCCTTCACCACCTTGGCAACGCGGTTGATGTGCACCAGCTTGTCGACGAACTCGCTGTCGCGCTGATCCCGATCGCCGCCGCGCTCCCGATTATCCTGTCTCGCCATGATATTCGCTTTCGTTTGTCTGTGAGCGTCTTGAACGACGATCAGAATTCCAGTCCGCCCTCACGCGCTGCGTCGGCAAGAGCCTTGACGCGGCCGTGAAACAGATAGCCACCACGGTCGAACACGACCTGGGTGACACCGGCTGCCTTGGCGCGCTCGGCGAGCGCCTTGCCAACGGCCGCGGCGGCGGCAGTGTTGGCGCCCGAGGCCAGCTCGGTGCGCAGATCCTTGTCGAGCGACGAGGCGGAGGCCAGCGTGTGACCCTTCACGTCGTCGATGATCTGCGCGTAGATCTGCTTGGAGGAACGGTGAACCGAAAGCCGCGGGCGGCCGTTCAGAACCTTTTTGATCGAACGACGGACGCGGTCGCGGCGGCGCTCGAAGAGTGTCTTGGTCTTCGCCATGATCCCGTCCGTTACTTCTTCTTGCCTTCCTTACGGACGATGTACTCGCCCGCATAGCGAACGCCCTTGCCCTTGTACGGCTCGGGCGGGCGGTAATCGCGGATCTCGGCCGCGACCTGTCCCACGCGCTGCTTGTCGATGCCGGAGATGACGATCTCCGTCGGCTTCGGACACGCAACCTCAATGCCCTCGGGCATCGCATGGACGACATCATGGGAGAAACCGAGCGCAAGCTGCAGGTTCTTGCCCTGCACCTGCGCGCGGTAACCGACACCAGTGATTTCGAGCTTCTTCTCGAAGCCCTTGCTGACGCCCGTCACGAGGTTCTCGACCATGGTGCGGGACATGCCCCACATCGCACGCGCGGGCTTGGTGTCCACGCGCGGGTTCACCTTGATCCCCTCGTCCGTCATCTCGGCCAGGACCAGGTCATTGAGCACGAAGGAAAGCGTTCCCTTCGGTCCCTTGACCTCGATGTTCTGACCGTTGATCGTTGCCGTTACCCCGCTCGGCACGGGGACTGGCTTCTTGCCAATTCGAGACATATGACCAACCTGTCCAGTTCTTCAGCGGGATGTCCGCCGCATCAGAAGACGCGGCAGAGCACCTCACCACCAACATTGCTTTCCCGGGCGTCATGATCCGCCATCACGCCACGCGGCGTGGAGAGAATCGAGACACCGAGGCCGTTCGCGACGCGCGGGATGTTCCTCACCGAGGAATAGACCCGCCGACCCGGCTTGGAAACCCGCTCGATGGAACGGATCACCGGCTCGCCGTCGAAATACTTGAGCTCGATCTCAAGCTCGGACTTGCCGCCCTCGTACTCGACCGTCGAATAGCCGCGGATATACCCTTCCGAGGCCAGTACGTCGAGTACATGTTCGCGCAATTTCGACGCCGGAGACGTCACCTTGCTCTTGCGCCGCATCTGGGCATTGCGGATGCGGGTGAGCATATCGCCCAGGGGATCGGAAATCGCCATGGGATTCTCCTTACCAGCTCGACTTCACGAGGCCCGGGATAAGTCCCTTCGAGCCCAGTTCGCGAAGCGCGACGCGCGACATCTTCAGCTTGCGGTAGTAGGCACGGGGGCGACCCGTAACCTCACAGCGGTTGCGCAGGCGGACTTCCGCCGAATTGCGCGGAAGCTTGGCCAGCTTCAGACGCGCCGCGTAACGCTCTTCGAGCGACAGGCTCTCGTCGTTGGCGGCGGCCTTCAGGGCCGAACGCTTTTCCGCATATTTCTTGACCAGCCGCTCGCGCCGCTTGTTCTTCTCGACCGCGCTTTTCTTCGCCATCGTTCTGTCCTCGTTCCTTTCCCGTTACGCCTTGCGGAACGGGAAGTTGAACGCGCGCAGAAGCTCGCGCGCCTCGTCGTCCGTCTTCGCGCTCGTGCACACGATCACGTCAAGGCCCCAGATCTGGTCGACCTTGTCGTAGTTGATCTCCGGGAACACGATGTGCTCCTTGATGCCCATGGCGTAGTTGCCCCGGCCGTCGAAGCTCTTCGCATTCAGGCCACGGAAGTCACGCACGCGCGGCAGCGCGATGGTGATCAGGCGGTCGAGGAATTCGTACATCCGCTCGCCACGCAGGGTCACCTTCGCACCCAGCGGCATCCCCTCGCGCACCTTGAAGGTGGCGATGGACTTGCGCGCCTTGGTGATCACCGGCTTCTGACCGGCGATTGCCGCGAGATCCTCGGCAGCGATCTTGGCCTTCTTGCTGTCGGCCACCGCTTCGCCAACGCCCATGTTGAGAACGATCTTCTCGAGCGCAGGGATCTGCATCGCGTTCTTGTAGTTGTACTTCTCCTGCAGCGCAGGACGGATCTTGTCGAGATATTCCGTCTTGAGCCGCGGAGCCGTTTTCGTCTCAGCCATCGATCAGATCCCCCGAGCGCTTGGCCACGCGCACCTTGGTGCCGTCTTCCTTCACCTGGAACCCGACACGGGTCGCCTTGCCGTCCTTCGGATCAGCGATCGCGAGGTTCGACAGGTGCACCGGGAGTTCCTTGCTGATGATCCCGCCTTCCTGCTGGGCCGACTGGCGCTGGTGGCGACGAACGACGTTCACGCCCCGCACCACGGCCTTGTTGTCGGCAGGAATGACCTGGAGGATCTCACCGGTCTTGCCCTTGTCGCGACCGGTCAGCACGACGACCGTGTCGCCCTTCTTGAGCTTGGCAGCCATTACAGCACCTCCGGAGCGAGCGAAATCACCTTCATGTGGTTCTTCGCACGCAGCTCGCGCGGAACCGGACCGAAGATACGGGTCCCGACCGGTTCCTTGTTGTTGTTGACCAGCACGGCCGCATTGCGGTCGAACCGGATCACCGAGCCATCGGGACGGCGAATGTCCTTCGCCGTGCGCACGACAACCGCTTTCATCACGTCGCCCTTCTTGACGCGGCCGCGCGGGTTAGCCTCCTTGACGCTGACGACAATGATGTCGCCAACGCTGGCATACTTCCGCTTCGAGCCGCCGAGCACCTTGATGCACATGACACGACGGGCGCCGGAATTGTCCGCCACGTCGAGGTTTGTTTGCATCTGAATCATGACTGGCCGCCTTGTTCTTCTTTCACCGCATGCGCTTCCGCGCCGCGGTAATCACGTCAGTCCGCGGTCGAACCCTCGACAACGGTCCAGGTTTTCGTCTTCGAGAAAGGCGCGCATTCCTGGATGAAGACCAGGTCTCCAGCCTTGCACGCGTTGTTCTCGTCATGCGCCCGATACTTCTTCGTGCGGCGCACGGTCTTCTTGTACAGCGGGTGCGTGAAGCGCCGCTCCACGCGCACCGTCACCGTCTTGTCGTTGGCATCGCTGACAACGACGCCCTGCAGAACGCGCTTCGGCATCCCGTTCTCCTTACGCGCTTGTGGCCACGCGCTTTTCGCGCATGATCGTCTGAATGCGCGCGATGTCGCGCCGCACCTGGCGCACACGCGCCGTGTTCTCAAGCTGGCCCGTTGCCCGCTGGAAGCGCAGATTGAACTGCTCCTTCTTCAGCGTCTCGAGCTCGGTGCCCAGCTCGTCCAAGGTCTTAGCCCGAACGTCCGTCGCCTTCATGGCCCTGTCTCCTGGTCGTGCCTTAGTCGGCGATGCGCTGAACGAAACGGCACTTGATCGGCAGCTTCGCTGCCGCAAGGCGCATCGCCTCGCGCGCCGTGTCTTCCGGCACACCGTCAATCTCGAACATGATCCGGCCGGGCTTGACCTTGGCGGCCCAGAAGTCCGGCGAACCCTTACCCTTACCCATGCGCACTTCGGTCGGCTTCGACGAAACCGGCACGTCCGGGAAGATCCTGATCCACACACGGCCCGCACGCTTCATGTGACGGGTCATGGCACGACGGGCCGCCTCGATCTGGCGCGCGGTCACCCGCTCCGGCTCGACGGCCTTCAGGCCGAAGGCGCCGAAGTTGAGATCGGTACCGCCCTTCGCCGTGCCGTGGATCCGGCCCTTGTGCTGCTTGCGGAACTTAGTTCGCTTCGGTTGCAGCATCTCTTCTCTCTCGCTCTGCTACTGTCCGGAACGGGCCGTCGCTCACGCGGCGCGGCCACGCTCCCGACGTCCGCCACCCTGGTTCGTCCCGTCGCCCTCGACCGCGCGGCGCTCGGAAGCCATCGGGTCGTGCTCCAGGATCTCGCCCTTGAAGATCCACACCTTCACGCCGCACGTGCCATAGGCCGTGTGAGCCGTGGAAACACCGTAGTCGATGTCGGCACGCAGCGTGTGCAGCGGCACGCGGCCCTCGCGGTACCATTCGGTACGCGCGATCTCCGCGCCACCCAGACGACCGCCGCAGTTGATGCGGATGCCCTGGGCGCCCATGCGCATGGCCGACTGAACGGCACGCTTCATGGCACGGCGGAACGCGACGCGGCGCTCGAGCTGCTGCGAGATACCGTCGGCGACGAGCTGGGCGTCAACCTCGGGCTTGCGCACCTCGACGATGTTGATGTGCACGTCGGACGAGGTCATCGCGGACAGCGCCTTGCGGAGCTTCTCGATGTCGGCGCCCTTCTTGCCGATGATGACACCGGGACGGCCGGCGTGAACGGTGACGCGGCACTTCTTGTGCGGACGCTCGATCACGACCTTGGAAACGGCCGCCTGCTTCAGCTCCTTGAGAATGTACTCGCGAATGCGGAAATCCTCGTGGAGAAGCTCGCCGTATTCGCCCTTGTCCGCGTACCAGCGCGAATCCCAGGTGCGGTTGATACCGAGGCGCAGGCCGATCGGGTTAACTTTGTGTCCCATCAGGCGGTCTCCTCGACTTCGCGAACGACGATGGTCAGGTTCGAGAACGGCTTCTCGATCCGGCCGACGCGGCCACGAGCCCGCGGCTGGAAGCGCTTGATCACGAACGCCTTGCCGACGAAGGCTTCCGCCACCACGAGGCTGTCGGGATCGAGCTGATGATTGTTCTCGGCATTGGCGATTGCCGACATCAGGGTCTTCTTGACGTCGCCGGCAATGCGCTTGCGCGAAAAGGTCAGGTCGGCAATCGCCTTCTCGACCTTCTTGCCACGGATCGCGGCGGCGACCAGGTTCAGCTTGCGCGGCGAAACGCGCAGCATCCGGGCGATCGCCTTCGCCTCGTTGTCGGCGAGCGCGCGCTCGCCCTTCGGCTTGCCCATCGTTACTTCCTCTTCGCCTTCTTGTCCGCGCCGTGACCGTAGTACGTGCGGCTCGGCGAGAACTCGCCGAACTTGTGACCGATCATGTCCTCGGACACCAGCACGGGAACGTGCTTCTGGCCGTTGTAGACGCCGAACGTCAGACCCACGAACTGGGGCAGGATGGTCGAGCGGCGGCTCCACATCTTGATCACTTCGTTACGACCCGAGGCGCGGACCTTCTCTGCCTTCTTCAGCAGAAAACCGTCGACGAACGGGCCCTTCCAAACAGAACGTGCCATGTTCGGCCTCTCTTACTTCTTGCGCGCGTGGCGGCTGCGGACGATGAACTTGTCCGTGGCCTTGTTCGAACGGGTGCGCTTGCCCTTGGTCGGCTTGCCCCACGGAGTGACCGGATGACGGCCACCCGACGTGCGACCCTCACCACCACCATGCGGGTGATCGACCGGGTTCATCGCGACACCGCGGACATGCGGACGACGGCCCATCCAGCGCGAGCGGCCTGCCTTGCCCAGGTTCACGTTGCCGTGGTCCTGGTTGGAGACGGCGCCGATGGACGCCATGCAGGTGCCGAGGATGCGACGCTGCTCGCCAGACTGCAGGCGAACCGTCGTGTAACCCTGGTCACGACCGACGATCTGCGCGTAGGCACCGGCGGAGCGGGCGATCTGGCCACCCTTGCCCGGCTTCATCTCCACATTGTGGACGATGGTGCCGACCGGGATCGACGCCAGCGGCATCGCGTTGCCCGGCTTCACGTCGACCAGCTTGCCGGAGACGACCTTGTCGCCGACCGCCAAACGCTGCGGCGCCAGGATGTAGCTCAGCTCGCCGTCCTCATACTTGATGAGGGCGATGAAGGCCGTGCGGTTGGGATCGTACTCGATCCGCTCCACGGTCGCCGAAACGTCGGCCTTGGTGCGCTTGAAGTCGACCAAGCGATAGCGGCGCTTGTGACCGCCACCACGGTTCGGAGACGTCGTGCGGCCGGTGTTGTTGCGACCGCCGCTCTTCGAAAGACCCTCGGTCAGCGCCTTGACCGGCTTGCCCTTGTAGAGGCCAGCGCGGTCGACCATCACCAGCTGGCGGCGGCCGGGCGACGTAGGGTTAAAGGTCTTGAGTGCCATTTTTCCTCTCCGCCCTTACAGACCCGTCGTCACGTCGATCGACTGGCCGTCCTCGAGAGTGACAACCGCCTTCTTGACGTCCGACTGACGGCCGAAGCGGCCACGGAAACGCTTGGTCTTACCCTTGCGCACGAGCGTGTTGACCGCCGTCACCTTGACGCCGAACAGCTTCTCGACCGCAGCCTTGATCTCGGGCTTGGTCGCCGTCGGGGAGACGTTGAACACGACCTTGTTCTCTTCCGAGGCCATGGTCGCCTTCTCGGTGATCACCGGGGAAACGACCGTGTCGTAGTGCTTCAGGATGCTCATTTGAACCGCTCCTCGAGCGCCGTCACGGCGGCCTTGGTCAGGACGAGCTTTTCCCGGCGCAGGATGTCGTAGACGTTGATGCCGTCGATGGGCAGAACGTCGATCGCCGGAATGTTGCGCGATGCCAGGCAGAAGTTCCGGTCCAGATCGCTGCCGTCGATGACGAGAGCGTTCGACAGGCCGAGCTTGGCGAAGGAGGCGGCGAGCGCCTTAGTCTTCGCCTCGGTCGCGGCGGCGTTGTCGACGACGATCAGGCCCTCGGACTTGACCTTCGCGGACAGCGCATGACGCAGGCCGAGCGCGCGGATCTTCTTCGGCAGGTCGTGGGCATGGCTGCGAACGACCGGGCCGTGCGCCTTGCCACCGCCACGGAACTGCGGAGCCTTCTTGTTGCCGTGGCGCGCGCCGCCGGTGCCCTTCTGGCGGACGAACTTCTTCGTCGTGCCGGAAATCTCCGAACGCTGCTTCGCCTTGTGCGTACCCGCCTGGCGCCTGGCCAGCTGCCAGCGCACGACGCGGTGGATCAGGTCGGTGCGCGGATCGAGACCGAAGATCTCGTCGGACACCGTGATCGAACCGGCGGCGGCCCCGTCCAGGGTCTTCACCTCAAGTTCCATCACTCACTCTCCTTCTCGACCGCGGCCGCGGCGGTGGCTGCGCGGAACGCACCCGGCACCGGAACACCTTCCGGAAGCGCCTTCTTCACGGCATCGCGGATCAGGATCCAGCCACCCTTCGATCCCGGGACGGCGCCCTGGATCATGATCAGGCCGCGCTCCGGATCGGTGCGGACGATCTTGAGGTTCTGCGTGGTCACCTGCTCGGCGCCCATGTGGCCGGCCATCTTCTTGCCCTTGAAGACCTTGCCCGGATCCTGACACTGACCGATCGAGCCATGCGAACGGTGGGAAATCGACACGCCGTGCGAGGCGCGCAGACCACCGAAGTTGTGACGCTTCATGGCGCCCGCAAAACCCTTACCGATCGAGGTGCCCGTCACGTCGACGAACTGACCTTCGACAAAATGATCCGCCGTGATCTCAGCACCAACCTCGATCACGTTTTCCGCGGAAACGCGGAATTCGGCGAGCTTGCGCTTCGGCTCGACGCTGGCCACCGCAAAGTGTCCGCGCATCGCCTTGGGCGTGTTCTTAACCTTGGCCAGACCGGCGCCGACCTGCAGCGCGACATAGCCATTCTTCTCTTCCGTCCGGTGGGCGACGACCTGACAGTTTTCGAGCTTCAGCACCGTCACCGGCACATGCTCTCCCGCATCCGTGTAGATGCGCGTCATCCCAACCTTCTGTGCGATCACTCCAGAACGCATCGGCGTGTCCCCTTGTGAGCGCCTTACAGCTTGATCTCGACGTCGACACCGGCGGCCAGGTCGAGCTTCATCAGCGCGTCGACCGTCTGCGGCGTCGGATCAACGATGTCGAGAAGACGCTTGTGCGTGCGCATCTCGAACTGATCACGGCTCTTCTTGTCGATATGCGGGCCGCGAAGCACGGTGTACTTCTCGATCCGCGTGGGCAGCGGCACCGGGCCGCGCACCTGTGCACCGGTCCGTTTCGCCGTGGAGACGATCTCGCGGGTCGACGCATCGAGCACGCGATGATCGAACGCCTTGAGACGGATCCGAATGTTTTGACCGTTCATGTCTCAGTCCCCATGAGTGCGGCCCGCCGTGAACCGGCAAGCCGCCCCTGTTTCATTACTTGAGGATCGACGCGACGACGCCGGCTCCGACGGTGCGGCCGCCTTCGCGGATGGCGAAGCGCAGGCCCTCTTCCATCGCGATCGGCACGATCAGCTCGACCTCGACCGACACGTTG
>MDTD01139577.1_pt1 | contig 25641 bp, 16 predicted proteins | sample 811221 | NCBI WGS metagenome assembly MDTD01 (sample SAMN05326646, study PRJNA326480) | marine metagenome | isolation source: seawater | place: Pacific Ocean: South West | collected 2011 | reverse complement strand
TCTTCGTCTTCGTCTTCGTCTTCGTCTTCGTCTTCGTCTTCGTCTTCGTCTTCGTCTTCGTCTTCGTCATCTTCGTCATCTTCGTCTTCGTCGTCTTCATCTTTCACGCTATCATCACCAGTGACTGTAACTTGATCCTTTTTATCGTAGTAGCTATCATCATCATCGCCATCATCCGATCCAAGACTCGATCCGTCGTTTTTCGACGAGTGCTTATTCTTCACGCTGCCGTCGTCGTCGGCGGCATGTTTTTTGCTATGGTGCTTTGAATGTCCACTTAATGAATGCGAATGCGAGTGCTGCTTGTGGGACTCTTTTACGATGGCGTCGTCATCGTCGTCATCGTCGTCGTCGTCGTCGTCGTCATCATCTGCGATCTGCAAACTCTTCGGAAGAGACTTTTCGTCCCAATCCTTCGGCGGGTCCTCTGGCGGAACATTGTATTGCGACAACTGTTCGCAATACTTCGACTTGAGCTTGTGTTTGTGACACACCACCGTCGGACACGTCGGCCACGCGTCGGTCCCTTTCTTCGCGTTCTTCGTGTTACAGAATCGACACTCCGAATCCACACCGAGACATCCCGGTAATCCAGAGTTTTTACACTGCGAATCGCTGTACTGGTACCGTCCGATTTGGTGATCCTGCGCGTTGCCGACGCACTTTCCAATCTTCACACCGTCGACCATCTTGTTGTGCTCGCGCACGTGTTGACGCAAAATCGCCCACGCCAACTCCTTCTTCGACATCTTCTTACCCGCCATCTTACACCCGAACGCTTCGTTTTCGTCGCACACCGTCTGCGGGCAAATGGGCCAGTCGTGATTTCTATTCGTCGCCATGTGCGTCTGACAAAACCGACACATGGACCTGCGTCCGACGCACCCGGGAAGCGATGCGTCCTTACACTTCTTTGTCTCCACCTGAAACGTACCCGCGGCGTTATCCGCGCGCGCGTTGGCGCAATTCTTCGTCGACCCCTCCTCGACGGCGGGCCGCCTCTTCGAACCCAAGCCCGCCCGCGCGGCGTCGAGAAGATCACCGCCCGTCACGCGCGCGCCCGCGCTCGCGCACGCCACGCACGCCACCGCGAGCGCACAAACACTCACCGCGACCGCGCGAACGCCTCGAGACGCGCTCGATCGTCCACGTCGCGCGTCCGAGGTGCAAAACCAACCCTCAACACCATCATCACCGTTCGATCGTCCCTCCGCGGACGTCGTCGCGTCCACGCGCGCCGTGGACGCGCACGCCTCGACGTCGCGCGCGACGAGTAAGGGTGCGCGCTCCGCCATCTTCCCGCGCGCGCGCTCGCACCGTCGTCCGCGCGTCGCTCGAGGCGTCGTGTGACGCGAGATTGACCAAATGAGTGTTACACGGGGCGGTCGAACGGCACACGCGCGCGTTTTCGGCGCATCGATGGCGAGCGACGCGCCGAAGACGCCGAAGACGGTGCGAAAACGATGCGCGGCGTGCGGACGCAGTTGCGTGGGGTACCCGCGGTATAAGAAGCGCGACGGCGACGCGTATTATCACCGTCGCTGTCCGAGCGAGGACTTGGAGGACACCGCGGGGACGAGCGGGGACGAGCGAGGACGGCGCGGACGCGCGAGCGAGGAGGCAGAAACGAGCGATGGATACGTCACGACGCCGTCGGTGCCGCCGTCGAGCGCGCGGAGGCGACGCGTGATGCGACGGGCGGGGAAGGGGGAGGCGGCGGCGGTGGAGGCGGCGGTCGCGGCGAGACGAGGCGAGACGTCGACGAGCGGCGGCGGGGACGCGGCCGCGGTGGCGGGCGCGAGAGAACTCTCGAAGATCGCGCGGTGGATAGATGACGTCGCGTGTGGGGTGAAGAGCGTCGACGTGACGTCGACGTGGGTTCGCGGCGCGCTCGTCGCGTCGAGCGGCGTGTACGTGGCGGCGGCGTGGTTGTACGTGCTCCCGAGTTCTCTGCGCGTGGTTCTCGACATCGGCGCGTTCGCGTTACAGATGATCACGGTGAGTGGGATATTGGCCGGCGTGTTCGTGGCGACGGGATTGATCTCGCGAGAAGACGCGGCGGCGGCGCTGCGACGTCTGCGCGAGACGAAGCGAACCGCCTTCGCGTCCGCGCGCGCCGAGGCGCTCGCCGTCGTCGCCCCTCGCGATCGCGCGGGACCGTTCGAGCGAGACGTGGACGTCGCCTCGACGCCACCGCGCGTGACGTCGAACAGATTCGCGGAGGCGCCCACGGTGGAGTTCCCGGAGACGCCTCGCGGCGGTCCCTCGCCGTCGCCGGCGCCGGCGCCGGCGCCTCGACTCGGCGAGAGCGAACTCCAACGACTCCTGGACGACCAACGCGACCGCGTTCAGAGACTCACCGACGAAAAGAGAGACACCGAGTCCATGCTCGAGGAAGCGAGCGAGACGATTGAGTTCTTACGCGACGCCTTACAGAGCGTCGACGAGGCGCGCGCGAGCGATAAGCGCCGGCTCGTCGAGCTCGAGCGGAAACTCGCTCGAGACGCGCACACGGTGAAAACGCTCGCCAAACGCGTGCGTTCGAAAGAGACCGATCTCGCCGCGGCCGAACCGTGGATGTTGGAGTAGTCGCGCGCGTTGTAGTAGACATGATATGTTTGATGCGTCGTTCTCGCCGGAGAGTCCACCGAAACGCTCTCCCCGGGACGGCATCACATCGCGCCTCGCGCCATGCGGTCGCCCCGCGCGACGCCCTCGCGCGTCGTCGCGGCGTGCGTCATCCTCGCCCGCGTCTGTGCGTTCGACATCGCGCGCGCGGACGACGCGATCGACGCGCCCGGACGTCGTGAGACGGATGATTACCACTACGTCTTCTCGGCCGATTGTCAACCGTACATGACGTGGCAAGCGCGCGCGCTCTACGACTCTTGGCGCGCGATCGGGTCTCCCGGACGCATCACGCGTTTATTGTCGTGCACGGAGGCGCAGTACGAGACGTACGCGCACCTGGACGTCGTGCCGGACACGGTCAAGTGTCCAGATTTTGTGTGGTACGCCAAGGAAAAATACGGCGACGACGACGGGTACGCGGCGTATAATCTTCCGGGAGGGATGAATCACTGGGCGCAAAACGTCGGGACGGATCGAAAGTGGGTAGTGAAGCTGGACGCGGACATGTTGTTATTGAAACCGTTGACGGTGGAGGAGATTCCGGCGAAGAGAGGGACGGCGGCGAGCGGCGAGTACGATTATTTGGTGGGGACGCGAAACGGAATGGCGAAGTGGTTTTTGAACGAGGACGAGGAGCGGTTGATCGCGCCGGTGGGTGGATGGGAAATATTTGACGCGAAGGATTTCATGGCGTTGACGCCGTATTGGTTGGAGTACACGGCCAAGGTTCGCATGGATCGGAGGGTGTGGTGGCCGTATCGAGGCACGGGGGACGAGTACATCACCGAGCGAGGTCCGAGGCCGTGGATCTCGGAGATGTATGGATTCGTCTTCGGGTGCGCCAAGGCTGGAATACGACACAACGTCATGTCGTCCATTCAACTCTACGCCGGGTACACGCCGTGGGATACGCAGACCGAGGATCCGTATATCATCCATTACGGTTTGAAGATGACGGAGGGCGAGTACGATTGGGATAAACACTACGATGAAGGGCACCTCGAGCGCATGACGTGCGACACGATGGACGCGAAGCCGTTTCCGGTCGTGAAATTGCCGCAAGCGCCGAACGAAGGCGCGTCTCGGGACGAAGTCAGGCGTTACATTAAAGTGAAAATCATGTACAAGACGGTTTCGAGTATCAACGACGCCGTGCAGAGATACAACTTTGAACGATGCTCCGGTCGCGCCGAGGCGCCGCAAAAAGTCGTTCGACGGTCGCTTCCGGAGACGCAAGCGCCTCGCACGGTGGAGCCGCGGCCCGTCGTGCAAGCTCCGAATCAATTAGAAACCAAAACGCGACGAGAGATTGCGACCGAGCGCCAGAGAGAGGAACAGGTTCAGGCCGAGGCGGAGAGAAAGATACGCGAGCTCGATAACAAGCTTTATCGTGAAGAGCAGATGGAAAAGTTTTGGAATTTCGTCACGATTCTCGGTCTGTGCTACGTCCTCATGCGATTATGCAACGCAGGAAACCGAAAACGCGACGCGAGACGCCGCGCTGAGAAAAATCCCTTTAGAACAGTCAAGGCATCGTAGCTAGCGCGCATAGAAATGCATTGAATGACAACAATCTCTAGAAAAATCCATCTACTGCAGCGAGTTGACGAACATGATTCCGACCGCGAAAATAGTGATAAAGATCGGCACGGCGCTCACCAAGTACAGGGGCAAAAATCCAAAAATCGTCCCCTCCTTTTCCTCTTCCTCCTCCTCCTTGGCGGCAATTCGTCTCGGATTCGCCGTCTTGATTCCCGCCGAGCGCATCGCGATCTCTTCGTACCTCGAGGGACCGGCGTCCACGTTCGACTGTTCGACCTCCGTATCCAAACCGGGCCAATTTCTAAACTCTTCCAAAACCGTCGCCACCGCTCGCGCATCCGTCGGCGCCTCCCCGCGTTCGATCATCTCCAGCGTCTCCACCTTTTCGTCCGCGCTCACCCCGCTCTCGTCCTCAATGCCGTACTTCTCGCGATTCTCTGTCAATCGCGGATCCTCGATGCCGATGGTGAGCTTGACCTCGTTAAAAGACATCTCGCGCTTGACGTAGAGCAACTTCAGCCAATCTTTGATCTCCGTCACCATGTCGGCGATGAGGGCGGCGTCGGCGTCGCTCGGGGCGGTGGAGAACCCGTCGAAGGAAGACGGCGCGGGCGCGGAGGCGTCCTCGCCGTCGGCGGCGAACGCGATGGACGCGCGGCGACGCGTCGGCGCCGTGAAGACGCCGACCTCGGCGCGGATAGAGGTCGCGCGAAGGATGCGAGCAGACGACGCGCGCGCGACGCGCGCGGTCGCGCGCGCGTGGCACGCGGTCGCGCGAAGGGCCATCGTCGGCGTCGCGGCGTGCATCGGACGAGCGCGCGCGAGTGTGGCGATGGTGGATGGCGCGATGTCAGAGGATATCAGAGTCTCGGCGGGGACGTCATTCGGCCGTGCGCGCTTTATCGCTACGCGTCTACTCCACAGGCGCGCTTTGTCTCGAATCGAAGTCGCGTTGATCGAAACCGAACGTAACTCGGAAGTGTCGGTCGACGTTAGCGTTGATGAGGCTGTGCGCGCGGTGCGCGATGGCCATGCGTTGGTTGTGCAAAACCGCGCGAACGATATCCTCCGAGTCGGCGAGTCGGTACGCGACGATCGGTGACGCCGCGTAGGCGTTCGTCGACGGCGAAGTACCGAATTGCGAATCTTCTCGAATGAACCTGGCGTTGCGACGAATCATCCAATCAAACAGTCGTTGCCACGTGAGCGGATCCTCGTCGGTGGCGGCGGGCTCGTCGATGACGCGCGTGACGCCTCGCCAGACGATGTCAAAGAAATGCGCCTCCTCGAAATTTCCTCCACCGTCGTCTTCCGTGGTTCCGTACCCAGCGCGTTTCGCCGATTGCAACAGCCGAACGAGATCCGCGTCGTCGGGGAAATCGTCGTCTTCCATGCGTTTGCGCCACGCGCCTCTCGTCCAATGTGTGAACACTCGCGCGAGTCGTCGCCCCTCCGTCGACCCCGTCGACGACGCGTCGCATAAAAAATTGTGGATTTCATTTTCCATCGCCACCTCAAAGGCTCGACGAAAGTGATAACTGTTCCGCTTGCCGGCGCAGTGATCCAGTCGCGTCGACGTCGTCGATTCGGAAGTCGTCGGCTCGCGGCTCGAATCCGCCGCGCGTTGGCTCAAGAGTTCTTCCCACGGATCGCGCTCGCGGTAAAACGATCGTTCGAGCGTCTCGTTAAATTCTGATTTCCACCAGTGACTCACGGCGAACGTGTACGGCTCCGACTCGACGGTGTGCAGCCAACCGCTAGGAATGAAGAGCGCATCGCCCTCCTCGAGCCGCACGCTCGCGTACTTTGCGCCATCCTCGACGCACCGCGCGTCGACGTGGTTCGAACCATCCGTTCCGACCGTCTCTAATCTGAGTGTACCCGCAACCTCACCGCTCTCCGCGGCCGCGTACGGCGCGTTCACCAGCGCGCGCAACGTCACGCGTTTCGCTCCGCACGCGACGAACAAGACGTTGTCGTAGTTGTCATAGTGCCAATTCGTCACCACCGACTTGTTCGCGTTCACCCACGCGTGTCTCTGCGCGCCCACGCGCGCACAAAACTTCCGAAACGCCTCCGTGTACACCTCACCGTCGATCTCGGCGTCGCCGACGCTCGACGCGGACATTTGCGCTCCGTACGCGCCTTCCAGTCCTCCGTCGACGAACCTCTCGAACGCCTCCGCGTCCACCTCCACCGACCGTCCTCGCCCAACGCATCCATCGAACGCATCGTTCTCGACGTCCCCACGACCTCCCTCCCCCTCTCTCGCGCGCATCAGGAGCGACGCGCGCTCGCCCTCGCGCGGCGTCGTCCCGAACGCCTCGGCCCATCTCGCCGTCGCCCTCTTCCCCTCGCGCTCGCACGCGCGCGTCGTCGCCGCGATCGCCTCGCGCGAGACGAACGGGTTCACCTCTCGCGACGTCGTCGCCTCGCCCGCGTCCCTCGACGTCCACGCGCGCGCCTCGGACCGCGTCGACATTCGGTGAATCGACGCTTCGATTCCCTCGCGCGCGTTCGAGTCACCGTCGTCGCCACCGTCGCCCGCCTCGCTCGACGACACCGACGCGCGCGCGCGTTTCACCATGACGCGCGCACCGCGAGACGACGATCGCGCGCGTCACCGTCTCCCGCGCCTCTGAACGTCATCATTCATTCATTCCAAAATTCAACAATCTTCACTCATCGGCGCGTCGCGCGCGCGCGCGCGGAGGAGACGAGACGAGGACCATGAGCACGAAACACCTGCAACTGAAGCGCGAGATCCTCCGCGCGATCGCCATGCTCGAGGATTACACGTCGTCGGCGACGGCTGATAACGACATGGAGATTGGATCCGAGGCGCTGCGCACCGCGCGCGGTGTCGCCTTCCTGACGTCGTACACGGTGGGATTCTTCGGTGGGGGCACGTTCACGCACGGCGTGTTGATCGCGAAGAAGCCCGGGAGCGAGGAGTGGGGCGCGCCCGTGGCGCTGAGCGGAGGCGGGGCCACGGGCATGTTCGGCGTGGGATACAAGGAGGACGCGCAGGTGTACGTCTTGGACACGGATGAGGCGGTGGAGACGTGTTTCAGCGAACAGAGCGTCAAGGTTGGACTCACGGCGAGCGTGAGTCTCGGACCGTTGGGTCGGTCGATCGATGGGAGCGCGTTCATCGGCATGGACGCCAAGTACGTGGACGGGCGAGAGGCGCGCAAAGCCGTCGGCGTGCACCACTACTCGTACTCGAAGGGCGTGTTCCTCGGCGCCGGGGTGGAGGTGACGTATTTCAGCACTCGAGACGACGATACGAGAGATTTCTACGGTCTCAGCGACGCGAACGTACCGGAGGCGCAGTTACCGACGGCGAGGATGATCGTGCGAGGCGAGGTGGCCATCGACACGACGGCGCATCCAGAGGTGGAACAGTTGCTCAGCGCCGTGCAGTTCGCCGCGGGAGACGATCGACCGGGGGCGATGAACACTCGAGGAACGAGTTGGTCGACGATGATGTGAGATCAGATCGCGTTCGCGTCCATCCCGTTGTCATGTAACCCACGCGCACGTCTCTCGCGCGCGCGTCCCGGAGTCGCTCGGCGCGCGTGCATTCATTTCATGTCGCGCATTCATTCATTCATCCTCGGAAACGACGTCATTCGACGACGCGCGCCATGTCGCGCGCGACGCGGCGCCCGCGGCGCGTCACGTTCCGCGCGTTCACGCGCGCGTGCGTCGCGTCGGCGTGTCTCGGCGTCGTCGCGGTGTGTACCGCGCGACGAGATGCGCGCACGATGATGGCACGGTCGTCGTCATCATCGATCCGCGGTGACGCCGTCCCGTCGACGTCGACCGCGCGCGACTCGTCCGTGACGCCGTCGATGCGTTCGCGCGATGAACTGCGCGCGCCGACGGCGTGGACGTCGCGCGTCGAGGTCCCGAGAGACGGCGCGAGGACGGGGACGGGGACGTGCGCGCCGCCGGGCGAGCGCCGGGACGCGCGCGGGGACGTCGACGCGCTCGAGACGACCGAGGCGTGCGCGCGTCTCGATGCGTTGCGACCGAAAGATTCGTCCGAGTACGGGGTGTTGGTGATCGCGAGAGGTGGGGTGAAGGCGCGAGTGGAGGCGGCGAAGGCGGCGAAGGCGCGCGCGGTGGTGGCGGCGGCGACGAGCGAGCGCGAGGCGCAAGAGATTGAAGATGCGGGCGTGCCGGTGCACTTACCGAGGGAGAGAGCGGATGCGAACGGTGATGGATGGTTGACGGTGGCGTGGGTGCTCGAACGCGGGCACGTCGCGGTGTTGGCGTCGTCGGAGGTGCGATTTAAATCGAATCCGTTGGTGGCGCTGCGCGACGACGGCGCCGACGTGAGCGGAACCGTGCGCGGCGATGGACGCCGGTCGGCGCGCGTGCAGGGAATGTCCGATCCGAAGATGGGATGGTCGCGGTACTCGCAGTCGATGGTGGTGCCGCTGATCAGAACGTCGTTCGTGGTGTTGCGTCCGACTCGAGCGACGCGGTCGCTCGCGGAGTGGTTGGCGTCGAGCGAGACGGATTACGACGCCACCGACGACGCGTTCACGGACGAGGTGCTGTTACCGGCGCACGACGCTCGACAACGCGCGGGTGTGTCGTTTAGATTGCTCAACTCGGAGTGTTTTAGCGAAAACGGAGACGTTGTCGCCGTGCCGGATGGGACGACGAGGTGGAACGGCGAGAGAACGGGCGAAAACGCCATCATAGCGGAGAAACCAGACTTTACGACCGCCAAAGCGCACGTGACGCGCGACGAAAAGTGCGCCATCGCGAAAAGGGAAGCGAGAGTGGGTCCGGAACCGCGACCTTTGCGATACATCGCCGATCCTAAGGGTGATTACCCAGTCGGGTGCGATGAGTTTCCGGATTTGTGCGACGTCGTGCGACGAGTCGCGCTCAATCGCGAAGTGCTCGCGGCGGTGAGTAACAAGAATATTTTTTACATGTTGGGACTGTACATAGACGGATTGAAGAGGACGAACATCACGAATTACGTCATCGTCGCCCTGGATGAGGAGACGGCGGAGTGGTGTAAAGAGCGCGACGTGCCGTACTACCATCGCGAGCTCAAATCCATCACGGGGTCGACGGATAACCACGCGACGTCGGGATTAAAGTTTCGCGTGCTCAATGAGTTCGTTTCCACGGGAACCTCCGTGTTGCTGTCCGACGTCGACGTGGTTTGGATGCAAGATCCGTTCGCTAATGGATTGAACGCGAAGAACGAGCGTTTGATTTATCGAGACTCAGACGTCGAGGGCATGACTGACGGATGGGACGACGTCTCGTCCTACGGATTTTCGTGGAATGGGATGCGACGCTTGATCGCGAGAAATAGTGGATTGTTTTACGTCGCCGCGACGCACGAGACGAAGGCGATGATGACGAGGTTAGCGGAACGCATGGCGACGGAGAAACATCTGTGGGATCAAACGGGGTACAACGAGGAACAGGTGTACTTGTGGGGACAACCCGGACGAGGCGCATACGCGGGCGTGAGTCAGCGTATCATGAATTACATTTGTTTCCAAAACTCCAAGTACTTGTTCCGCTTCATGCGCGAGGACGAGGAACTGTACCCGGATTTCCGACCGGCGAGCGTGCACATCAACTACCATCCCGAAAAACCCGATCGCATGGTATCTGTCATCGCGCAGTATTGGAATGGGGAGGCGAACGCCATCGACGTGTGGCATTGGGGCGAAGGGAGGAGAAACTTTGACGAGTGCACGCGCCGCGAGGATGACGACGGAATAGCGGAATCGGCGCTCGCGCGCGCGTTGGTGAAACGAACGAAAACGACGCCAGGCAAGTGGGGAGGTGCATCTGGATTAAAGCTCGATGAAGACGGGACGCTCACGACGCCTTGGGGCCGGGGTAAGTGGGGGATCGTACCGTCGAAGGAGGGTTCCGTGTACATGGACTTTATAGGCGCGGCGCACACGCTCGAGTTAACGAGCGGTTCCGTCGAGGACGAGAACGCGGAGTTCACGTTCAAATCCACGCGGTGCAAGGATGGGGATGAAGTCGAGGTGCGCGTGTAGACGCGTACGCATCAGTAGAGACCGAGAGACGGTTGAGTCATTATTAATCGAAGCCGCCTCTTCTAGGTAGTGATACACTAATTCTTCTTCGCCCTCTTCTTCTCCTTCCCACCGGAATCGTCGTCCGACTCCTTCGCCCTCTTCTTTTCCTTCTTTTCCTTCTTCTCCTTCTTCTCCTTCTTCTCCTTCTTCTCCTTCTTCTCCTTCTTCTCCTTTTTTTCCTTTTTCGCCTTCTTCTCCTCGGCGACGGGCTCCGTCTCCGCCTTCGGCGGCGTTCGACCCGGGTCCTCTCCAGCCACCCTCGCGCGCGCACTCCTCGCCTTGGACTTGTGTTTCTTCCCATTCGCGTGACCGATGAGCGTCTCCTCACTCGTACACGTCACCCCACAACACGAACACGTCCACGGCGGCCTCGTCGCCAAAAACTCGTCCCGCGCGCCGCCGCCGCCGCCGCCGCCGCCGCCGCCGCCGCCGCCCCCCCCCTTCCCCTCCGCCCCTCTCGCCCGCGCCGCCGCGAGTATCCCCTCCCCCCCGGGCTTCGTCGCCGCCAACGCGTACTTCTCGTGCTCCGTCACGCACGAGACGTGTCCGCGCACGCTCCACCGATCGAAGGTCGCGCTGCAATCGATGCACGAAAACGCCTCGGCGGCGCATCGATGGGCGTGCGCATTCACCTTTGGTTTCTTGAGCGTCTCCCCGCACGATTCGCACATGAACCACGGCATGACGACCGATCGAACGCCGCGCGACGACGCGAGGCCCCGAGACGCGACACTGCGCGCGCGCGACACTGCGGACGCGCGCGCGCGCGGACGGGCGTGTGGGACGCGATTGATGATTGACCGGTCGTGACTCGTCAAGGAGTCCCTCTCGTGGTCGGTCGAGCCGAACCGACGCGCGCGGGTCACACGCGCGCGCGCGAGCGCCGAGGCTCGCGACCCGCGCGCGGGGCGCGCCCGCGACGCGCGATGGGGTTCATAAAACGTTTCTTCACGCGCGCCAAGAGTTCGAAACGCGCCGAGCGGGGCGCGCTCGGCGCCTCGAGCGCGGACGCGCGCGCGATGGCGTCGGCATCCGCGTCCGCGTCCGCGTCCGCGTCCGTCGTCGATGGACTCGACGCGCGGACGAAGAGGATGGAGAGTTCCTCTCGCGCGCGTTTCGTCGCCGTGAGCAACGACGCGAACGAACATCACACGTACGCGCGCATCGAGTGTCCCGATCGCGTCGGGCTCCTGAGCGAGATCGCCGCGCGGTTGTGCGCCGAGGACGTGTGCGTCGTGCAGGCGGAGGTGATGCGGGACAGTAAGCGCGCGGTGTACACGCTGTACGTGTGCGAGGAGGAGACGAGGTGTAAACTGAGCGAACAGGCGGGGGAGCGAATCGCGGACGCGTTGGAGGATATCGTGGGTCGAGACGCGACGGCGGCGGGCGGCGGCGGCGGCGGCGAAAGAGGCGAGAGAGAGGGAGGCGGCGAAAGAGGCGAGAGAGGCGACCGAGGCGCGCGCGCGGAGACGCGAGGAGATGCGAACGCGGTGCACGGTGGAGACGGTGACGTGGTGACGAGGCTCGGTCCGCAACCGGAGGAGGATAGAGACGAGACGTTTACGTCCAAGGAACGAAGCGTGCACGGCATTTCCTTTGACGACAGAGACGTCGAAAACGCCACCGAGATTAAAATGCAAGTCTTGGACAGACGAGGATTGATGGCGGATTTTTGCAAGGCGTGCGTTGCCAAGGGCATAAGCGTGATTCGAGGAACGCTGTACACGGTCGGGGACACGGTGGAGAATTGTTTCTTACTCCTCGACACGAAGACACACGGCAAGGTGAACGAAAAGGATTTGGCGTACATTAAATCCGCGCTTCTCCTTCGACGCCAGCGCCGCGCCATCTCGCAGCGGTTGTCCATCCCTCGAGACGCGGATTTCGTCCCGCTCGAGCAAACGTTACCGGGAGGAAACGAGGATTTGAGTGGGATTCAAAACACGCAATTCATCGACGCCGCGACCCCGATGCAATCGTGGGAACTCGAAATTTTCGCCTCGGCGCTTCGTTCGATTCCCGCCGTGCGACACGCCGGGTTGGCGGGATTATTGGTCGAGTCGCTCGGCGCCGCGGCGACGAGACTCGTGTTTCCCGAGGGCGAGACGGTGTTGCAGGCGGGTGAGGGCGCGGATACGTTTTACATTCTCATCGACGGCAAGGTGAACGTGAGTCCCGACGGCGCGACGTTGAAATCGGGAGACACGTGGGGCGAAGAGGTGCTCACTGAACCCACGCCGTCGTCGTCGACGCTCGTCGCGGCGGAGGAATCCGTCTTGCTCGGCATCACGCGAAAGGCGTTCGCCAAGGTGATTCGAGACGTCATGTCTCGCGCTCGCAAGGCGGCGTACGACACCGTCATGGCGTGTCCGGTGTTCAAACCGTTTGAGCACGCGAGTTTGGAGGCGCTGAGCGAATTATTGGTCCAGCGCGGTCGACGCGCCTATCGCGCGGGCGAAGTCATCTATCGAGACGGTATGCAGGCGAAGATGTTCATGGTGATGGACGGGGAGGTGGAGCGACGAGACGAAGGGACGTCGACGAGCGAAAAGACGAAAATCACGAGCGGTGGGTACTTTGGGGATGAAATTTTGACCGGAGAGACGACGCTGACGGGAGTGTACATCGCCGTCACCGACGTCGTCATCTTGACGTGCACGCAAAACTTTGTCTTGCAAGTCATCGGCGTCGATTCCGTCAACGCCGACACCAACAGACGATCGTCAGCCGGAGGTTCGAACGATCGTTCGGGTGGTGTGAACATTCCTGGCGTTGATGGACGACAACGAGGATCGAACAGCGCGTTGGCGGGACTCTCGCTCTCCGCCATTCCGAGCGCGCCCAATCTCACGGGAGTTTTAGGCGGATCGAGCGACGAATCGAGCTCGAGCGGCATCGTGTTCAAGTCCGTGTCCGCGACGGAGAGAAAACCTCCGCGTGCACGCAATAGTTTGCTTCAAAAGACGAGCACCTACGCGGGATCGACCGGGCACTTGCCCGCGTTGGCGGAGCATCCGTCGCCGCCGCGCGCGCTTGGACGCTCCGCCGGGGACGCCGCGGGGACTCCTGATCCATCGTCCAAAAGGGAGAAGACTGCCAACGTCACGTCGTCGCTCAGCCCCGCGCTTCGTTCGCACAGCCCCACGCTCGAACAGTTGCAAAGCGCCAAGACGCTCGATGAATTCGACGTCGTCGACGTGCTCGGGCAAGGCATGGTGGGTCTCGTCTTGCGCGCCAAGCACAGGACGTCGGGTAAAGTGTGCGCCATCAAAACCATGCCCAAGTCGCAAATCATGGAGCACGGGGAGGAGGAACACTGTATGGCGGAGGTGCGCGCGCTCAAAGAGCTTCGACACGCGCCGTTCGTGTGCAATTACTACGCGTCATTTCAAGATCCGTGGGCGTTGTATCTGGTCATGGAGGATTGCGTCGGCGACATGTTCGACTTGTTCAATCAGAGCGGTCTGCCCGGGATCGGGCAAATCAAGGTCTACACCGCACAAGTGTTGCTCGGCCTGGAGTACATTCACAACGCCGGGTACGTGTATCGCGACATGAAACCGGAAAATCTCCTCTTGCGATCGGACGGATCCATCACCATCGGCGATTTCGGTTTTGCGAAAAAATTGGAAAAGGGCGAGCGCGCGTACACAATCTGCGGAACGCCGGATTATCTCGCCCCGGAGCTCATCCTCCACCAAGGGTGCACGCGCGCGGCGGATATATGGGCGTTCGGGATCTTGGTGTTCGAGATGATTGCCGGCTTCCCTCCGTTTCGCGATAGAAAGAGACGCGAATTGTACAAGCGCATCGTGCGCGCCGATTTCGCCGCGGTGCCCGTACCGCGACGCATGGACAACGACGTGCACGACATGTTGATGCAGATATTCGTGCGCGATGAGTCTCTCCGTTTGGGCATTCGCGCGCCCGGCGTGAGCGCCATCAAGGGCCACGCGTGGTTCGAAACCATCGATTGGAACGCGGTGATGAGCGGTCAACTTCGACCGCTGCACTTCTTACCAGACCAATTGGGCGACCGCGACCGCGAGGAGTCGGTGTCGAAAATTCGAGACGGCGCCACTGGAAAGTTTACGTGGATGACGACGACGAAGAGTTCGCTCGCGACGGAAAAAATATTCGCCGACTATTGAATTTCTTTTACAATGTAATGCTACAAGTACGTACAAAAACAAAAACTCCCTACGCCGCGCCGTACGACGGCGCCGCGCTCTCGTTTCGGCGATCTTCCTCGCGAAGTAATTCGACCCAATCCGGTTCCGGATGGTCGACGTTCCACTGCGCGAAAAACACGGTGGGCGGCGGTTCGTCGTCACCGCGCTCTCTCGCCTCCATCGTCGCGCGTTCAAAGTCTCGCAACATTTCCATGAATCGCTCCTGCCGCTTCTTGTGCACCCTCGCCCCCATACCGTACCGCGGCCAACAGTTCCCGCAGCACCCGAAGCAACACGCGAGCCAGAAAAACATGTGCACGACGAGATAACACAGAAACACGGCGACCGAGACGAGCGCCGCGCACAACGCGACCACCAAACACAACGCACCGATCAACTGTCCCAACACCGGCGTCGCCATCGCCTTTATCAACCACGGCGGCAAGTGCACCGCCGCCGCCCCTTCTTTACTCTGCCACTCCCCGAACGATTCCGCCTTGGCGTCGCGCACGTCCACCCTCGCCGCGTACAAGTCATACGCCGCGCGCAGCGCCGGTGTCGTCAGCGTCGAGTGCGCGCTCGTCACCACCGCCATCGCCTCCGTCGCTCGCGGATCCCGACACTTATCCGGATGCAACACGCGCGCCAAGGTTCGATACGCCCGCTTCACCTCGCCCGCGCTCGCCCCGCGAGAGACGTCGAGGACGCGATAATAATCGCGCTGCTCTCGCAGCACGCGGGCGCACGCCTCCGTCCCGCTCTCCGCGCGCTCGGTGTCGGACATCACTGGACGTCGCGGTCGTTCGTTCGTTTCGTTTCGTTCGTCGACGCGTCGCGCGGCGCGCGTCGACGAATCCGACGAATCCATTCATTCGTGTTGGCGCTCGGCCGGGACACGACCCATCACTTTTGCCGACAAAGCGTATGCGCGGAGGACTTTAGGCACGCGTACTCCAAGATGTGTATATTGTACGTCACGTTAGCTCAGTTGGTAGAGCGCACGCCTTTTACGTATCACACGACACACGACGCAACGTACATCGACGTTCTCTATGCGCGAGTACGCGTATGCATGTCGAACGCATCACAGCGTTCGGCCGGCTGTTCCCTCCGTGAGGACAGCGTGTGGTCAAGGGTTCGAGCCCCTTACGTGATATTTTTAGTCTTAAATCGTACCACAATATGTATCACATGTCCGAATAAATGTCCGATAAAAAATTAAAAATATTTTTTTGCATCCTGGGGCATCCTGCATCCTGGGGAGACTCTCTGAAGGCTCTGAGGCTCTGACAGTCTGAAGGCGTGAGACAAAAATGAAATACTCGTTTGGTACCGTTTGTAGATGAGCACAGTTAATGACAACTCATGCCTTCTTCATCCTCATTCATTCCCCGCCGTCACTTGGCAACACTTACGGGCTTTTCCCGTTGTTAGTTTTTCGGGTGAAAAAAAACTAACAACGGGAACGAACCGTAATATTTGCGAGTCCTTCCACCGCAACAACGATTTCGCCGTCTGCGTCTCGCGTGATGTACAACTGATCGTTGAGGACGCCAACGCGCCCGATGATCCGGTTTATCTGTCATGACGTTTCATTTCCTCGATGGTGTCAAAGATGTTGTCGCCATTCTACATTTTTTGCGCGGCGGCTGCTCTCGAGTGTTTGTTCGCTCCGCGCGCCGATGACGCTTCTCAATCTAAAACTGCTCGATATGTAGAGTCATAGATGTTTTGGTCCGAATATACGCACTCTCAGCTGTTTTGCGCAAAACTAAAAAAACGTGGTGCGCTTTGTCGCTTTTTCTGTCGATGCACGTGAATGAATATGAATGAAATGAATGAATGAGTGATGTCATCATGACGTCACTCGCGCGACGCGGTCGAGCGCGCGAGACGGCGCGAGACCGCTCGAGAGCGCTCGAGAGCGCGCGCTCGCGTTCGCGCGCGTCGTCGTCGTCGCCCGCGCGTTCGCGCGATCGCGATGACGGCGCCGCGTCGCGCGTGCGTCGTGGGCGGTGGGGCGGTCGGACTCGCGTGCGCGGCACACGTCGCGCGCGCGCTTCGATCGACGGCCTCGACCTCGACCTCGACCTCGGCCTCCGACGTCTCGATCACCGTCGTGGACGACGGCGCGCGACGCGCGCCGGCGTCGGTGGGGAACGCGGGGACGATGGCGTCGTACGCGGCGTTGGCGGCGCCGGCGCCGGGCGCGTGGCGACGCGCGCTGCTCGACGCCTCGGGGGCGACGAGGAGCGGGTTTCGAGTGAGCGGGCGAGGCGCGGTGACGGTCGACGCGTGTCGATGGGCCCTGGGGACGTTGGCGCACTGTTCGCGAGCGAAGCGTCGAGAGACGGCGTCGGCGTTGGGCGCGTTGTTACGCGAGGCGGAGGAGGCGTGGGAGACGCTCGCGAGCGACGCGTTTTTACGGTTGAAGACGCGCGAACGCGCGAAGAGAGCGGGGTATTTGTTGTTGACGTCGGACGTGGACGCGACGGACGGTGACGAGGCGTTGAGAGCCGAGGCGTTGGGACGCGGCGGAGGTCGGATTTCGGAAAAGATGTACGCGCGCGACGCGGCGGCGCTGGAACCGAATCTGAGCGAACGCGCGCGCGCGGGAGGAGGATTGTTTTTCGATCGCGGGTGGAGCGTGATGGATTTGGACGCGTTGATGGAGGACATGCGCGAGAGTATTCTTCGAGAATTTCCCGAGACGCGATTCGTCGACGCGCGCGCGACGAGCGTCGAAAAGACGACGGCGAACGCGTCCGTCGTGCGTCTGGACGACGGCGACGCCGTCGAAGACGTCGACGTCGTCGTCGTCGCCGCGGGCGCGTACAGTAAAGATTTAGCGTCGCAGTGCGGCGATGTGTTACCTCTGGACACCGAGCGCGGGTACCACGTCGAATTCGACGTGGATGAGTTTCCGATTTCTCGCGCCGTGTGTTACTCGCCGGGCGGATTCATCGTCTCGCCGATGGAGGATCGACGAACGAATCGTAAATTTATACGCGCCGCGGGATTGATCGAGCTCGGCGGTCTCGACGCGCCGCCCACGGCGCGCGCGTTCGATGATTTGGAGGCATCCGCGCGCGCGCTCTTCAAACCGGGCGCGCTCCCGCGAAGACGAGACCCACGTCGGGATTGGCTCGGATTTCGGCCGACGCTTCCGGATTACGTCCCCGTCATCGGTCGCGCGAGCGCGAACGAAAACGTCATCTACGCGTTCGGGCATCAACACGTCGGATTGACGCTCGCGGCGATCACGGGACGACTCGTGGGCGAACTCGCGGCGGGGAGGACGCCGAGCGTGAATCTCGACGCGTACTCGCCGAGGCGGTTTCGAGACGCGTGGTGGTGGCGAGGAACGTGACGCGGGCGTGTATTACGCGTTTACTAGTGCTAGTGTAGTAGTGTAGTCGAATCGGTGGTTGCGTCGTCGTTCACGCGAACCACGTCTTCCACGCGGCGAAAGCCGCGGCGACGACGAAACACGCGACGAGCGCCGCTCGACGAAACCGAGACAAAGACGTCTTTGCACCGCCGTCTTCGTCTCCGCCGTCGCTCGACGCGAACTGAAACCACTTATCCAGTAAATCATTCAGCCTGTCTCGCCGCGGTCTCCGAAGCACGGCGAGCGAATCGAGAAACGAGACGTCGAGCGTCCCCGCGCGTTGCAGCCACGGTTCGCCGTCAATCTGCACGGGTAAATCCCGTTTGAGTTCCACGCGCACGCGACGTCCCTGCGCCACCTGCACGGGTTTCGCCACGCGCGCGTTGAGTTGACCCAAGTGTAACGCTCCCGTCACGGCGACGATTTCGAGCGCACCGTCGTCCTCGCGAGACTTTGTAAACGTCGCGTCGCCCCTCGCGCCTCGATCCGCGCTCGACCACATGCGCACGCCGCCGCTGAAAGAATTGATATTCAACAGGATGATGCCCTCGGTGTCGCTCGGGAACTCCACCACGCGATCGTCCACGACAACGACGACGTCCTCGTCGAGTCGCGCGAACGAGTGTTGCAGAAAATCTCTCGCGCCGAAGACGGCGTACAAGAGTTTATTCGTCGCGGCGTGCGCGAAGAGCCACGAAAACCGCGCATCCTTGCGCACGGTGTCGAACGCGAGCGCGGCGCGCGCGTCGACGCCGATGCCGAGATAATTGGTAAACACTCGCGTCGTCGTCTCGGCGCGTCCTCGACGTCGAGCGTCGAGCTTCCATCGATCGACGCCGCCGACGTCGGCGCGACGGAGCGTCGACACCAATCTGCGCTCGTCGAATAACCGCTCGTCGTCCCACACGTCGTCGTTCCATCCGAGCACGCGCGCGAGATCGTTTCCCGTGCCCAGAGGCGCGATGGCGATCGGCGGCGGCGTTCGCACGCGACGAAGCGCGTCGGCGACGTGTCCCACCGTTCCGTCGCCGCCGGCGACGAGCACGCGCGTCGAGCGCGCGTCCCACATCGTCGCCTCGGGATCGCCTCGATCGATCGCCGCGGCGAGTTTCGTCGCGTCCAACACCCTGTGCGGCGGTTTCAACGCGCGCCTGAGTCGTCGAAGCACCTCTTTCCCTCGTCGTCCGCCGCTCTTCGCGTTCACGAAGACGACGACGTCGCGCGCGTCGTTTTCGGCGTCTTCGGCGTCGCGACTCGACGCCTCGCGCGCGAACACCGTCGGTCGGCCCGCGCGGACGCACCGCCGACGACGCGATGGAAACGACGTCGTTGTCGTCGTCGAGACTCGAACCGACGCGCTCGGCGCGCCCCGCGCGGGGTACCCATCCATCTATCGTCTCTTCTTTTCCTCGCTTCGGCGGTTCGCCAGGTACGCGTCGAGCTCGCGTTTGCTCTGAGGCGGTCTCGGTCCCTCCGGTGGGTACACCACGTACGCGCGCTGCGTCGCGAAGCAAAAAAAAAAAGCGGTCTCGTCAGTCTCATCGTCGTCCGGGCGGCGTTCACGGCGCCTCGTCGTCGTTCGCGCGTTTTCCATCGCGCGCGCGCACGTTTCTGATGATGCTCTCCAAATTTTCAGGATTCACCGCGAACGTCGCGGTGAGCGCGATCGGCACGGCGAGGTAGGTGAAAAACTTGAACCCCTCCAACCACGGTTTACCCATGCCCGAGTCCCCCGCGCGCGCGACGCGCGTCGGACGGTGCGGACGTCCAGACTTTTTGAGCTCGGCTCGAAAGAAAACCGTTCGAGTGGGAACGAAGTCGCGAGAGACGCGCGCGCGCGCTCGGCGTCGCGACGACGAGTGGTCCGCGCGCGACGAACGCGCGCGATGGCGTCGGACGTCGCGACGCTCGAGCGACGCGCGCGCGCGTTGAGGGATGAGCTCGCGTCTCGAGACGTCATGCTCGAGGCGGTGCAGACGCAGTGTAAGTTGGACGTGGAATCGGCGCGAGAGGAGCGGGACGCGGCGAACGCGCGCGCGGAGGAGGAGCGCTCGATGCGTTTGGAGGCGGCGGCGATGGCGGTGTGCGCGCTGGAGGAGAAACAGAGGTTGGAGGAGGAGTTGGCGCGCGCGTCGGAGACGGCGCGCGCCGAGGCGGAGACGCGCGCCGAGGCGACGTCGACGCGCGAGCGCGAGTTGGAGAAGACTTTGGAGGAATTGAGCGAACGGTTGGCGCGTGCGGAGGTCGGGATGCGTGCGGCGGGTTCAGAGACGCCCGCGCCGACGCCGGGACGATCGCCTTCGGGCGCGTCGTTCGCAAAAAAGCTCGCCATCGCAGAGGCGCGAGCGAGAGGGAACATGGAGAAACAGCGGGAGGAGTTGTTACAGTTTTTACATCGCGAGCGTCGACGTGGGGTGGAGCGACGCGACGAGCGACGCGGGCGAGGTCTCGACGCGGACGCGGCGTCCTCGTCGGACGACGAAATCGACGACGAGGAAATCGACGCGGGCGATGGAAGGAAGAAGAGCGCGGTCGAGTGGGGTATAGAGCGAAGCGAAGCGTACACGGCGATGTCTGAATTGTTACAGCGTCTGTGTGACGTCCTCGAACGCGCGAACGAACTCGCGACCGTTGAGGATGCGCCGAACGGCGACGCGGTCGTCTCCGCCGAGGACGACGCCGACGCGGACGCGACGGACGACCCACCCGCGAGATCGTGGTCGACGGCGGCGGCCGACCTTCGAGACCCCGATCCGACGCTCGAGCGTCTCGTGCGCTGGCTCGAGAACGTGGACGAGGCGAAAACGCTCGACGCGTCGGCGACGCTCTCCGAACTCGCGTCTCGCGTTTCGGCGGCCGCGCACGCCGTCGTCTTCTCTCTCCGACGCGCCGTCTCCGCCGCGGCAACGCACGAATCCCAGACCCATGAGGCGTACGCTATCGCCGAGGAGGCCGCCGAAGTGTACCGTCTGCATCTCGCCCAGGCGGAGTCGCGCGCGTCCATGGCGGAGCTCCGCGCGTCCGCCGCCGAGGAAGCTGCCGAGACCGTCACCGAACTCTGCGCCGACGCTCGTCGTCACGCCGACGCCTCCGCCAAACTCGCCGAGAGTTCCCGTCGGGAGCTTCAACGACGCGAGACCGAGCTCGCGCTTCGCGAGATCACCGCCGCGTCGACCAACGTGTCGTCGCCGTCTCGCGCGTCCGTCGCCGACGTCCTCGGCGAGCGCGCAGCGGACCGCGTCCGCGCCCGCGCGCTCGCCCCGTTCCCGACACCGATATAGTTATCACCCGTTTCACATTCATCCAAGGCGTCTTCGCATTCCGCGCGTCGCGCCTCTCCTCGCGCGACTTCGCGCGCGCGTCCTCGTCAGCGTCGCCGCGAAACCCTTCACACCGACCCCGCCGCGCCCCGTCGCGTCACTCGGTACCGACCGGATCCGCGCGACCGCGCACGCGATAGCATCGCGCGCGCGCACGTTTAGCGTCGTTTGGCGCGTTCGCACGCCGATATCGAGCCGCGCGCACCGCGCGAGCGCGCACGCCCGCGCGCGATCTCCCACGGTTACATTTTCGGGAACGTGTCCATTGGTGACGCCCAGCGTCGACCGAACCGCTCGCGAGGCGAGTGATGGGGTGCGTGAGCTCTAAGACGACGGATGATGCGTCCGCCGCGAGCGGTGGAGGCGAGCCGGTGAAGGCGACGCCGGTGAAGGCGACGGAGAAGACAGCCGCGGCGGAGGGGGCGAGCGAGTTTCGCGAGGTGAGCCTGAGTCCGAAGTCGGGCGGAGGGAAGAAGGCGACCGCGAGCGAGGGAGGCGGCTCGACGCCGCTCGCGAAGCCCAAGGCGGCGGTGGACGAGAAATTGGTGCACGAGATGTCTGAGGCGGTGACGAGCGTGAAGGCAAAACCGGCGGCGACGAAGACGGCGTCGGGCGTGAAGAACATTCCTAAACCGAAACCGATCGCGAACGCAGAGAACGGCGGCCCTCCGCTGGAGAAGTCGAAGACGCAGAGAAAGAATGAACGCAGACGTCAGCGAGAGAAACAGAAGAAGGCGGAAGAGAAGCAGGCGAACGCACTACGCGCCATGAGCGGTTTGACGGTGTCCGTCGATCGAGACCTCTATTAAGCTTACGTTACAACGACGGATTGATTGTTGATACGAATGACTCCATCACTACTCACCTCTCCTCGAAAAGCTCCCCGTGTAATAGCCCGCGTAGTACCACGCGAGGAGTAAATTGGCGAGCTCGTCCGGATCGTACCCATTGTCCGCGTACGACGCCGCCGTCTCGCGCGCGGATTCCGTGACATCCGGCGGCGGTCTCGGTGGTCCTCGAGGCGACCGCGAGACGGGCGGCGAGCGATGGTACCCGGGCGCGAATTCTGTGACATCCGGCGGCGGTCTCGGCGGTCCTCGAGGCGACCGCGAGACGGGCGGCGAGCGACGGTACCCGGGCGCCGCCGGCGCCGGCGCGCGACCGAACGGCGAAAACGACTCAAACGCAGCCTCCATGCCCCCGTACCCATCGTCCGCGCCGTCGCGCGCGTAGTACCCATCGTACGCATCGTACGCATCGTACGCGCCGTATCCATACGACGGCGGCGGCGGCGGCGGCGGCGGCGGCGGATGATGGCGATACCGAGGACTCGGTCGCCGGCGCGCTCGATGATGCTCCTGATGCTCCTCCCCGTACGACGACGTCTCCATGTAATAATACGCCGGCGGCGGCGGGCCTCTCGGACGATCGTCCCCCGGCGCGGGACCGGCCTCGACGCGCTCGTCAGTCTCGCGAGGACTCGCGCTCGGCGAGTTCTCCGCGCCTCGCCGTCCCGCGCGCTCGGGTGTTTTTTTCGCGCTCGAGCTCGTCGCTCGACCGCCGTGACGCGCGATGGCGTCGTCGTACGCGCGTACGAGGGCGCTGTCGTCCCACGCGTCGTCGTCGCGGAGCGCGGCGGCGTCAAAGGTGGGCGGCATGGCGCTTCGGTGTGGCGTCGCGGGACGCACGCGAAATTACGCGACGACGGCGGCGGCGAATGAATGAATGCATGAATGAATGAATGACACGTCACGCGAAGGCGAATCCGGCGGCGCCGTGACGTATGGCGGTCATGAGACGTTGTTCGAAGATTTCCTCGCTCGGATACTTGGGGCAGTTCATGGTGTTGATGCACGTCGACGTCGTCGGAAGCTTCGCGGCGGGCATATACTCGTTAAAGTGGACGGACCATCTGGGCGACAGTTTGGCGAAACCGCCGACGGGAACGAGGGCGCTTCCCGTTGAAAATTGTAAGAGGAGCGCCTTTTCGTCCGTTTTCATGCGACCGACGATGTTCCAGAGCCACGAGAGCTGTTGACTGGAAGGCGCGTCGGTGAATCGACGCCACTCGTCGACGTCGATGTCGTGAGAGCCGCACACGGCGAGGATGAACTCTTCTAGACTGAGCATACCGAGAGCCGCGGGTTTCAGTACGTGCAAGAGTCCATCTCTGATGTCTGACGCCGAATCGTCGTCGATGATTCGTTGCGTCATCTCGAGACGCTTGCGCGACGCGAAGCGCGCTCGATTCGCGCTCGTGACGTCGACGAGGACGCCCTTCTCATCCGTGAATGATAAACTGAGCGATTCGAGCGTCTCGGGATCGTCGCACTCGAGGATGTATCGTATGGACTTCACCTCTTGCGGGTACGCGTTCTCAAGTTCATCGAGAGAAAACTTTTTCTCAGAGGACGACAGCACGTGTCTCATGAAGAGAGACGAAAACGGAATCGGCAACAACGCATTTTTGCGATTCAGCAAAACTAAAGCCATGACTTCACCGAACATGACGAGCTCCATCTTTCGACTCGCTCGATCCAAACCTCTCTTCAAAACGTAGGTCTGCGCGTCGTCCTGTTCGAAGAGTTGGACGTGCTCCAGGTCGGCGTCGCACAGTTCTTTCGCAATCGATGTGAACACGTCTCTCGTGACTCCTGGCCCGGACGAGCCGTACGCCTCATATGAACAAGAGACGCTGCTTCCCAAAAATATCGTCTTGTTTGACTGGTACCGTCGCACCAAAGATTTCCACAGGTCGCCCTGTTTCGTCACTTTGAGCCACGTGGAATATCTTACGGCGGGTTGCACGTAATTCGTCCGAAGTATCGCCAAACGGTTCTCCATATCTAATATGCTCATGATGTTGCTCGCGCGCAACATTTCGATGATTGGAAACACGGTTGCGGGATCCCTGGCGACGCATTCGTTGATGGAGTCGTAATATTCGGGGATGGTCGCAAGGAGTTCAAAGACTTTTTGCACTTGTTGGATCGTTTTTTTCGTCGCGTCGCCTTGCGCGGATGCACACATCATCTCTAGTTGTGGAACGACTCGTTCGCGCAAAAGTTCCAGAACCGCGTCTCGCTCGCTGTGAAAGTTTGCGTACAGCAACGGAATCCACCCCGACTCGTCTCGCGCGAGCCGATCGGCGTGGTGATGTAAAAGAAATCGCACGGCTTCCGTTTTGCCGACCATGGACGCGTAGTGCAGTGGCGTCGCCGATGCATAATCTTTCGCGTTGACGGACGCCTCGCACTCACTGATGAATATTTGTAACAATTTAACGGCGCCCGAGGACGCGGCGAAGTGTATCGCCGTGCATCCGTTTCTCGGTTCTTTTAGCTGCAACACGGCGCGTGTTTTCTCGGGACCAAATCGTTTGATGTCTCTCACGAGTTCGGCGACGCAGTTTTCCCATCTATCTCCGGCCGAAACCGCGATCATCAACGCGGTGCGCCCGCCTTGCGCGTCGTCGTCCAGCGTGGTCCACGATGGGAGCGCCATCTTGGAGTTGTCACCGCTCGAAGATTCAGCCATGATGGCGGCTGCAACGCACTCCACCGATGCCGCTTCATTATTCGACGCCGAGTGCACGAGCGTTCCACCGCACGCGTTCCGAGGCCAGCCGCCCGCCGGACCCCCGCGACAAAACTGCGCCAAACCTATGCAATTTCGGACCGCGTGTACAAAGTCTGCGTGGCCGCGCTCGCACGCCGCGTGAAGCGCTTCGCTCACGTCGTCGAGGTGCACGCGCGCGTCTCCCCGCTTCCCCAGTGCGCCGTCGATTCGCATGCCCTTGCCGAGCAACATCGGCACCACGCTCGACGCGTTATACGCCGCCGCGGATATTAACACGCGTCCCTGCCGCGGAACTTCGTCCAAGCGCGCGAGCGCGCGTATCAACGCCGGCCCGTCGTCCGATCGAAGCGCCTCGTCGACGTGCGCGCCCAGACTCAACCGCTTCTTTCTCGGAGTCACGTTCATGACTTCATCCTCGTCCTCGTTCTCACCGTAGTCGTCGACGATGAATCCATCGTCGTCGTCCGTCGCCGAGCTCGCCGACTCGTTTGACAATCTATCCTGTTCCTCTTGACGAAGCATCACGTCGTCGAGCGAACTCTTCATCAACGACTCGGCGTGTTGCGCCGCCTCTCGCGATTTTTTCGCGCGTTGCGTCTTCACACGCGCGCTCGATCTCTTCTCCGGAGTCTTCGTCGTCGTCGTCTTCGCCGCCTTTTCGTCTCGCGCATCCGACACGTCCATCTTTCGAATCAGACGACGTCGCGTCGGCTCCGGCGCCTCGGTCTCCTCGTCTTCGCCCGACTCGAACGGATTCGTCCTCTTCCTTCGTCGACGCCTCGCGCCGAACGCGTCCTCGTCGTCCTCCTCCTCCTCCTCCCCCTCCTCCTCCTCCCCCTCCTCCTCCTCGTCCCCCATCCACGAATCCTCGTCGCCCGCCGCCGAATCCTCGTCGTCGTCGCTAAATT
>MDTD01145663.1_pt1 | contig 25645 bp, 17 predicted proteins | sample 811221 | NCBI WGS metagenome assembly MDTD01 (sample SAMN05326646, study PRJNA326480) | marine metagenome | isolation source: seawater | place: Pacific Ocean: South West | collected 2011 | reverse complement strand
GAGAGCCAACCATCCGTTCATGTCCCCGCTTCGGGTCCCACTCACGCTAGAAGACCAGGTGGCGTCCAAGCCGTCCACCGTGATCAGAGGATGCGTCCAGACCGTGGAAGTTCCCTTCTTGATCTTGACCGAGATGGTATAGTCGCCCTGCACGGTGCGCAGGTCGCCTGAGGGGGAGTGGTCCGCACCGTCGAGGTGCTGATGGCTGTCCGGCAAGAGACCGGCCATGATCTCGATGGTGATGCCCTCAAAGGTGGTCTTGCTGGGGTCTTGAGCGGTTCCTGTTGAGGTCTCAAACACCGGTGCGATGCGCACGCCGCTCTCGAGCGGCGTACGGGTCATCTGGCTGGAATCCAGATCGAAGGACTGGGAGAGGTCCCCGCCGTCGGTTGCCGTCACGGTGTAAGTCCGGATGACGTTGTTGACCTCGTCGTAGGCGTTGCCGCAGAAGAAATCAGAGAGCATGGGCTGGACGCGCACAAAGTCACGGCCCAACTCGAGCGTCTCTTCCCACACCACCTCAGGGGTGTCACCGACGGTGCCGTCACAATCCGGAGAGGTGGAAATCGTGACCGTGGTCGCATCGAAACTTCCGCGGACCTTGAACTCCAACCGGTCGTTGGCCTCGTCAAGGGAAACTTCGGAAATGGCGAGGGTTTCACCGTCTGGCGCCACAACGCCTGCAGTGTAAGGGACGATGGCGATGATCACCGCGAGGAAGACCGCCCCGCCGGTCTTCACGACGTTGAGGTCCTTGCCCTGAACTTGGTCGGCCAAGACGATGGCACCAACGGCGACGAGGAGAACGGCGCCGGTCACGAAGAAGGGGATGAAGCCGCCCTGCAAGCTAAGGAGAAGACCGACGAAGAGACCGATGCCACCGACCGAGGAAAGGATGGCCGGGAGCGGGAGGCCTTCGTCCGATCCCGCAACAGCGGCCTTTGCAGCAACAGGAGTCGGTGCAGGCGCTTCGGCCTTGACCGGCGCGGGTGTCGCGGGTGCCGCTGCCTCTTCTTCGCTGGCGGCTTGGGCGGCGGTGTTGGCTTTGTCAAGCAGTCCACTCATGGGATGACCTCGGTCATTACCTCGCGCTCATGGGCATATGAAGGCGACGGCAAACGTGCGTCACGGGGACGCGGTTGCTGCACGTGCGTCAGAGACCCGGGGCGGCTTCCCTCAACACGGGGACGCCTTCCTCTTCTTCTGTCCGAAGCAGGCTTCTACCTGCCATGGCTGCAGCCAAGGCGACCATGGAGAGCGTCGGAACGACCTCGAAGCCTGGGAGGTACACACCGCGGACGTAGATGGTGATCATCTGAGACTCGCGCTCACAACCGCCGTTCTTGCAGGAGAACTCCGACTCGGCGTAGAAGTTCATCGTGTAGTACTGGTCGGTCCAGCCCCAGTCCTTGGGGGTGCGCACGAGGACGCGAACCTTCTGGCCGGCGGGGTTGTTCTCGATCTGGGTCTTGACGGCAGGGAGGTTGATGGTGAAGCCGTCTTCCTCGAGCTTCTCACGGGAATCATCGGTGATGCCGATGCGCATGAAGTCAATCTGGTTGCCAAGGTTGGTGACCTTGAACTCGAATGGCTTGTCGGTCTTGGGCATGAGCTGCACGAAAGGCTCGACGGCCTCGACTTGAACCAGCGAGAACTGCATGATGTTGACCATCACGTTGGTTTGGGAGCTGGCCACGTTCACGGGAGGAACGCTGTTGATTTCGGTGACCGTTCCGGTTACGGACAACTGGCGGCTCTGCATCGCCATGTAAGGGTCGGCGCGAACGACGACCTGGAAGTCGACGTCTTGGCCGGCGCCGACGTAGACGTCACCGGCGTGAGCGACGGCAAGGCCGTCGGAGGTGACCTGGATGTTCACCTTCTCGATGTAGGTCGTGGGGTTGGTCACCGTGCAGGTGGTGTAACCGGAGTAGGAGGAACCGGGCTTCACTTCAACGCGAACTTCACCGGGAGAACAGTTCATGGAAACGGCCGCAGCAGGGATCTGTGCTTGAGCCGGAACGGCCACAATGAGCACGGAACAAAGGTACAGGCCAACGAGGAACGCGACACGACGGAATGACTTCATGCGGACACCTACACCTCCCCGTCCATCCGGACCCTCATAACCATGTCGTCTTACTGCGAGGAAATGGACCCGAAGGGCATCGAACCCCTGACCTCCCGGTTATGAGCCGGGTGCTCTACCCGTCTGAGCTACGGGTCCATTCGTTCCTGATGGCTCAGAACCATGAGGTTGCCGCTCACATGAAACGGTCCAGCGAGGCCTGTTCCGGTTTGACGCGTTCACGCACCAGCGCTTCAGCGGCATCACGTACACTTTCCGGGACGAAGACAAGCACGCGGTCGGCCGCTTCGCTCAGCGCACGAACGATCGGTGAATGCTCGGCCACGTCTCGACCGTCTTCAAGCAAAATCCCCTGCATGTAGGGCAGGTATCCTCGCTTGCGCACCGCAGCCACAATCAGGTCTTGGTCGGGGTTCGCTCCTGCGTCCACGAGGAGAGCTGCAAGGTCTTCCTTGACCGTCTCGACGTTCTCTCGCGTCAGGTCCCTGATGCGCAGGGATTTGTGGTAATCACGACGTGAAAGCAGACGCGTCGCATCTGCGGAAAGGGCTGGGTCGGCGTGATCGGCCCACGCGGGCAATTCGACCAGGACGTGCGCATCGTGCAGCGAAGCATAGGTCGAGGCATCGAGTTCCTCGTCCAGCAACATCGACGTCAGCGCAGGTGAAAGGGCCAAGTTACCCTCCTGAGCGAGGCTTCGCGCCCTTGACAGCATCCGCACCAAATAGGTCTGCGTGAGCATGTTGACCTTGTGGAAATACACCTGCAGGTACATGTGGTACCGGGTCACAAGGTAGGCTTCGATGGCGGGCAAGCCCCATCGCTTGACGTGAAGCCCGCCCTCGGGCGCAATGCGCAGGGCGCGCATCACACGGTCGATGTCAAAACCACCGATTTGGGCGCCGGTGTTCGCTTGATCACGCACGAGGTAGTCCATGCGATCGACGTCCAACTGACTCGACACGATTTCTTTGAGCACCTTGGGAATGGGCACGCCGTCGTGCTCCTGAGCGCCGTCGAGCAGGGCCAACAAACGCTCGAATCGAGCGGTCCCGAGGACGTTGCGGACCGCAGCGCCGATCTCCGTTGTTTCCGAGGTGAGCATCTCCCTGCCCCACGATTCATGGTGGCGGAAAGTGGCGAAGACCTCCGGCGTTTCGAGGAGGTGCGAAAAGGGCGGATGACCCACGTCATGGAGCAAGGCCGCCAATTGCACCAATTCTCCGTCCTGTGGGTCGATGCGCCCAGGATGTGCTTCCTCAAGCGCACCGAGGAGGCGTCCTGCCAAGTGGTAGGCGCCGAGCGAGTGGGCGAAGCGGTTGTGGGTGGCGCTTGGAAACACGAACTCGCAGGTCGCGAGTTGCTTCACGTAGCGCAGACGCTGGAATTCACGGGTGTCCAGAATGGAAGCATGAGCCGCCGGCACCAGAACATCCCGGTGCACTTCGTCTCGGATGACCCGGTCGGGAGGCCCCGTCATCGTGTGTTGGGACGCGCCAGTCTTCATCAACCCCTCACCTTCGAAGGATGGAGACGGGAGGAACGCTCTTCCGCTGCCCGCTCAAGGGACGGTCATGGTGGAACCCAGCCCGACCCCCGACCTCGTGATGGGGCAGCGATTGTGGGCGATGTTCGGCGTCGCAATTTTGCTTGTGGCCGGCATGAACGCCTATGCCGTCATGCGGGAACCTGACGTTGTTGAAATCGGCAACCTGATTGAGCACACCAACGAAGTCGTTCGTGTCGAAGGCACCCTGACGACGTGGATGAAGGACCCGTACGGGACGGGCGAAAACCGGGTTGACATCATCATCGAGGACGACACCGGCGTCGTCGAACTACGCTGGTACCGCGCCACCGACCTGCCGCCCATCGGAACCAAGGTCACCGCCACGGGCGACGTGATTGAGTGGGACGGCCGGATCTACATGCAGGCCCTCGGCTCCGGAGCCGTGAGTTGGAAGCAGGAGGATCTGCCCGAGGTCGTGATGACCTCACTGGCCGAAGTCGCTGCCGACCCAAGCAACCACAGCGACCGTGTTTTGCGCCTGACGGGATACATCGGTGAAGCCGTGCCGCCCGACGCCAGTTGGACGTCGGCCATGCTCAACGACCACCCGACCTACAGCAACGCAGAACATCACATGAAACTCATCATCACCTCGGCTCCGGGCCGCTGGATCGAGAACGGCGCGCGCATCCAGGTGGACGGCCTCTTGCAGTACGACGCCTCGGACCTGGTGTGGGCCTTCCACGTCACGGGGCCTGAAGTCCGCGTGGACGAGAGCCACACCCCAGCGGTCGACACCCTCGATTGGGACGATCCAGGCTCCTGGTCCTACCGCAGTGGATCCATTGTGCGCCTCTCGGGTGACCTCATCCAAGAGGACGGCGACCTGTACCTCACCCACGACGGCGTCAAGGTCTGCTTCATTCCCGGAGAAGGGGACGTAGAAGCGGCGACGGCTTTGGTCAACACGACCACGACCGCCGCCGGTCGCTTGGTCTGGTCCACCTCCAAGGGAGCATGGTGCCTCGACGCCAGCACGTCGGACGACCTCGACCTGATCGTCCCCACCCAGATGGCCGACCTCCTTGGGATGCTCGAAGTCGCTCCAAACGACCTCATCGAAAGCGGGGAACGCTTCACGGTCCGCATCTACGCCCGCTACGCCATCGCTCCCGGCGTGGAGGACGCAAGCACGTCCCTTGCCGATTCAGCGTCCTACCGCCCCGGGTGGCGCACCATCAGCGCGACCGTGCCCGGGCCACGCTCGGATTGGATTGAAGCCGGCCAAGCCATCGTCGCAAACGTCAGCGTGGCGTGGGACGGAGCGGCCATGCGAGCACGCCTGATGGTGCACGAGATGACCCTCGACGGAGACGCGCCAGACCCCGTCCAGTTGCTGTGGGACGACGGCGCGCAACAGTGGAGCTACAGCCGAGACATGCAAGTGGCCCTCAGCGGCATCCTGACGCCGGACGACAGCGGTGGCTACCGCTTGCATGAAGCTGGAGGGGACCGCTCCATTGCCCTCGAGCCGCTGGCCTCAAGCATCGCCCTTGACGAATTCCACGCCAACACCACGCTCCGCTTCATCGGACGTTGGTCCCAAATTCCCTCGGAAAACGGCCTCTCCATGACCTATGCGCTCACGGCGGCCGACGTCAGCGATCGTGACGGGGACGGGCTTGCAGACGGCCTTGAGACCGTGCTCGGTACGAGTCCTGACAACGAGGACAGCAACGACGACGGCGTTGACGACCGTCAGGAACTCACGGAGGCTTGAGCATGCTTGAGTTGTACCTGAGCACCTTGTCGTGGTCGCTCGCGGCCCTCATCATCGGCATTCTGCTCGGTACGCTCACCGGACTCATTCCCGGTTTCCACGTGAACAACGTGGCGCTGATTTTGCTGGCGCTCTCACCCGCTTTGCTCGAACTGGGCATTCCCCTCTACGCCGTGGCGGCCATCATCGTCTCGACCGGGACGGTCCACACCTTCCTGAACTACATCCCCTCGGCCCTGATCGGGGCACCTGACGGCGACACGGCGTTGTCCTTGCTCCCTGGCCACCGCATGCTGTTGACCGGGCACGCCACCCGTGGCGTGGCGTGGTCGGCGCGAGGCTCGCAACTCGGCATGCTGCTCTCGCTGCCGCTCATCATCGTGGCTCGCGTCGCCTTTGGTCCAGAACTCGGACTCTACGACGGCCTACGCTCCATCCTTCCCTTCGTGCTGCTGACGATTTCGCTGCTGCTGCTGGCCACGGAAACCACGCGGCTCGACTGGCCCGACCCGATTCAGCGCATGACCCGTGGCTACCTTGGCGAAAGCAGCCGCATCGCCGGCTTCCTGACCGCCACCGCCTTCTTCCTGCTCGCCGGCATGTACGGCTGGGCGGTCTTCGAATTGCCCGCGACCTCGCCTGTGGGGATGCCCGATGCTTCGCTCCTCTTGCCGAGCTTGGCCGGATTGTTTGGCATCGCCAACCTGCTCGACATCTATACGACCACGTCACACCTTCCACCTCAGCGTGAAAACTGGACGCTCCCCGACGCCAAGCCTCTGATTTCGCCCTGCTTCTGGTCCAGCGTCGCAGGCGCCTGCATGGGCGTGCTTCCTGGCATGACCGCAAGCCAGGCGACCGTGTTGGTGATGGGTGGACGAAACGTGTCGGCCCGGCTCAAAGGTGGCACCGGCCCGGGCATGGATTGGGAGACGAGGAAACTCATCGACATGAGCGACGACGAATTGCTCGCCATCGCGCTGGAAGAAGCAGAAGGCGACGGCGAAGGGCCACAAACCCGCCAGGACCTGGAGATCATCGCCATCCTGTCCGCGGTCAACACCGCCGTGACCGTGATGGTGCTCGGTTTCCTGTACATCATCGGCCGCTCAAGGTCCGGTGCGACCTTGGCGCTGAAGATGATGTATCCCGTGGAAACGTGGAGCGCCGTCGAACCCACCTCCGACTTCATCCGACTGCTGACCATCACCGTCGCGGCTGGCCTCGTTGCGGTGCCGATGATGCGCCACGTGGGCAAAGCCGTGCTGCGGCTTCACGCCACCATTCCGCTGGGCCACATGGTGCTGGGCGTTATCGTCTTCGTGACCGCTTTGGTCTGGTTTTCCACCGGTTGGATTGGCATTGGGGTGCTCATCGTGGGGACCTTCATCGGACTGCTGCCGCCGAGGATTGGGATTCGTCGAAGCCACGCGATGGGCATCATCCTCGTACCGATCATGATCTACACTTTCGCACAACGTTTCGATTCCTTTGGATTCATCTGATTCAGAGGAAGGGATATGGTCCAAGCGCATACCTCAGAGCCATGGCCCAGCGTTCGCTCGCGACCGGACTCGTGCTTCTGCTCCTCTTGAGCACCGGTGGATTGGCACTCACGACCGCCTCTGCGACCGGTGCACGAAGCAACGTGTGCGCAGGCCCGATCTGCATCAATGAGCTGATTCCGAACCCAGCCGGCTACGACAACGCCACCTATCCAGGCGGTGAGTGGGTCGAGTTGGTCAACGAAGGGTCCACCTCCGTGGACGTCCGCAACTGGGCCTTGGTCAACGAGGGCGGCAAGACGCTGACCCTCGACGCCGCGAGCATCGTCGACTACGACGCGGCCGACAGCGCCTCCTACACCATGGCGCCGGGCGATTACCTCGTGGTCGCGCGCAACGGCGCGGCCGACTTCTACCTCGCCAATTCGGGCTCGCGCAGCCTCGATTTGCGCAACACGCAGGGCTTTTCGCAGCACCTCGCCACGTGGACAGGATCCTCGTCCGGGACCAGTTACGAGCGTGACGCCGCCACGCCGACCAACGATTACGTGCCGACCAACGCCCCAACGCCGGGCCAGGCCAACAACCAGACCCCAACGCTGGACATCGCCCCCGGCCCCTTCCACATCACCGAAGTGATGCCGAACCCGTGGCCCAGCGCCGACAACGCGACGTGGCCGGGCGGCGAGTGGGTTGAGATCTACAATCCGGGCACGTCGAGCGTTGATTTGACGGATTGGACCATCGTTGATGCCGCCCTCAACTCCGTTCGCGTGGACGGCGTCAGCACCTACCTCGCGGACGGAAGCACGACGACCGTGTTGCCTGCCGGCACGCGGGCCATCGTCGCCATGAACGGCACCTCGATGCTCAACAACGCGGTGGAGCAGCTCGACCTGCTCTGGCCCAACGAAACCATCGCACAGCGCCTCGAGTGGACCGGAGCTGAACCCGGATTTGGCCTGCAGCAGATCGTCAACACCTCATGGGACTTGGCGGCGTACCCCACGCCCTTCGAAGCCGAGCCCGACCACATTCCAAACCTGACCCGGTTGGCCGCTGACGTGCGCTTCGACGAAATTTTGCCCGTCGCCAGCGATGAGGGCGGCGCGGTGGGCAACACGGAGTGGATTGAACTCCACAACGCCGGAGCGACCGCCGTGGACGTCGCAGGATGGAGCGTCAGAGGTGGGCTGAACAACATCACCACGGTGAGCACGAGCAACCTCGTGCACAGCGGAACCGGAACCGTGCTCGACGCCGATGCGCGGGCCCTCATTCACATGACGGGCGACCACCGGTTGTGGAACTTCACCGACGTGCTCCGCTTGGTGGACGCCACCGGAGCGCTCGTGGACACCGCCCATTGGTTCACCGCCCCCACCATGGACGTCAGCCTGGTGCGCGACAGCGACCCGACCTCACCATGGATCCCCACGGCAACGCCCACGCCCGGGACCAACGGCAGCGCTCCCGAAGACGCCCCGCTGCTGCGCTTCTCCGAACTGATGCCCGATGTGAACGGTGACGACGACGCGGCGTGGCCCAACGGCGCATGGATTGAACTCATCAACCATGGAGATGAAGCGGTCGACCTCGACGGCTGGGGCTTCGTGGCGCCTGGCCGCTCCATGACCATCGCTGCTGGCCACCTGCCGCTGGCCACCTCAACTTCGCTGGCACCCGGCGAGGTGGCCCTCGTTTCGCTCGGCGCTGATCTTGCCCTGGACGGAACAAGCGAAGACATCGTGGCCTTGGTGACCCCCGACGGGCGCGCCGTCGAAGAAGTCGGCTGGCTCGAAGTTCCTGAGGATGAATCGCTCATCCTCGCCAACAGCAGCCACGCCGGAGCCGGCCCTGACGGCCTGAACCGTGGCGTCGGCCCCGGCTGGGACCTCAGCGCTTGGCCGACGCCAGGCGAAATCAATCCGATTTGGCCGGCGTGGACGGACGGCAACGTCTTGCGGATGATGGAGATCATGCCGAGTTGCCCCGATGGGACACCTGCTGGCACGTGGATCGAGGTCATGAACGTTGGAAGCGCCGACACCAACGCCAGCCGCTGGCGGCTGGTCGACGCTGAAGGGCGCTCATGGTTCGTCCGAGCAGACACCTGGTGGACGCCAAACGCCACGGGCTTCGTGCTCGCGCCCAACGAGCGCGGCCTCATCTTGCTGGAAGAGCAAGCGGACGTGCTCGGCACCGTCGTGCTGCACGACCCCGACGCCTCGAGTTCTTCACAAGCCGACCTCGGTGACGCATCGGCCATCCAATGCCGGAGTTTCATCGATCTGCTGACACCTACGCTCAGCCCGTGGGCCACACCTGGGCAACCTGAACCCGACACGACGGAGATGGCGGGTCCAGAGGACCTCCACTTCACCGCCTTGATGCCCGCGGGCAGCCTGGACGATACGAATGTCGAGTTCTTCGAATTGCGCAACTCCGGCACCAAGCCCGCGGTCCTTGACGGTTGGATCCTTGAACGGGTGACCTCCGCCACCAACGCCTTCCAAGCGACCATCTCCGACCTTCGCATCGAACCCGGATCTTCGGTGACCCTCAGTGCTGATGCCGACGGCCTCGCAGATTTGTGGGACGGCGAGGTCGTCAACATGACCGACCACCTCAGCGCGGCCATCTTCCTCAACGACGGCGGCGGTGCCGTCCGTTTGCTGACCCCGATTGGTGCCATCGCCGATGCCGTGGTGTGGGGCGATGGGCCGGTCAACGTGGACGGATGGAGCGGCGTTTCCGTCGTCCCACCGCTCACGGGACTGGATCATCTGGTGTACCTGCGCGGTGACGGCTGCGGTCAGACCTCCGACACCGACACCGCAGAGGATTGGAAGCTCCGCTGGACGCGCCTTGGCGCGGCCACGCCTTGCGTGGACGGCACGGTCTCCGACTTGACCGACATGCGGCCCCTCATCGCGCCGGAGTCTGGCCTGTTGGACCTCGTGCGCTGGATTGACGGCGCCCAGACCTCGCTTGAGGTCCAGGTGTACCAGATCCACGAGCCCAATCTCGTGCATGCGCTCATCCGTGCGTCCAACCGTGGCGTCGATGTGCGCGTGGTCATGGACGCCGGTGATTCGTGGTGGAGCTCTTCGGACCTTCGCGCCATTGATGGCGTGGCCGCCGCGTTGACCGACGCTGGCGTTGAAGTGCTGCTGCTTGGCGCGGAAGACGACGACCCCTACGCTTTCATGCACGCGAAGTTGGCGGTACGCGACGCGGAGGAAGTCTGGATCGGCTCAGGCAACTGGAAGTCGTCGAGCACCCCGCAACCGGGTGATTCCGGCAACCGTGACTGGGGCCTCTTGGTGAACAGCACGGAACTTGCGACCACGCTCGGCGAACTGCTGGCGATGGACCGAGACGCTGCGAGCGTCTACGTTCGACCGGCCAACGCCGGTACGCCTACTGGATGGAGCCTTGACGCGCCACAATCCCTCAGCGGCACCGAAGTTGAGGCCGTGGCTGGGACGGCGAGCGGCGACGTGCTGACCTGTCCTGACGACTGCATCCTTGGCCTGGTCGGTATGCTCGATGCCGCCCAGAACGAGGCCCTGCTCTCACTCCAGTACCTCGAGATGGACTGGACCTGGGGCTGGGGCGACAACCCCCTCCTCGCCGCGATGCACGATGCCGCTGAACGCGGCGTCCGCCTCCGCGTGGCCCTCAATGGCGCCTACCTCGACGACGACATGCAGGACGTCGTGGACTTGCTCAACGAAGAGTGGAACGCCACGCAGGGACACGACGTCGCCGCCGTGATCATGTCCACCGGAGACAACGTGAACAAATTGCACAACAAGGGCGCCATCATCGACGGCACCTCTGTCCTTGTGTCCTCCATCAACTGGGGCGACTCCGCGATGCTTCGCAACCGCGAAGTGGGCCTCCTGGTGCACCACGCTCCGCTGGCTGCGGTCTATCACGCGTCATGGACCGAGGACTGGAACCGCTTGGACGGCAGCACCGACACGGACAACGACGGGCTGCTGGACGCTTGGGAGGTCGAACACGACCTCAACCGCGCCCGTCGCAGTGCGCCTGGAAACGTCATCGAGGCTGAACTGGATCCTGACGGCGACGGCCTTGACCACCTTGAGGAGTTCAACCTCGGAAGCGACCCGAACAGCAACGACACGGACGGCGATTGCATTCCCGATGACCTCGAGGTGCTGCGTGCGCAAGCCGACGCCAGCGGGCCAAACGCCACGGCTCGCCTGACGATGGCCGACGCCGACGGTGACGGCGTCGACGACCACACCGTTGAGGGCTGCACCAACGAAGGTGTGGACCCCACCGACAACGGCAACACGACCACAGATGGGGAACAAAACCAGACTTCGCCTGAGGACGACGTTGACCTGGACGGTGTGCCGTTCGCCGATGACCGCTGTCCAGCGACGCCACAGGGCGACCCAGTGGATGCCGAAGGTTGCTCTGCGGATCAGCGAAGGATGCTCTTGAGCGACGGCCAAGAAGCCGAAGACGGGTTCGGATGGTTCCTTCCGGTCATCGGCATCATCGGTTTGCTTGTGGTCGTCACGGGGGCCATGGGGCTCCGCAACAGGGACGATGAGCCAGACTTGAGCACCGACATGCCGGTGGAGCTTGCCGCTGCGAAACCGGTCGTGGTGTTGGACGGACGACCCAGCGACGCCGACCTGCGCGCTCGATTGACCGGCTGGGACGATGCGGTCATCGACGAGCGCCTCAGCGAAGGTTGGACCCTCGAAGGATTGGTGGACTACTACGAGAAGCAGGCGTGAGGTTTGAAACCCACCGCCTTGCTCCTCGTGTCATGTCGGGCAACCCCGTGTTCAACGAACGACGCTTCACCACCATCGCCAATTCGGTGCCCTCGAACGAGGTCATGACGATTGAAGGCGCCCTGCAAAAGGCGTCCATCCTCTTTGGCGCCCTGCTGGTGGGCATGCTGGTGATGTTCGGTGCGTACGCCGGTCTCGACGCCAGCACGCCCGGCGCAGGCATGGCCCTCGCGGGTGTGGCCGCGACCATCGGAGGCATTGGCGCCTTCATCCTGGTCATCGGCCTGGTCTTCGTTCGGCCCAAAGGGACCCCAACCTTTGCGATGACCGCGTACGTCGGGCTGGAGATCCTCTTCCTCTCCGGCTTCACCTACATCATGGAGTTGGCCTATCCCGGCATCGCCCTGCAAGCCGGTTTGGTCACCGCGGGCATCACCGGCAGCATGACCATGCTCTACACCTCACGCGTCATTCGCGTTGGTCCGCGCTTCAACATGGTCATGGCCGCCTTGGTCAGCACGGTGATGTTCGTGTACGTCGGCCAATTCCTGCTCTACCTGATCGGCGGCGTAACGATTCCCTTCATCCACGGCAGCGGCCTGATTGGCATTGGCTTCAGCGCCATCATCGTGGCGATCGCGTCCTTTACCCTGCTCAGCGATTTTTACTTCATCGAGATGGGCGCCAAGCAAGGCTTCCCGAAGCACATGGAGTGGTGGGCCGCCTTCGGTCTGCTGATGAGCGTGGTTTGGATCTACATCGAGGTGCTCCGGCTCATCAGCAAACTCCGCGACTGAGTGCCATCACCGGTGATTCAGATGACTCGAAGCCTGCAGGTTTGCGATTTGCGCGACTGGCATGCGGGCGGTGAAGCACGTGAACGCTTCGTGACCACGATGGGAGACGCGCTGAAGGACATCGGCTTCTTTGCCCTGACCGGGCACGGTATTTCCGCGGACGCCATCGATCAAGCCTACGCCACCATCGGCCGTTTCTTCCACCTCGACGACGCCACGAAGCGGACCTACGAACGGGCCGACATGTTCCGCCAGCGCGGTTACACGCCCTACGGTGTGGAACATGCCAAGGACAACCCCGAGCCGGATCTCAAGGAATTCTGGCAATCCGGCCGAACCCTCCCTGCCGGTCATCCTTCCGAGGACACCTTTCCACGAAATTTCTGGCCGACGGCCGACGTCCCCGAGTTCGAGCATCACATCGACGGCCTCTATCACGCGATGGAGCGGATGTCGGTGGACCTGCTCAGCGCTGCCTCGCTTTACCTTGGTGAAGCAGCGACCTGGTTGCCCGAGATGGCCAATGACGGAAACACCATCCTTCGCGTCATCCACTATCCGGAACTCGCTCCGGACACCCCTCCCGGCGCGGTGCGAAGCGCGCAGCATGAGGACATCAACCTCCTGACCCTGCTCGTGGGCGCCACCGCCGATGGCCTGCAGGTGATGGACCACGACGGTTCGTGGATCGAGGTGGAAGGCAACCATGATCACATCATTGTGGACAGCGGTGACATGCTGCAGAACCTCACCAACGGCCTGTTCAAATCCACCACCCACCGTGTGGTCAACCCGCCAGACGCGGCCACGGAGCGCTATTCCATGCCCATGTTCGTCCACCCACGCGGCGACGTGGACCTGACGCCGCGCCAGAAGTTCGTGGAAATGACCGGTGGAGAAGCACAGTATCCGTCCATCCTCGCCGACGCGTACCTGCACCAACGGCTCGTGGAAATCGGACTGGCTTCCTGAGGTGGGACGGTGAATCAGCCCACCGTGCCGGACATCATCGCGTGGAAACGCGACGGCCATGCCTTCGATGAGCCAATGATTCAGCGCTTCATCGAAGGTTTGCTCCGGGGAGACGTGGCGCCGGAGCAGGTCGGAGCGTGGCTGATGGCATGCCAGATCAACGGCCTGACGGCCGAGGAAACCGCGTTGCTGACCAAGCACATGGCCACCTCGGGCGCGACCTTTACGCCCTCACCGGGCCGCGTGGACAAGCACTCGACCGGAGGGGTTGGCGACAAGATGAGCCTCATCCTTGCGCCATGCCTCGCGGCCGCAGGTCTGGTCGTGCCCATGCTGGCCGGCCGCGGGCTGGCGCACACCGGGGGCACCATCGACAAGCTCGAGGCCATTCCCGGATTCAACACGGGGCTCAGCCTCGATGAGATGCGCACCAATCCCTGCTTCATCAGCCGCCAAACCGAAGGGATTGCACCGGCTGACCGCATCCTCTACGCCGCTCGCGACGTGACCGCAACGGTCCCTCAAATCGGGCTCATCACCGCCTCGATCGTGTCCAAGAAATTCGCAGAAGGCTTGGAACGCCTGGTGCTCGACGTCAAATGCGGTCGCGCCGCATTCATGCCCACCCTCGACGAGGCGCGGGCCCTGGCCCGCTCGATGGTCGACGTTGGAAGCGCATTGGGCATGGAGGTGACCGCTCAGATCACGTCCATGAACCACCCCATTGGGCGCCTCTTGGGCAACGCCCACGAAGTGGCCGAGAGCGTGGCCTGCCTGAAGGGCGAGGGCCCCGAGGACACGATGGAACTCGTTCGCATGCAAGGGGCTGCGCTTGGTGCTGACGTGGATGCCGTCATCGCTGACGGCTCCGCCTTGGACGCCTTCGCTCAGATGTGCCGGCGCCAGGGCGTGGACGAAGCCACCGTCATGTCCCTCATCGCCGACCCATGGTCTGTCTTGCCGCGCGGCCGGTCACGCACCACGCTCGTCGCACCCTCCAGCGGATGGATCAGCGACATTGACGCCCTCACCCTTGGTCGTGCCCTCGTCCAGATCGGCGCCGGCCGGACCCACCCCGACGACGTGCTCGATCTCGGCGCAGGCATCGAACTGCTGGTCACGGTCGGGGCGCAGGTCGATGCAGGTGCGCCTCTGGCGCACATCGATCACAACATGAGCGAAGGTCTGCCGGACCTGGCTGGAGCCTTCGTCATCGGTGCAGAAGCCGTCAGCGTACCGGTCAGCCGTTTGTTGGAAACGGTCCGTCTCGACGAGGGTGAGTGAATCAAAGCGCCGATTGTGGGGCTCGAACCCACGACCTTGGGATTAACAGTCCCACGCTCCACCAGCTAAGCTAAATCGGCGAGGTGAGCGACCCGCCTCCCCTTCTTAATCGCTTCTTTACGCGGGAATCCGTAGGGCCCCACGGTCGATTCACCGACCGCGTGACGAAGCCAATCCGCTCATTCCCACTCAATGGTGCCCGGAGGCTTGTGGGTGATGTCGTAGACGACGCGGTTCACCGAACCCTTGCAGGCGTTGGTGATGCGGGTGCTGACCTTCTGGAGGATGCTGTGAGGGATCTCCGAGTAGCGGGCGGACATGCCGTCCATGCTGCGCACGGCACGCACGACGATCGTCTCACCGTAGGCGCGCACGTCACCGTGAACACCGACGGAGCGGACGGGAAGCAGCGCCGCGTAGTACTGCCATGGAAGCTCCATTTCGCCGCGCTCAGCGGCGGCCTCAAATTCCTCTTCGACGATGGCACAGCACTCACGGACGACGCCGACGCGCTCCGGGGTCAGGTCACCCAAAGTGCGGACGGCCAAGCCTGGGCCGGGGAAGGGCTGGCGCTCAGCCACGCTGATGCCAAGCGTCCGGGCCAATTCGCGAACCTCATCTTTGTACAACTCGCGCAGCGGCTCGACGACGCCGAGCGTCATGTCTTCGGGGAGCCCGCCGACGTTGTGGTGCGACTTGATGGTGTCACGGACGCCACCGCCGGATTCAATCCAGTCGGGTGCGATGGTGCCCTGCACGAGGTACTTCGCACCGACCTTGACCTGCTCGTCTTCGAACACGCGGATGAAGAGTTCACCGATGGTTTTGCGCTTTGCTTCGGGCTCGGTCACGCCCGCCAAGGCGGCAAAGTAGCGGTCTGCGGCGTGCACGGTGGTCAGTTCAATGCCGTGAGCAGCGAACATCGCTTCGACCTGCTCGGTCTCGCCCTTGCGCATGAAGCCGGTGTCCACATAGACGCAGTGAAGCAAATCGCCCACGGCTTGGTGGGCGAGCACGGCGGCCACGGCCGAATCAACACCGCCGGAGCAGGCGATGATGGCAATGTCGTCGATCTGCTGCTTGAGGGTCTCGACCGCCTCGGAGATGAACTCCTCGGCGTCGAACATTCAAGCTCCCCCGTTGACCTCGCGGTCCATCGCCTTGACGCGCTCGACCTGGTCGAGCTTGTTCTGGGCGAGGCGGGCCGCGTGCGCCGGGTCGGCGATGGCGAGGATCTGGGTCGCGAGGTAACCGGCGTTGTCACCGCGGTCCACACCGACGGTCGCGGCGGGCACGCCCGGCGGCAACTGCACGATGGAGAGGAGGGAGTCGTAGGGCACGCGGCCGCCGCAGGGCACGCCGATGACGGGCTTGGTGGTCAGGGCAGCCACCGCACCGGGGAGGGCCGCGGCAAGACCGGCCATGGCGATGAAGACCTTGCAGCCGTCGGCCTCGGCGTCCTCGATGATGGACTCCACAAAGGCAGGGGAGCGGTGGGCGGAGGCCACGCGAAGCTGGTAGGTGACCTCGAACATTTCGAGGATCTTGGTGCACTTTTCGGCAACGGGCATGTCGGATTTCGAGCCAAGGAGGATGGTGACTTCCATGACCTCCTGCCCCCTTTGGCGGTTCATCAACGTGCCCATGCCCTCGACCGTTTCCTCAAGACGAAAAACGGCCCACGTCGAGCCAAGAAGGACCGTCCGAAGGTGAGCCGAGAAAGACCGCCGCGCGCGTCCGACCCACCCCCAAATGTCGGGCCCGCTCAACGGCCAGCACCACGACGTGAGGCGGCAGATCCCGCCAATCGTACCAGCCCGACCCTCGAATCCGCACGGCGTCCAAGGCACGGCGTGCCCGTCTTAGGTCCGCCCTCAGCAGCGCAAGGCCCACCTGTCGGAGCCGTGGTGCGGCACCGCCGCTGATGGCACGCGCTGCCGCGCCACCAGAACGGATCAGTCCGAGGCGTACCATGTGGAGGGCGATGCTGTCGAGGTCCATCCCCGCCGGTTCCCGTTCAAGCTTCTTCAGGGTCGTCCAAGCCGAAGTCAGCAGGCGTCAGGTGCTCTGCATCCGGTCCAAGCACGTCCAGAAGAGGAACGGGCGAGAGGGAAAGCAGCGCCCGCGTTGCCCCAATCTGTTGGGTGAAGCGGCCGCTGAGCCCCTCGGCACGACGCCATGCTGGACCGAGGGCTGCGGCATCGACGGTAACCAAGGCCCGCCATCTCGGCATTGCCAGGGCCTGCTGAACCAACCTGGCAGCGAGGAACCAGAGCACCAAACCCAACACGCAAAGGCCCCAGAACGGTAGGCCGACGTCCATCAGGGCGACCACGCAGAGCAGAGCGAAGGCGCCAAGTCCGACACGTGCCTTCTGTTGAGCGAACGGGCGATCTTCACTCAGCAGAAACAGGGGGAACCCTGCCGTAACGCTGCCAAGGCCGACGAAGAGCAGCGTGACGGTGCTGGACCATCCGACCCTCGCCTCGAGGAGAACGGCCAACCAGAAGAGCGGCGACCACGCCATTGGGAGCAGCATCGAAGCCCCTTGGGACACCGAGCGGTCCCGCTCCCAAGCGACCATCGGTTGCCCTTGGAGGGGGCTTGCACTTCAACGTGGTGCGGCTCAGAGATCGTCTTCTGGAACGCGCAAGCAGAGGTTGCGCGCGGCGTAGACTTCGTCCACGCGCCGGACCGGCGTGGTGACCGGCGCCGCGTGGAGCGTGGCGGGGTCCGTGCCCACGACAGCCACGAAATCCTTGGCGAACCGGTCGAGCGTGTCCTTGGCTTCGGTCTCGGTCGGCTCGATCATCAGGCACTCTGGCACGACGAGCGGGAAGTAGACCGTGGGCGCCATGTAGCCCATGTCGAGCAGCCCCTTGGCGATGTCCATCGCGGTCACGCCCAGGGCTTCCTTGGCCGGCTGCATGGAGAGCGTGAACTCGTGCTTGGCCACGTCCGTTCGCGCACCGTCCACGAAGAGGTGGTCCACGCCCGCGTCCTTGGCTTCCCGGTGGATGGCATGGCGGAGGTAGTTCGCGTTGAGCACCGCGTGTTCAGACATGGTGCGCAGATCACGACCGTAGCGGCGGTAGAAGGCCCAACAGCGCAGAACAGCGCCGGCGTTGCCGTGCCATTGCTGCACCTTGCCGATGCTGTGCTCAGGCTCGCGCCAATGGAACCAGCGACCGACCTCGACGGTGCGCTCGCCGGCTTCGGCGTCGCGAACGTCCACAACCGGGCCCGGCAAGAAGGGCGCGAGGTGCGCCTTGACGCCGATGGGGCCAGAGCCAGGTCCGCCACCGCCGTGGGGCTGGCTGAAGGTCTTGTGGAGGTTGTAGTGGACCGCGTCGAAGCCCATGAGACCGGGCGACGTTCGGCCGATGATGGCGTTGAAGTTCGCTCCGTCGTAGTACATCTGGCCGCCGACGCCGTGCACGAGCTCCGAGGCGGCGGCGATGTCGGTCTCGAACAGGCCGAGCGTGTTCGGGTTGGTGATCATCATCGCGGCGATGGTGTCGTCGAGGACGGCCTCAAGCGCTTGGAGATCAATGCGGCCGTCCTCGGTGGAAGGCACCTCGACGATCTCGAAGCCGGCCATAGCGGCGCTCGCTGGGTTCGTCCCGTGGGCGGAGTCGGGCACCACGATGCGGGTGCGCTGTGCTTCACCGCGCTCGCGGAAGTACTCCTGAATGCAGCGCACGGCGGTGAATTCGCCCTGTGCGCCGGCCACCGGCTGAAGGGTGACTTCGTCCATGCCGGCACACACCGCGAGCATGTGCTGCATTTCGTGGAAGATGGCCAAGAGGCCTTGCAGGTGGTGCTCAGGCTGGTGCGGATGCACGTCGCAGATGCCGGGCATCTGAGCGATGACCTCGTTCACGCGCGGGTTGTGCTTCATCGTGCACGAGCCAAGCGGATAGAAGCCCGTATCGATGCCGAAGTTGCGGCGTGAGAGGTTCGTGTAGTGGCGCACCATCTCAGGCTCGGAAAGGCGAGGCCAGCGCGGCGCCTCCTTTCTCAGGAGCGAGGTGGCGAGGTTGAGCTCGCTTTCGGCCACCAGGGGCGCGGGTTGTGCGTAGCCTGCGCCTGCGGCTCCGGTGTGGTCCCAGAGGTTGTTCATGCGACCACCTCCGCGCACCATGCGGCCATGGCCGTGGCCAACCGCTCGATCTCCTCAGGCCGCGTTTGGTCGGTCGCGGTGACCAAGAGCTGATCTGCACGGTCGTCCGACCAGCGTCCAAGATCAAAGCCAGGCAAGACGCCATGGGCTTCGAGCGCCGTGATGCAGTCGGCCGCGGTGCCGGGAAGGCGAACGGCGATTTCGTTGAAGTGATGGCCGTCAGGGTGAACGAGTTCGACGCCGGAGACGCCTTGCAGCGCGTCGACGACCGCGTGGAGGGCAGCAGCGTTTCGAACCGCGAGGGCGCGCACCCCCTCGGGGCCGAGCAGCGACATGTGCATCGCGCCCATGAGCGCGATGAGGGTCTCGTTGGTGCAGAGGTTCGAGGTCGCCCGGTGACGGCGGATGTGCTGCTCACGGGTGGACAGGGTCAGGCAGTACGCGGTTTGCTCGTCTTCGTCGATCGTGCGGCCGACGATGCGGCCGGGCATTTGCCGCATGTAGGCCTTGGAGCAGGCGAAGATGCCGTAGATTGGACCGCCGGCGGTCATCGGCGAACCGAAGGGCTGCCCTTCGCCGACCACGATGTCTGCACCGTAATGGCCAGGCGCCTCGTAGAGGCCGAGGGAGACCGGGTTGACGCCCACGATGAAGGCGGTGTGCTCGCCGACGATGTCCTTCACGCCGACAAGGCTCGCATCCAGCAGGCCGAGCGGGTTGGGTTGCTCGACGTAGACCGCACACGCACCGGCGGCTTCCGCCACCGAAGCAGGGTCCAGCGTGCCGTCCTCGAGGTGGCGGAGCTTACGCAGTTCGATGCCTCCGCCCTGCGTGTAGTTGTGAATCACGGACCAGCGGTCGGGCGGAACGAGTTCGGACACGTAGACCACACCTTTCTGGGTGGCCTTGCGGCCGTGCACGCGAACCGCACAGGTGATGGCTTCGGCCGCTGCAGAGGAGCCGTCGTAGACGGAGAGGTTGGCCACGGGGAGACCGACCAATTCGCTGATGAGGCCTTGGAATTCCCACATGGCTTGGAGCATGCCTTGGCTCACTTCAGCCTGGTAAGGCGTGTAGGCGGTCAGGAACTCGCCACGCGTAACCAGCTGGAAGACTGCTGCGGGCACGTGGTTTCGGTAGAGCCCCGCTCCGATGAAGGAGGCCATGCTTCCGAGGGGAACGTTCGCACCGAGCAATCGGCGCGCGTCGGCGATGATTTCTTCCTCGGTTTGGGAGGGGCGTAGCGGCAAATCCTCCTGCATACGCACGTCAACGGGAACGTCGGAAAACAAGTCGTCCATGGACGTGTAGCCCATCGCACTCAGCATCTCGGCTTCGCGTCCAAGGTTGGGGAGTTGGTCGACCATCGTGCCACCTCAGTTGAGACCAATATCGGCCGGATTTAATCATCGTCATCCGGACACAGCACGGCGAATCCTCATGGCCTCGACCGCACGTCGCATGCCATGGGCAAGGTGGTGATGCTCGTCACCAACGCCTGCGCCCCTGACCCGCGCGTGCTGCGGCAGGCGCGCTGGCTCGTGAAGGCCGGCCACCAGGTCACGGTGCACGCCTTCGATCGCGGCCAGGAACACGCCCCACTCGAAACGGTGGACGGCGTCAACGTGGTGCGGCATCACCTCGGCGTGCACCCCTACGGCGCCAGTTTCGCCACGCTGCGCGGCCTGCGTGCCTTCCGCCAGAGCGCGCTCCAAGCCTGCGAGGAAGCGTCACCAGACCTCGTGGTGTGCCACGACGCCGACACCCTGCCGCTCGCACGGAGGCTGCGAAAGAAGAGCATTGCGACCGTGTTTGACATGCACGACCTGCGGCACACCTGGGCCAAAATTGGCGCACCCAACCGGCTCGACCGGCGCTTCGCCAGCCGCTGGCTGGAGCAACGCACACGGCAAGCCTTGCCGCACGCAGACCTGATCGTCACGACCAGCGGTGCCGTCGCCGAAGGCGGGCGTCCCGGCCTCCAGCAGCAGGTGGAGGCATGGGGCCGTCAGGCCCTCGTCCTTGAGAACCGCCCCGATGAAGGAACCTTCCGACCGGCAACACCCGACGGCACGTGGCGCGTGGCTTGCCTCGGTCGTGTCCGTGACCTGGCCACCGTTGATCTGGTGGTGCAGGCCCTCACCTCGATGCCGGAAAACCAACGCCCGGTGTTGCGCTGGGCGGGCGATGGGGTGGCCGCTGAAGCGGCTCGGCAGCGTCTTGCGAACGCTGATCTTGAGGTGGAAGTCGAGGGACCCTTTGCGCATGAGGACCTCGATCGGCTGCATGACGGCGTTGACGTGTCCATCGCGCTCTACGAACCGAGCCGGGGCAACATCGCCGACGGCGCCTTGCCCGTCCGGATGTTCGAGGCGGCCGTGCGTGGCGTGCCGAGCGTGGTCAACACAGGGGTGCTGATGGGTGACATCGCCACGAGCGAGGGCATCGGCGTGGCGTGCACATGGAACGATGCTGATGCACTCGTTGCCGCGCTTCACGACGCGCGAGGACTCACACTTCCCGAAAACGCAGGACGGATGCCAGAGGGCATGCGCGCAGCGTGGCTCGAAGCCATCGAGGGCCTGCTGGCGTAAGCCTCAGACGAAGGGCGGTCGGACGACCACGGCACGGACCGCCTTGCGAGGACTGGCTTGCACCATGACCTCGTCGCCTTCTCGAACACCGGCGATGTAACCGATGCCAATGCCGACGTTGTCGAGCGAAGGCGCGGGAGCGCCGGAGGTGAGTTGTCCGATGGGCGCGCCGTCGAGGTCGGTCACCGGCTTTCCGGGTCGGGGAAGCGGTCCCTTCTCGAGGTAGCGCACGCCCCACCACCGTGCCTCGTCGTCGCCATGGCTCCGCATCTTCTCAGCGCCGGGGTGGTCATGGTCGAAGCCCCATCCGAAGGGCACGTTGGTTTCCCACGAGTCACGCGCAAGGAAAGCCTCGGCTTCTGTGGTGGCCAAGGACGGCCAAAGGAAGTCAACGCCAGAGAGGAGGAATCCCTTCTCGAGGCGGAGCGTGTCGCGAGCACCAAGGCCCACCGGTGTGGCCCCGGCCTCGATCAGGGCACGCCACAAAGGCGCAGCATCGCCGTTGGGGACGAGGATTTCGTAGCCGGCCTCGCCAGTGTAGCCCGTGCCCTGAATGTAGCCGCTGATGCCGAGGGCAGCACCGTCGAGGGGCGACCAGCGGAAGCGTCCGACATGTGCGCCCTCGCCGAGCACCGCAGAGAGCACGTCCTTGGCCTGAGGGCCTTGAAGCGCCAAAATCGCCGTCTCATCGGACAGGTCCTCGAGCGTCACGGAGCCGTCCTCAGGAAGATGCTCGCTGAGCCATTGGTGCATGACGGCGATCATCGAGGCGTTGGGCACGCCCAAGATTTCATCCTCTGAGGTGACGGCGAAGATCATGTCGTCAATGATGTGCCCGTCGTTGTCCATGAAGTGGGTGTAGGCGCAGCGGCCCGGCGTCACAGCCGTCACGCGCTGGGTCGCGAGGGTCTGGAGCCAACCGCGCACGTCTGCGCCCTTGAAACGAAACAGGCCCATGTGCGACACGTCAAACAGGCCTGCACCGGTCCGGGTGGCCACGTGCTCCTCCGAGATCGAGCTGTACCAGATGGGCAACTCAAAGCCGTGAAAGTCCACGATGCGCCCGCCGAGGGCGACGTGCTCGTCATAGAGGGGAGTGCGCACCAGCGGTCCGTCGCTCATGCCCTCAACTCAGGTCCGCGGTTCTTCAACCTGTGACCCCGCGTCCACGGGGAGGGTCCGCGCCAGCCGAAGCACGTGGTCGACCAGGTCGTCCAGCGTCGAGGCCTCAACCGCAGGGTTGGCGATGACCGAACGGAGCACGACCCGCTGATCCAAGTCGGCACGGCTGACCATGAATTTCCCTTCCTCAAGCAGGGCGGCACGAAGGGCTGCGTTGTGCGCGTCGATGGCTTCGCCGAGGTGCGGCAGGCCCCCAGGCACGTGACGGAAGCAGACGTTGGTCCAGGTGGGTTCCCCAACCAGCTCGAGGTCCGGTTCGTTGCGGACCCGCTCGGCCAAATGCCCTGCAAGGTCCATGTATTGGTCCACGAGCGCACCCCAGCCCGCATCGCCGCGAGAACGCCACGCGAGGAAGAGTTTGAGCGCGTCGTTGCGCCGACCGCATTGAAGCGACAAACGGCCGAGGTCCTGGTCTTCTGCATCGTCGTGAAAGAGGTAGTGGGCCTCGTTGCCGTGCGCACAGGCGGCTCGTAGCACGTCGGCGCGCTTCACGATGAAAGCGCTGCACACCAAGGGCAGACCCATCATCTTGTGCGCATCCCAACACACGCTGTCGGCACGCTCCACGCCGTCCATCAGGTGCCGATGGGTGGTCGAGAAGAGGCACGAACCACCCCACGCCGCGTCAACGTGGAGCCACACACCATGCGTTTCGCAGACGTCGGCGATGCCGTCGATCGAGTCGAAGGCTCCCCGAACCGTCGTGCCGCTCGTGGCCACCACGCACAGCGGTCGACGGCCCAAGTTCGCCTCGCGGCGGATGGCGTGGTCGAGCGCCGAGGGGTCCATCCGACCGTGACCATCGGTGTCCACCTTGATCAGGTTCGCACGACCCAGACCGAGGACGTTCGCGGCCATGGCCACGGAGTAATGCGCCTCTTTGGACACGAACATGCACCACGAGCGTCCGTCAAAGCCGTCGTGACCGGACGCAGGGAGGGCGGCTTGTCGGGCGCACAACACGCCCATCAGGTTCCCGTTCGAGCCGCCCGTGGTCAGCGTGCCTGCTCCCGTGGGCATGCGCAGGTGTTGACGCATGCGGTCGAGCACCGCCGTCTCAATCAGGCTCGCCAACGGTGCGATTTCGTAGGTGTACATCGAGGTGTTCGTGGCCGCCGTGACCAATTCTCCGGCCAGACCTTCAGGCGTCAGTCCGCCCCAAAGGGGATTCATGAATCCGGGCTGATCGGTCCGTACCGCTTGGGAGAGGTAGGTGCGGATGTCGTCCAGCACGCGGTCGAGGCCAGCACCGACCAGCGGCAGGTCGAGGTCCGTGGTTTTGCGAAGGCTTGAGGGAGACCACTCATGCCTGATTCGGCCGTCCTTGGGTGGCTCCAAATGCGCCAAGACCTCGGCCAGAACCGACTCGAGGAAGCGCGAGTTGCCTTCCTCCATGCACCCCGGGGGCCATTGGCGGCCTTTGAAGGACGCCCTTCTCCCGCGCACAACAGAAGGGTCGTGGAATCAAAATGCAAGATGCATGGAAGATGATTCAGTCTAAATACCACCGAGTTCAGGCAGGGCCATGCTTGGACAAACGGCCGCGACGTGGCTTGAACGACTGCACCATCAACTCGGACTTGGGCTCCGCTCACGCGGCTGGTCACAAGCCAACATCGCGGACATCCTCGGCACCACACAATCCACCGTCTCGCGTCAGTACCACCGCGACGCACCGATCATGGGACCCTCAGCAGACGAGGTGATGGTCGACGGTTGGGCGAACGAATTGGCCAACGCGCTCGACCAAAACGGCGAGGACGTCCGCGTCCTCCGCCAGCGCTTCATCGTCGAAGTGCAACTGTCCGGCAACCACACCCTGCGCTACGACAAGTCGCTGACCGGCACAGACTTGACCGGCGATCAGGCAGATTTGGCCCTCCTGCGACGCTTGGAGTGGGCACGTGGCCGCCTTGACCCTGCCCGGCTGCTCAACTGGATTCCAGCGGTTGGGTTCAACCTCGCCGCATGTGCCGAAGAGGCCACGACCACCGACGAGGTCGCGGCCTATCCCGGAAAAATCACGGTGGTGGACGGTGCCCTCAAGCACCACTCCACGCCGGCCATGGGCGCCTCGAAGAGCCTGGCCAGCCTGCTGATGGACGTGCGAACCCACGATGCGGAACGCACGGCCGTGCTCAACCTCCGGGCCCCTTCCAACGAGCAGGGCCCGCGGATGGACATCATCGACCGCGCCCTGGGCGCCCTCGAGTGGAACGTGTCAGAAGCACCCCGTGGCGTGCTTGAGGGGCGAGAGGGCCCCATCGATGTGGTGCTGGACCGGGGCGGCTACGGCTGGGAACCGGGCCTGTACGTGTTCGGGCACCACCCTTTGGACGTGGTGGACCGCGCCAATCGTCTCATGGCCGTGCTTCACGTGACGGAGGCGACGGCATGAGGTCCCTCTTCATGGTCGCCTTGCTGCTGTGCGCCAGCCTCAGCGGCTGCCTTGGTGAGGACCTGCTCTTGACCGAGGACTGCAGCGAATTCGAAGCCACGCTCCGAGAAGACGATGGCGTGCTGCGTGTCTTGACCTACGACATCGCCTCGCTGTCCGAGGAATTCCTCCAGGACTTCACCAACGAGACGGGCATTGAGGTCGAACTCATTCGTGCCGACGACGCTGGAAGCATCCTCGAACAGGTGCTGCTGTACGGAGGTGCGCCGCAAGTGGACGTGGCCCTTGGGTTGGACGGCAGTTACCTTCCCTTCGCCGTCAACCGCTGCCTCATCCACCTTCACGGCGTTGACCTCACAGGACTTGACGGCGCTGTGCTCGAAGAGGGAGCCAGCCTGACGGACCACGGCGTCCCCTTCGATCACGGCTACATCTGCCTCAACGTCGACGGCGCCGTCGTGGAAACCATGCCAACGAGCCTGTGGAACCTGACCGAAGACGAATGGACGGGCAAAGTGGCGATCCCCTCACCCCTTAGCTCCTCGCCCGGACGGGCCTTCTTCCTCGCGACCTTGCAAGGGCTCGGCGACGACGCATGGTCGTGGTGGGAAGCGATGCTCCTGAACG
>MDTD01131002.1_pt1 | contig 25649 bp, 21 predicted proteins | sample 811221 | NCBI WGS metagenome assembly MDTD01 (sample SAMN05326646, study PRJNA326480) | marine metagenome | isolation source: seawater | place: Pacific Ocean: South West | collected 2011 | reverse complement strand
TTGGTGAGAAGATCTCCATCCGTCGCTTCACCCGATACAACCTCGGCGAAGGAATTGAAAAGCGCAACGAAGACTTCGCCGCCGAGGTCGCCGCCCAAATGGGCAAGTAATAATTGGCGTTAGGTGAATCAGCTTCGCGTGCATGTATTAGATTTTGAAATTCATTTGACAACATTCATTCCGATACACGACTTAACTCTAGACTAATACGTACCTTTCGCGCAGATAACCATCCGCGAGCTCTTCGTTCATGCCCAACTCGACGAGTCCGCGCGCGATGACGTCGTGATACCCCTGCGAGGGCGGGTTCACGTCGTCTACAACCCCCGTGCGTATCGCCCGCAGCTCTTCCGGCGGCAGCGTGAACGTGAGGATGGGCTCGACGTCGCCGATGGCCCCGAGCGCTTGACAGTATCCGTACCAGCTATTTTCAATTCTGTGATCGCCGCTCTTGTTCTTGGCCATCTCTCGCACCTCATCGCGCGTGAACCGTCTCCAGTTCCCCTCGTCGCGCGGATCCAGCCCGTTCTCTTGCGCGAAGACGTCGCAAAACTGTTCTAATGAAATTCTGTACAGTCGAAGGTGGGAATGCATGCGCTCGTCCGTTTCGCTCTCAGAAACGTCGAGGAACGCGACGCCTCCGTTCGACCACCAAGGAGAGACTTTCGCGAAAAAGAGCCTGTGCGGAACCACCATGCTCGTCGTCGTCGGACACTCTTTCGTCGGTGGCACGGTGAAGGGAACGTGTTGGTCGCGAGCGCCCGGCTGTTCCACGCTCATGCCGGCGACTTTACCGCCTCGCAGATAGCATCGGAAGCGCTCTGAACATAAATTACTCCCGAACGACGCGTACCACACGTACTGCGTCGCGGCTTCCGCCATGATCGGGGATTCCAACCGTCGTCGAGGTGGAAAGTGCGGTCGGGCGCACGCGCCAAACGACGTCAGGATGTCAGGATGTCTCTGATTGAGCTACGGTTGGTTGTTGCATTCCATCGCGCGCGCGCGATACATATTAGTAGAAATAATCTATTCGTCGTCGAGAGCGCCGGTGGTTTTCAACGCGACAGCGGCGGCGCCCGCGAAGCCGATGACCCACAGAGCGCCGAGCGCAAAGTAGTTTTCATAGTACAAGCACGCGCCCGTACCGCCGACCGCGAGGACGCCCGCGATCGCGACCAGACCTCCGAGTTGGCCCGCGTCCATCTTCGCCGCGCCGTCGCCGCTCGACACGCTCTTCGCACCCTCTTCGCCGTCCACGTACATCGGCGTCTCCACCGCGAAGACGTTGTTATTCTCCAGAGACGTGTTCGCCCCTCCGAGACCGATCGGCGCGACGAAATTCGGACCGAGCGATCCGTTCTTAGCGTCGAGGTAGATACCATCGTCTCGCACCTCCACCGAAAACACCTCCATCGGTCGGCACGTGTCTTGCGGCGTCAACGCCTTGAGCACCGGGTTCTCGGGATACCACTCCTTGATGGCGCCCGTCTTCAAGTCAAACTTACTCTTCGTCGTCGGGCACTCGATGCACGCGTCCTGCGTGAGTCGAGCCTTTTCAAACCCCTCCGAATACGCCCCCTCTGCCGGCGAACGCGACTCGATCGCGAACACCGTGTCCCGATACCAAAACATCAACACGGATTTCCCCAACGCGCGCACGAGCTTGCGATCGCCCCGCGGTAATTCCTCCACCGCGCACACGCGCGTCATCGCGTCCGACGACGCACCGCCCGTCGCGCGCGCGATCATCCCGCTCCCTCGCCTCGCGCGTCCCGCGACGCCTTGTCGCGTCTCGACCGAAGCGCCGCGCATTCGCGCCGCGCCGATCGTCTCCGTCGTCGTCATCGTCGTCGTCGTCGTCGTCGTCGCGGATCGCGCGCGCGTCACCGCCCCCCGCGCGCGCGTCGCGGTCGCCACCGGCATCACCATCGTCCTCGTCGCCATCGCCATCGCCATCGTCCGTCTCGTCCTCCACCGCGTCGCCGTCTGTCTCCCCGTCCCTCGCGCGTCCGTCGCGCGTCGACGTCACGGCGCCGAGACGGGGGACACATGCACCGATCACGACTCATCACGAGTCATGACCCAAGAATGAACCCCCTCCCCCCACGCGCGGGTCGAACCGTCGTTCCCCCGGCACATCGCGACGCGCGAGAGACGCGCGAGAGAGACGCGCGAGACGCGAGAGACGCGGGAGACGCGAGAGACGCGAGAGAGGCGGGCGCGCATCGGCGTCGTCTCGTCTTCTCGACCGACATGTCCTCCCCGCTCGCGGTCGTGGGCCGATTGCGACGCATCGTCGACGACGGGAGAGACGAGACGAGTGCCGACGTTTTCGACATTGCGCGAGACGCCCCGTTCGTCATCGGACGACAGCAAGGAGTGGACGTGCGATTCGTCGAACCGGCGGTGTCGAGACGACACGCGGTGTTTCAGGTGGTGGACGAGAGGATGGTACTGAAGAACATGTCGAAACTGAACCCGGTGTCGCTGAATGATTCCATCCTCGACGTCGAGACGGCGGTGGCTCTCAGACACGGCGACCGCGTGGGGATTCAATTGACGAGCGAAGAGGAGGCGACGTTTGTTTTTGAACACAGCGTGGACAACGTCGTCGTCGTTCGATCGCCGTTGCGAGAGAACGGAGGGAACACGCCTCTGAGCGTGTCTCCGCTCAAGTCGCCGAAATCGAATGCGACGTCGACGCCGAGTCGAGACGACGCGGAAAACGTGACGCCGAAATCACCGGCGAAGAGCGCGCTCAAGGCACCCGAGAACAGATTGGCGGTTCGTCCGAGTACGGCGCGCAGAAGATCCATTTCCTTCGCCGGGGAGGAGGCATTGGAAGCCATCAAGTGGATCGCGCCGCACGACGGCAAGGTTGAATTGTGCGGGCGAATCGCACCGTTGGCGCTCGACGCGCCGCGTTCGCCGAGACGACGGCGGTCGACGTCGAAATCGCCGAAGAGCGCGGTGAAACAGCTTCCAGCACCTGAGGTGCCCTTGATGCTTCCCGCTCCCGAGACCAAGCGTCGCTCGAGCATCTCTTTCAAGGCTGTGGAAGACGGCGAAGAGAACGACACTCCGGATTCGAGATTTACGCGCGGTGGCGCTCGAATGCAGCGCAACGACACGCCTCGCGCGTCGTCCAGACGAAAGTCTCCGGCACTCCGCTCGCCCTCTCAGTTTTCCCCCATCGGCACCCTCGACGGTTCCGAAGGCGAAACGCTCGCAGAGAAAACGGAGAGCGTCGAGGCGATGACGCCGCCGAACGACTCGAACAATCTCATCGCTCGCATGGAACGCGTCGCGACGCCGAGCTCCGAGATGAAGCGTCCACGAGCGCCTAACAACACGCCAATCGCGGCCGATTTCAACTTGGACGGGTACAATGTGTTTCGAACGACGCCGAGCGCGATGCCCGAGGGTCTTCGCGAATTGTTCGCTGATAACGGTACCAGCGACGTCATCATGCGAGCGGTGGAGACGCTCGAGGCCGAAGCCGAGCGTGACGTGGACGCAGCGAAAGAGCTCGACAGCGTTCTTGCGGGTTTGCCGACGCCACCAAGTACGAAGAAGCGCGTGCGCGAGTGGCTCGAAGCCGAAAACGACTTTGACGGGTTGCCCGAGGAGGAGGACGCCGAGGGCCCGGAGGCGCAGCCGAGCGCCGAGTACGCGTCGCCGGCGAAATCCATCATCGTCAAGTGCAGAAAGACGAAGAAACGCCGTCGATGCGGAGGCGGCAAGGCTCTGAGTGCGCGCATGGAACAGTTGCACCGAGCGTTGAGCGCGACGCGCCGCGCCCTGTTAAAGGAACGCAAGAAGAACGCGACATTACAGGAAATGTACACCGAACTCGTGAACGCACCGCGAGAGGAACCGCCGACGCCCGCCGAGATGAAAACGCCGAAGATTCACATGCACATCAACGTCAAAGAGGCGACGCCGAAGACGCCAAAGGTGGCCATGCACGTCAACGTGCGAGAGGCGGCGCCGAAGACGCCAAAGGTGACGCTCAACGTGAACGTGAAGGAAACGCCCCCGAAACTCGCGGTGGAGACCGAGAAAAAAGAAGAGGAAGAAAAAGAAAAAGACGCAAACGTCGCGGTCTCTCGACCACCGAGCGACTGTTGCTCGGTGTGCGCCGTCGTCGACAAGTGCAAGACGGTGCGATGCGACGACTGTTCGATAATTTTCCATCTCAAGTGTCTCAAGCCTCGACTCACGCGCACTCCGAAAGGTCCATGGACGTGCGCCGAGTGCGAGAAGCGCGATTCCAAACCAGCCGCGACGAAGACGACGAAACCTAAAACGACGACGATCACCACCACCACGCGATCGACGCGATCGACGCGTAGCTCGAGACGAATGTAAATCAACGCACATGTGACATACCGAAATACTATTACATCGATGGATGGACGGACGGACGCCTACCGTCGTCGTCTACGACGCGGAATGGACTCCTTCTCGTTCGCTCTCGCCGACTCGGCCGTCTTTTTAATCGCCACGCCGACGGCGTGCGGAAACACCGGTAGCGTCGCCCACTGTTCGTCGAATGAAATCGGCGACTCGAACGCCCCTGTCGCCTCCAACACATCGAACAGCGCCTGCCCTCTGTTCCCACCCGCCGGTTCCACGAACACGTACCGTCCACCCGGTCGCAACGCCATCGCCGCCTTTTTCGCCACCGTCTCCACCTCGTCGCCGCTCAACTTTTCCAAACGTCCAGTCGAGACGACGCAATCCACCGTCCCCGCTCGCTGTCCCCACACCGTCTCCCCGTCCATCACCGCCTTCCCAGCGATCGGCGCCGATCGCGGCAACACCGGCGTCCCCGTCTCGATCCCGATTCGGTTCATCAGGTCCTCGTTCACGTCGGGATCGACGCCGACGACGAGACGCGTCGATTTCGGATAATAGTACAAATTCTTGGTATCCACCCCGAGCTCGACGACGAGCGCCTCCTCGGGCACGCGCGCGCCGAGCGTCTTCGCCGCGGCGTACTGCAACGCAAAGTGCACCCCCGCGCGCACGCACGCGACGCCGACCGCCGACGCGACGAACGGCGCCAACGCGGCGCTCGTCGAGACGCCGTCGAGCGCGGGACCGACGACGAGGTCGTCGACGTCGCCGAGCGCCGCGACCGTCGCGCGAGGACGAGGACGACGCGCGAGGGTGGACGCAAGACCCCACCGCGCGCGCGTCCTCGAGGTCGTCGTCGTCGTCGCGAGTCTCGTCGTCACTCCGCGCGCGCACACCATCGAGTCGAGATGTGTCGAACGAATGCGTGCGCGCGTGAATCGTATCCATCACTCGCGGACGCGACGCGATGGAGGACGAACGAGTCGTCGAGTCGTCCTCGTCGACGAAAATCATCGCTCGCGCCTCCTCGTCGTCGCGCGCGTCGACGTCGACGACGGGCGTCGATCGTCGCGCGGAGACGGTGACGTTTCGAGCGACGTCTCGACGAGGCGGCGGCGACGACGAGGACGAGGACGTCGTCGTGACCGTGCGACAAAACCGAGGGGCGATCGCGGTCGATCCCACGGCTCGGTGGGTGTGGGACTCGTGCCCGCTCGTGTGCGAGTACCTCTGCGACGAAGAGAACGTCGACGCACTGGTGAGAGGACGACGCGTCGTCGAGCTCGGCGCCGGGACGGGCATGCCGGGATTGGTGTGCTCAAAATTAGGTGCCGCGAGCGTCACGCTCACGGATCTGCCGAGCGAATTAGCGCTGTTGGAGGAGAACGTAAAGTTGAACGCGTGTCCGGGAGATTCGCCGGTGTGCGTGCGGGCGTGCGCGTGGGGTGAACTCGACGACGAGACGCGGACGTACGACGCGGTGGTCGTCTCCGACGTGCTGTATCATCAACCGGTGCGAGTGCTCGAGGCGTTGGCGAACACCCTGCGCGCACTCGTAGACCCAGATAATGGTATCGTCGTCTTCGCGTACCATTTTCGCGAAAATCTCATGCACGATTCGCAGTTTTTTGAGTTCATCGATCGCGCGTTCGACGAGCGCGCGCGCGTCTCCTTTGAAGACGCGCCAAACGTGTGGTTATACGAATGGACGCTGAAGAAGCGTTGAGACGGATTCGGTCGCTCTCGAGTCGTAGATATAGATCGAATTGAGTAGTGGTGAAAGTGTCGTACGCCATCGACGAACGCGATGGACGGACGTCGCGCGCGCGTACGCGTCCGAGGCGTCGTGTTCCTCCTTCGCCGCCTCAACCCCAAAGCTATCCACACACCGCCCACGAGGGACGCGAGACGCGCGCGCGCGCGCCCCGCATCGTGGTGCCACCGCGCGCTCGAACGTCGACACCGATCGCACGCATCGTCTCGCATCGTCGCGAACCGCTCGATCGTCGTCTCGGTCGCGCGCGAGGGTGCGACACGACGCGGGACCGATGGCGTCCTTTTCGCGCCGGAACGACGAACCGACGCGACGGGCGCCGAACGCGACGTCGCGACCGGTGGCCGAGGGCGAGCGCGAGTACGGGCGCATCGTGACGCTCAAGGAGTCGTTCGGGTTCATTCGATGCGGCGCGCGATTGGAGATTGGCGGGGGCGCTCGATCGAGGGGCGGGCCGCCTCGCGAAGCGCAGGTCTTCTTTCACGCGAGCGAGTTTCACCGCGAGCTGCCGAATCGCGACAAGCCGGCGCTCGATCCGGGCGATTTGGTCAAGTTTATCGTCGCTCCGAGCCCCAAGGGAGACGGTCAGATGAACGCATTCGACGTGCAAAAGTGCGACGCGTCCGAGCTGCAGGTGAGAGTGGAACGCGAAGGCGTCTTGGGCGTGGTGTCTCGAACGTTGCGCGGGAAGATGAAGAGAGACGCGTACGGAGGTAAGATCAAGTACGATGGAACGAACGTTGCCGAGGATACGGACGCCACGCTGGAGACGGACGCGAAAGAGTCGGATGAAGGCTCGGCGAACGTGCCGGATGAGAGCGACGTCGATGTCGACTCCATGAAGGACGAGCTCGATTTCTCTGGAGCCGATCTCGCCGACGCGTGTCGTCTGTCCAAGCTCAAGCAATGCACAAAGGTGAAGTTTACCCTTTCGTTCGATCCGTACTCTCGCGCGATGCGCGCGACGGATGTTTGTGAGGCGTTCCCGCAGGCGAAGGAGCAAGGAGACAGAACTGGAGTGGATGGCGACGATTGGAATAGAGAAAAGGTTGCCGTGGAGGAAGAGTTTGGAGTGATTAGCGTTATCAAATCTGGATACGGTTTCATCAAGTGCTGCTCGCGAGCGAAAGATTTGTTCTTTCATTTTAGTGAATTGAACGAAGACGCGAGCACCGCGCGAACGGGGCAAGAGGTGCAGTTTCGCGTCATCACAGAGCCGAGAACGGGAAAGATTGTCGCGAGTGGCGTCCGCTTTGCGCCCAAAGGAAGCGCCGTCTTTGAAACCATCGATGAGAGGCCTGTTCGTGGAATCTGCAGAGCGAAACTTCTTTTCTCGACCAAGGGATTCCCATCGAGAGACGGAGAACGCTCCGTGCCAAAGGGCATGGTCGAAGAAACGACGGGTCGTGACGAACGCAAGCAATACGGGTTCGATCGACACGGGCTCCTCGACGCGAGACAAAATCCGCGCGAAGGAGAGCTGGTTCAATTCTGCGTTCGAACGGATAAGCGAACGCAGGTGGAGTCGGCGTGTAAAGTGCAGATTATGCGTTTCACGGGTAAGGTGACATCCATCAGAAGCGACGGACTGTACGGCTTCGTGGAGCACGTCGATCAAGGTACGGGGGAGAGTGGCAAGGCGTTCGTACACGGCGCGGAGATCGAGGGTCAATCGAGGCTGAACGTCGGCGATGAACTCGAGTACTCGCTTCAAGTCGGTCGAAAGGATGAAGAGTTTGCGGCGAAACGAGTCAAGGTCGTGGTGGCCGCGCCCGTCGATCCCAACGCGCCCGTGAGTCGACCCGAGTCTCCGCGCATGAATCGCGATAATCAATTCTCGGGTTCGCAGTTCAAAATTACGAAAGGTCCAGACGGTACGCGAGGATTCTCCATGGGTCGCGGCAACGGCCTCGCCGAGAAGGCGGCGGCAATGTTGTCCACGTTGACGACGAGCGCCGAAGCCTTCGTGCCGCTCGGCCCGTCAAACACGAGTTCAAAAGCGTCTCTGGTCGACGCAGACGCGGTAGAAATAGATGAGCGCGCCGTTCAGGACGCGTAGAAACTAACGAATAGAATCCTCACGTTCCCGTTGATTTGATAATATTGGTATTCGATATTTTTACAACAACATTCACACAAACTCCCAATCGCTGAATTCATCATCGCGCTCCGGAACGGGTCGAGCGCTCTGTTCTTCGACGGTTGGCACTGTCGGAGTCCGAACGAGAAGTATGGGAGCGGCTACGTTCGCCTCGGCGAGCGCTCTCGTTCGAGCAAATAAATCGTCGACGTCGTCAGAGTTTTGACAGTAAAATCCAAGAGCGAGAGTCGGGTCGAGGTGTTCGCCGCGCACGTGCAGAGGCGTGGAGCAGTAATAACTTTCGACGTCCATCGTCCCTTCGTCGTACGAGGACGCAGGCTGCACGACGTGAGGATCCAGGTAGAAGAAGACGTCGTCCGAGTATCCGACGAGATAGAGCGAGGCGTTCGGACGCCCTCCCAATATGCCCACGGATTGTTTGAGCGCGAGTATCGACCGAAGTTGATTGAGATATCTCGCGTTAATCGTGCGTCCGACGCCCAAGACGAGAGGAACGAACAACAGGAGCGCCTTGTCGATGTCGACGCTCTTTGCGCGAAGTATGCGCTCGTCCAGCATCGGCACGCCGCCGTCGTGATCTTCGCTCGGTCGCATGACGTGCACCGCGAGAGACGTACCGAGCGCTTCATCATGAGCGATGAGTTCTTCGAACGCTCGACACATGACGCTCGGTTCGAACCAACGTCCCGGCGGTATTCCCCACTCGGCCGTCTTTTCGCACACTCTGTGAATGGAAAACGGCGCTCGCGCGTCGTCCGCGAACCATCGCAAGATGTCCTCCTGCGCGTCGCATCCTCGCTTCGTGAATCTATTTTCCGGAATTCGTAATTTATTCACCACCTCGCTGAGAAACGACAGTCTCGTCGCCGTCTCGTCGCCGTCGTCGTCGTCGTCGTCGTCTCCGGTCGCCGCCTCGTCTCCTCCGTCGTTCGATTCCAATTCTCGACGCCAATGTCGACCTCTGCTGTGTATGCTCAGCGCGTTCGCCACCATCATCTGCGCGCTTCGCAGCGTGCAACCCCACCCAGCGTCTGTGCGCCACTCGCTCGTTTCCAACGCCTCGAATCCTCGACGATACGTCATCCAACACCTCGAACGCCAGTCGCGCGTCCATGCCGCCTTGCCTCGCTCGTACGCGTCTCGTCCCTCACCCTCCTCCGCACCCTTTTCGCAGTACACCGCACCGAACATGACCAACGTCGCGTCCGGCGGTAAATCATCCACTCCGTGTCTCCCGACGACTCGTCGTATCGCTCGCACGCGCGGATGGTGCGCCACCGCCGCGCGGCTCGTCCTCGCCAATCTCCCGAACGTCTCCACCAACGGTTCCCTTCGCGCGTCCTCGCGACGCGTCGACGTCGACGGCTCGGCAAGTCGCGCGAGACGCGCGTTTTCTCGCTCGTCCACGACGTCTCGCGCGATCTCGGACGCGTCCTCGTCGTCCATCGTCGCGCGCGTCTCGCCTCGGTCGTTGGCGCGCGGGGACATCTTACCGTCCCGCGACGCGCGTCGACGGACGTTGCCGTCGACGGCGCGTGAGCGACGCGTCTCGACTCGCGTCGAGTCTCCGCTCGACCGATCCGCCGACGTCGGCGTCGTCGAGTGACGAGCGAGACGCGTCGCGAAGATTGAGGCGAGATTAAATGTGACGCGGCGGTCAGCTTTTCGCGCCGACGAGGACGAGGGCGAGGACGGGACGCGTCTCCGCGCGCGCGGTGAATCGCGCATCGGGAACGACGACGCGATGAAGAAAGCACAATGATTAAATCGATGGGGATTGATTCAAAGGCGGGATCGGGTCGTGCGGGTTGAGAAAACGGAGACGGAGGAGACGCGCCGCGCCGACGAATGACGCCTCTTGCGCGTTCATCGAAACGAATGGTACAAATGGTACGCGCGCGCAACGCCCCGTCTCGACGAAGGATGCGAAGCAAGACGTCATCACAATTCCCCGTCCGATTCCTCGGCGTTCTCCTCGGATTCACTCTCGGTGTACTTTTCGTGCGCGTCGACCGCCTGTTCGATTCGTCGCCACGCGAACTCCTGCGGTCGGTCCCACGTCGACTCCTTCGTTCGCTTGTTGATGTAATACTTTTGTCCACTGTGCGCCGGATCTTCCGATACCGCGCTCATCCACTCGAACGGGCTCTCGTACGTGCTCTCACCCGTGTCGACGTCCACCCAAAAGTCTCGTCCGTCGTCGTCTTGATACGTCGCCAACCCGTCCGGGTCGTCCCAACGCGATTCTTGCGTGACGTCGTTGTAATAAAACACGTGCGTGCTCTCACTCGCGAGCGCGACGCGAGCCAGGAGCGTGCACGCCAGCGACACGAGCGATGCCGCGCACACCGCGCGTCGAACGCGCGTCATCTTCACACGATTCGATTCGTGCCGATGATCGATCGACAACCGTCTCTTGAATGGATTCGCACGAAGCCGTCGCTTGGGAACGAGGGCGGGGGACGCGCGGGTACTCGCGAACGATGCGAACGCGCGAGGTTACACGCTCTGCGCGCGGGGGGTTGTGCGGGTGAGGCGCGCGCGAGTATGATTCTCATGATGACGGCCGAGACGACGCCGGGACTCGACGGCGGACGGCGGCGTGCTAGGAATGGACTAGGTGTGATGATTGATGGACGATGGACGCGTTTGAATCACGGTTTTTTTCTCTGCGCACGAATTTTTCCACCCGTGACTCTGCCCTGGACGACGCTCGCGGCGCTCGGCGCGTCGACGTCGGCGCCGACGGCGAGTCGATCCAACGCGTTTTCTCCGTGCAGCTTTCGTCGCTCTTTCGCGCGGTCTCTGTACTGTGGAATAGTGAGCGAGACGGCGTGCACGTCGTCGACATCGGTCGTCGCGGGTGGTTTCGTCGTCGTCGTCGTCGTCGGTGCCGAGGAAACGGTGGCGACGACGGGTCGTTTGTCCTTTGTCTCGGCGGCGTCTCGCTCGGCGGCAGCACTTCGTTCGGCGTCTCGCTCGCTCTTCGCGTCCGAGCCCACGACGGTGTACTCCTGCGTTTTCTCGTTCCACGAGTACCACGACTTTGTCGCTGCGTTAAAGAATAAACCGGTGTTTGCATCGTACAAAACACCGGTCGTTTTGTGTCTATAATACCCCGTCGCCTCGTCGTAGACGTAATCGGAATCTCGAGCGCCGGCGGATTTCGTCATCGAGGACGCCGCGGTGGCCTGCAAAATCGCATTCGTCGCCGTGGAATTGACGGTGGACTGTTTCTGTGATCTCGCCGAGAATGAATAGTTCACCGAGAGCGCTCCGTGAGACCAGTCGTCGCGTAACGTCGCGCCGTTGAGCGCATCCTTGACGAGGGTGGCGTTTTCAATCGACGAACAATCGACAAACGCGAAACCTTTGCGTTGTCCGGTCGTCTTTTCCGTGGGAATCTGAATCGAGCGAATCTGTGACTTATCCAAGACGGTGGCGACCTTGTTTGCTATCTCCTCCTCCGTCACATCGAACGGGATGTTTTTGAGAAAGACGACTCGCGTGGCTTGACCAAACGCCGCGCCCGACGACTCGTCTCGACCCGTCTCTCTGCGCAGTTTCCCCGCGTCGTCTTCCGAAAAGCATTGAAAACACGCCGTTCTTCGAGCGAAATTAAACGCACCGCAGTGCGCGCAATCCCAATCGACCGCCACGGGCCGCTGGTCTGGCTGCGCGCGCGACATCTCAGGCGCCTCGCGAGGCGGCTGCGGCGACCGTCGTCGTTCGCGAGAGGGCGAACGCTTGCGCTCGCGAGAGAGCGAACGCCCGCGATCTCGATCGCGGTACCCATCGTACCGGTCTCTTCCGCCTCCTCGACGGTATGCGTCGTCGTCGCGATATCTCGGCGGCGAACGCCCGCGATAATTATCGCGCGGCGGCGGCGGTTCGCCGTTCCAGTCGTCTCTTCGATCGCGATACTCTCCGTACCGATACTCCCTCGCCCTCGGCGGAGATCGATCGCGGTATCCGTAACCGTATCGATCGTCTTCGTACCTCTCGTCGTATCGATACCAGTCGTCGTCTCGTCGTCGATCCCACCCTCTCGACGCCCCCTCGCGCTCGTCGTACCGCTCGTCGTACCGCTCGTCGCGGCGTCCCGTCCCGAATCTCGCGCGCCCGCCTCTTCCCTCGTCCGAGACCCCCTCCCCGAATCTCTGTCGCTTCATCGCGCGCCTTCTTCTTCGGCGAGGGTGGCGAGGGTTTAGCGAGGTGGATGAACGTTACGTAAATCTCTCGTTCGCCTGCGCGCGCATCGCGTACGTGTGCGTCGTCGTCAGCGTCGTCTGTCGATCGATTCATCATGATGCAGAGCGTCGAGGTCGATCATGGATGCGCTCGCGCAGCCGTCGCGGAGGCGTCGCGGAGGCCTCGCGCGCGCGCGATGACGAACCGAATGAATCAGTGTCGGCGTGTGATCGGTCTAGGAGCGCGCGCGACGGGACGGTGCCGACATGAACCGAGACGCGCGCGCTTCGACGTGTGAGGTTTGGCGGCGAACGCGCGCAGAGGGAGAGGAGAGAGACGACGCGTCGGTATCGTCGACTTACACGGCTACGGAGGAAGGGACCGCGCATTCTTTCGATCGGTCATCGTACGAGGTTGGCGAACAGGGCTTTCGGTTGGGAGAAGGCGATGGTGGAGGCGCCGACGACGACGCTCCACGCGCACGCGAACCAACCGACGGCGTAAAAGGCGGACGCCGCGACGGTCGGCGGGACGAGACCGCGCGAGAGAGTGCTCTCGGTGACGTCGATGGAGTCGTAACACCATGCTCCGATGCCGCACGAGAGTAAGAGAAGCGCGGGCGCGGCGATTTGGAGCGCCACTTTACACACCAGGTGGTTTGTCACACCGAGTTGTCTCTCGACGACGGCGCGTTCCGTCTCCGTCAGCCGCTCCTTGTCGTTGCCCTCTTTCACTTCGTACCACGTGATCAATCCACTATCTAAATACGCTTGCAGTAGTGGGTGCACGCTCATCAACAGACACAGACCGGAAACGACCAAGACGCCGCATCGCGCGTCTCGTTCCGCTCGCGGAGAGAGTCCGAGCGGTTCTGCCACCATGGACGGCGCGCTCACGACGAGGGACATCAGAGGCGCGGCGAACGCCGTGCGCAGAATAAACTTACGCCAGGATGGAACCGCAAACGTACCCGCGTATTTATTCGCCCACTCGGGCATCTGTGTCGCGAGCAAATAACACTTGATGACGCGAATCACGCTGGCGAAGAGTAAACCAGCGACGACGGCGGCAAATATTGAATACGTCAAACCTACGTGCAAGACGGTGACGCGAGGCGGCGTGAGCGTCGCCCCAGACGTCATCGCCATTCTCGCCGCGTATCTCTCCAGCGACGTGTTGAAATCGTTCGCGGCGCGCACGAGACGGAAATCCACCACCGCGCTCGGGGCGAGAAACACGACAAAGGTGGACGCCATCCACGCCGCGAACGCGAACGCCACCGCAATCTTCCGCTCCGTTCCCGGCGTCACCCGCGCGTCCATGTACGCCGAAAACAACGCCTTGAGCGCGAGCACGACCCCGAACATCGCCATCACCGGCGTTAACCCGTCTCTCGTCCCGAACGCTCGATCCGCCGTCGCGGCGCCGCCTCCGTTCGCCGCGAGCACGCACGTCAAAAACACAACCTGATCCAACTCTGGATACAATATCCGCCGTCGCAGACTCTCGAATCGCAAATCCACTCTCGCCACCGTCGTCGTCGCCATCTCTTTCGCCTCCGCGCGCTCTCGCGCCGCCCTCTTCGCCGCCCCTCGCCCCGCCGGCGTCGGCTCCTCGTCGACGCTCGGGACGTAAAAGTACGCCAACTTACCGCACACCGCTCGCGTGCCTCGCTCGAGTGCGACGTAGGAGGCGACGACAGTGATCATCGCGAACGGCGCCACCGCGCGCCACGACGCACCGCTCGTCGACGCCGTCGATTCGCCCGCATCCATCGCGTTCGACACCATGGATTCAATTCGTCCCTCGATGGACGACGCACCGCGAACGAACGCGCGTGGCGCGCGCGCGACGACGACGACGAAGACGCGACGCCCGCGGGACGCGACGCTCGCGGGACGCGATGACGCCGTCGCCGCCTCGCGCGCGACGAGGTATGGCGCCGTACATATATAAAACACCGTACGTCTAACAAACACAAACACCCCGTGGAGCCTCCAGGCGGGATCGATTCGCGCCGCGGCGACGTCACGCGCGCACGCGCGAGGAAGCGCGCGCGCGACGACCCGAACGATGCGCGCGATGCAGACGATCCAGACGCGCGGATGGACGACGAGACGACCGTCGACGACGACGACGACGACGACCGTGGAAAAGGCGCCGATGCCGCGGATTGGAAAAATATCTCAACCGGCGACGCCGGGGGTGCGCGCGACGGCGCGTGCTTCGACGAGAGCGCGCGCGGGGAATGATCGAGGCGATGGTTCCGTGCGCGGCGACGGTAAGGGCTGGCGCAGAACGATTTCGTCGTTCGCGGGCGTAGGGGATTCGTTCGATGAGTTTAAAGGCCTCTTCTCCTTGCCCAAGCGCCGGGCCAACGACGGCCAGCGGGAAGGCGGGTTGGGACTGGCCTTGGGCCACGACGACGACGATGACGAGATATCGGTGCACAAGAAAGACATGATGAAGGTGTTTTTACCGGTGGCGCTGTCAGCGGCGGTGGCGTCGGTGGGATATCTCGTCAACGTCGTGCGCATGAATGCGAAACACGGCGTGTCGGATTTATTGTACAAGCTCGTCTTCGACGACGTGTGGGCGAGCATCGCGATCACGGTGCTCTGTTTGTACACGAATTTTGCGCAGACGGCGGTGTCTTTGACGTTCACGACGGCGTCCAACTTTATCAGACCGACTCGCGTGAACATGCTCTGGTGGGTCTCTCTGTTCATTCAGCGATCCATCACGCACGTGACTACGATGATCAAGGTGACGCTCGTGTGGAGTCTGGGGAATCTCGTATGGTCGTTGATTCCGCTCGGAATCGATCTCATCAAAGTTGACAACGCGGCTTCGGACGGTACCGATCACGTGCACACGCTCTTGACAACCATGTTGGACGCGAATAACGACGGAATCGTCACCACCACCGAGGTGCAAATGTGGTTCGTCGCCAAGACGTTGCGTCTGCTGTGGTGCTTTTATTTCTTTCAAATCTCTCGATGGTTCATGGCGTTGAAATCGGCGCCGACGATTCAAGAGATGCGAACGAGAGGCACGAGTTACGATCGCGAAGACTTCATGTCGCAGGCACTCAGACATCATTTCGCCGGTTTACGCGGCGACCGAGGCGTGTCGTGGGATCAACAGGCGCGCAGCGCGCTCATCGATAAAGCGTTATCTATCGCGACATATCTGTTCGGTGCGTACTGGTGTTTGAGCTCTTTGGGCGTGAACATGACCGGTCTTCTCGCCGTCGGAGGGGTGTCCGGTATCGCCATCGGTTTCGCCGCCCAAAAACTCGTCAGTAACTGCATCGGCGGTATCTTAATCTTTGTCACGCAGCCCTTCGTCGAGGGAGACCACGTACAATTCGGAGGTATCGAGGGCCGAGTCGAGCTCGTCGGCTGGCACTCGACGAGAATATCGTCGCTCGAGGACGGTTTCTCGTACATCGTCCCCAACACCGACGTTCTCGGCTCGGCGCTCAGAAATCTCTCTCGACGCGAGTACATCCCAATCAAGGAGACGATTCCGTTCCCAGACTCGATCAAGACGAAAGATCAGGTGCAAAAGTTTATGGATGACATCACCAAACTCGTCGTGGACACCGTTGATGCGTGGAGCGTGCGTAAACCCGTCGTACACATGACATTTGACGGTCTCACGCCGAAGATTCGCATCAAAGCCTTCATCGACGGCGCAAAGGATAAAAACAAGGCGGATGAGTTGACTGTAGAACTCATGCGTGGCATCGTCGAAAAGTTGGACCATCCGTCCGCCGCGCGGGCGATAGAGTGATGCGCAAGACTGTGGATTAATAATTTCATCATTCCGTAACCACTGTTGATATCAAATGCCAAGAAATATGACTAAGTTGTCGCGTGCCTCGAGAAAGGCATTCTATAGTTTACTCTGCCCGATGCCGAAAACGGCGGAGCGTACCTGCGCTGCCGCGCGCGCGCCCGTCTCCATCGCTCCTTGGAGACACGGATTCACGCCAGTGTGCGTCGCTTCGCCGGCGAAAAAGAGCGTGTTGGACACGGGCGCGGCCAAAAGCGCCCTTGAGTCGCCGGCGTTCACCGTCGGGTGCGTGTACGCGCCCTGCACCAACCTCTCTTGCGACCAACCGACGTACTTCATCGTGGTGATGTGTTCCTTGCACGAGACGTTGAAGATGGTGTCGAGTTGGTCTATCGCGCGCCGGAACATGACGTCTCGGTTCATCTTGTCCAACTCATCCGCGAGATCACCGGCGATGAAAAACGTCACCAAACCGACGGTTTCCGCTACCAATTTCGCCTCTCGACTCGTCGCGACTTCGCGCGCGAGCGGTGATTTCGGATACTTTGTGATCCAAAACTCGGGTAAGAAGCAATTCGTACACACGACGTCGAAGACATCCTCCGGCCACACTACTTTACGGAACCCCACGAAGAGTTTCGCCGCGTTTCCGATCTGAATCGTCTCCACCGCGCGCGTCTTCGCCGCCGGCAACCGCGGAATGAACCGCACTCGATTCTCCGTGTTGTTTGGACGAAGCGCCGTGATGGGGAGCGCCACGATGCACTTTTTCGCGGTGATGACCTCTTTCCCGCCTCGTCGCGTCACGCGCACCACTCCCGGAGTGGAGTAATCCACACTCTCAATCTCCCAATTTGTCCGCACGTCCAAACCGTCGGCGAGCGCGAGCGCCACTTCGCGCAGCGGTCGATCCAGCACCAAGTACTTCTCCCCGTAAATCCAACTCTTCTTCTCCTCGATGAGTTCGCGCATGCCCAAATGTCTCAACGACGAACCAAAATCATTCGCATAAATATTCTCCGCCAATTTAATCACGCTGTCCGACGCGCGCACCGTGTTCGTCAACCACCCCAGCGCCGTCTCGTCGGCGTCCTCCTCTCCCGGCGCCCCCGGAAGTTCGTCGAACAGTCGGTGCACGCGCCGCACGTCGCTCGACCTCGCCTCCGCCTCATCCGCGCGCATGAGCCCCCCCTCGCTCCCTCCCAGGTAATACCTATCCGGCCACTCCCTCTCCGTCGTACCGAACCCGTGATTATCGATGAATCGTTTCAGCACGCTCCGTTCGTCCCCGTGCGCGAACTCCGGTCCCAGATTCACGTCCCACGGCGCCGCGTCTCTCGCCGCGCGCACGCGTCCGCCCACCTCGTCTCTCGCTTCGAGCACCACCGCGCGCATCCGTCGAAACGCACCCCTCGGAGACGCCCCCTCGCCGTCGTCCACCTCTTCCCCCTCGCGCGTCGCTCCCGACCGACGCCGACCGCGTCCATCGTCGTCGTCGTCATCGCCGCCGCCTCGCGTCACCGGTGATTCCGGCGCGCGCATCGTCGCGCACCTCGCCGCGTGTAATCCCGCGACGCCGGCGCCGAGGACGACGACGTCCACCGTCGACGTCTCCGACATCCTCGTCGACGTGACGGCTCGGCTCGATGTGTCGGTCGCGCGCGAACGCGACGACGAACGCGCGAGGCGAGGCGAAGGGTCGTGACTCGTCATCATGAATGATGAATGATGAATGATGACGCGATGACGCGAGACGGTGACGCGCGACCGACCGACCGACCGACCGACCGACCGACCGACCCGGGGAGTCTACGCGAACCAAGGCGCGTCCGGGTGGTCGATTGCATTCATTCATTCATTCGATCCTCTCCTCTCATTCATCTCATTCATTCAATCCATGGGTGTCTCGGGCCGAGTGGTGCGATGGGTGGGGATGTGTGAACGGGGGTGTGATGCGTCGATGATGATGCTCGGACCGCCGACGGCGGTGTTCGGGATTGTGTTGACGCTGGGAATCGCGCGAGAGACGGTGGAGGCCACGTGTGGGGCGCTGCGGGGGAGAGGGGAGGTCGGGGCGGCGGCGGCGTGCGCGCGGGCGACGGTGGCGTGCGCGGCGAACGCGTTGTTTAATCACGCGGCGTGCGCGATGACGAGACCGGGTGGGCCGAGAGACGCGGAAGCGAGGCGAGCGATGGAGCGAAGGATGAAGGAACGCGCGCAGGAGGACGCGGAGAGCGGTGGGGGGTTGCGGAAAGCGGTGGAGGAGGGACGGTACTGCGAGACGTGCGACTGTCCAAAGCCGGACATGTGTCATCACTGCTCGGTGTGTAAAAAGTGCGTGTTGAAGATGGATCATCACTGTCCGTGGGTGATGAATTGCGTGGGGGTGAGGAATTATAGGTATTTTTTCAATTTCATCTTTTACGCGTGGTTTGGGTGCGCGACGGCGGCGCTCGGCGGCGCGGCGGTGTTGCTCGGAACGCCGAGGGAGACGCCGACGTCGGAGGAGACGCTTCGACGCGTCGTCTTCGTCACCATCATGGCGGTGGCGGTGCTGTGCGCGCTGACGTTTTTAGTGACGTGGCAAGCGTATATCGCGTTGACGGGACAGACGACGATCGATTACTACGACTGGAGAGACGCGGCGAACGAATTAAAGGCGAGAGGCGCGACGCCTCCAAAAAAGACACCCTTCGATCGAGGACCCGTCAAGAATTGGCAGGACGTCTTCGACGAGCGCGGGAGGTTTTGGTACCTCGCGTGGGCGTTACCTCGTTTCCGTCCGCATTCGGGGTCGGGGGTGTACTACAAAGAATTCGGACCGCGCGCGCTCTGAGCGAGCGACGGCGGCGCGTAGACTAGGCGTGTTTAGATTTTAAACATTGTTTCAACAGACAGATAGACAGACGATGACGAATACAACACGAGACCGACTCGCTCACTTTCGAGTCAAGATGCCGCCGATATTTTCTCGCAGTTCCTCTTCGCTCACCTCGTCGTAATCGGTGGCTTGAATCTCCACCGCGATGCCCGACAGTCGTCCCTTGAAGAAATCCTTGGTGGACGCGTATAACATCTTACTCTTCAGACGCGCGGAATCCGGGTTCCACACGATGAAGACGAGCTTTCTGAACTCACACTCCTCCGAATTGACGTATCGGTAATCGTACACGGCGTATCGACAATCATCCTCCGGAAGCGCGGCGACGAAGTCTTCGTAAGCGCCGTCGACGGCTCCCGTGGCAGCGGTGAGCACGGACCCCTCCGTCTCTTCCACGCGAAACGTCGCCCACTGCAGATCGCTCGTGCGCATCTTCACCTTGTTAAAAACCGTCAAACAATCATCCGTGACGGCGACGCCGCTCAGACTCTTCCCCGTCGCCGCGGGCGCGCCTCGCTCGACCGGCGGCGGAGGCGCCTCGGGTGCGGGTGCGGGCGCGCTCGGAGGCGGCGCCACCGGTGCCTCCGAGCGTTCGTTCGCATCACCATCCTTCCCATCGCTCTCCTCCTGCACTCCTCCTATTTTCGTCATAAACGTCGGTCTCGCCGCCGCGCTCTTCTCGACGTTGAATCGTCCCTCGCGCGTCGTCGTCTCTCTCAACACCTCCAATTCCTCCCCATCCCCCACGTTTTCGCACAGTAATCGCTCCACATCACCGCTCACGCTCAACGCACCCTCTCGCATCGCTCGCAACATCGCTCGACGCACGCCATCGACGTCAGACGCGCTCAACACACCGGATGCATTCGCCTGGGCGATCTTGTGCGTGAACAGAAACCAGTCTTTCGCGCGCGCGTATTCGTCGACGGTGATGAGACCGGCGTCGAGCGCGGACTTGACCGAGGCGAGGGATTCCATGGTATCGTTCGCGCGGTCGTTCGGTCGGTTCGTCCCCGATCGGTCCTCGGTTCGCGCGCGGTGAATGACGCGTTCCCAACGGCTTTCGGTGGGGAAAATGCAAAAAAATCAGACGCGAGGGAAGAGAGAGGGAAGAGAGAGACTATCGGTACTACGGGGCTACCGTCGCGGGTGTGCGTGACACCTCGCGACGAGGATAATCGCGCGGGTTCGTGGACGGTCGGTGGACGGTGGGAACGGCGCGCGTCCTACGGGTGGTCGCGCGCGTCTTCGAGGAACGCGGCGACGGCGTCGTCAAGCTCGGCGAGCACATCCGTGGAATCGAGTCGGGCGGCAAAGAAACCGCGGAGGTGCGCGGCGAGCTCGTAGGCGGTGGATTCGCGAATTTCTTGGCGCGTGCGTCGCGTCGTCGTCGTCGTCGTCGGGGGCGGCGGGGGCGTCGTCGGGGGCTCGGACGGCGCGTTCGGCGCGGCGGCGGGCGGGACGCCGGTCTTCGTCGGCGTCGGCGGCGTCTTCGTCGGCGTCGCCGCTGCGGGCGACGCGGCGACCGGCGTCACCGGCGGTAAATCCCCCACTCGCGTCGGTTCGCGAGGCGACGCGTCTTTACTGAGAATGGACAGTCGCGAGGCGCAGAGCAACACGCACTCCAACTCGTACGTCTCCACAAGCCTCTTGGACTCCTCGGGGGAGATCATCCCCCCCGCCGACCCGAGACAATCCTCCACGAGCGTCAAAAGCGCCGTCGCGTCGACGCGAGTCGCCTCCTGCGCGACGAACCGATCGAAATCGACTAAATATTGGAACGCGCGTTCGCCGCACTCCGTCACCGCCGTCCACGAGCGGTGAAATCGACGGCTGAGTTGCATCCCTTCACCGCTCGTCGACGCCGCGAGCTCTCGAACGTCGTTCAGGAGTCCCGCTCGCAAGGTCTCACACCGATGTAAACACCGCATGACGGCCTCTTTCGCCATCTTCGCGCCGTGTCTCGACGCCTCGCGCGCGCGTCCCAGCTCCTCCTCCAACAACGTCCTCGACGCCGCCACCTCCTCGTGAAACCGCCACTGACGCTCACCGAGCGCGTGTAATCGCTCCGACACCTCCTCTATCCAATCCTCCGTCGTCCCGCGCATCTCCTCGGCGTGTCGCGACGCCTCGCCGACGTATTCGAGCTGGAACCGTCCCGCATTCGTCCTCGCCGCGCGCACCGCCTCCGCCGCCTCCTCGCGCGTCGTGTAGCGCACGCTCGGGGCGTTTTCACCCCCCATCGGCAACGTCGACGCCATCGCGGTCCCGTCGCGTCGAGGTGTCCCGTCGAGGCGCGCGCGAGAGGGACGCACACCCCGACGCGCCGAGGTTGGAAATGTCGCGCGCATCCACGTCCTCGCGCGCGTCCACGTCCTCGCGCGCGACGCGCGAGACGTCGAGACGCGTGTCTTCGTCCACGTCCTCGCGTCTCGCGCGCGCTCGCGTCTCGCGCGCGCGGTGGCGGCGCATCGTTCGCGCGCGGTCGTTATCCGTCCCCACCGGCGACGACGGGGACACGCCGTCGACGCGCGCGTGGCGCGCGTGGCTGGCCGATGCGGTGGAGGCGGAGAACGCGGAGGCCGTGCGCGTGTGCGCGCGCATGTCCTCGGCGTCAGTCCGGGATGTGGTACGGTGCATGCGAAGACGCGCGTTGGCGTCGCCCACGCCGCCGGCTGACGCGACGTTTCAAGCGTTGTGCGAAACGCTTCTGGAGATTGAACGACGAAGCGATGGGGCGCAGACGAGCGATGTGGTCGACTCGCACACGTTGTTTGACGCGGTGTGTTGGGGCGCCAAGTACGGACGAGCGGAATCGATCGCGTATTTATTAGACGCCGACGGGGCGACGATTGCGGCGGCGAGACGAGGCGGAACGCGAGACGACCGCGCGTCGGCGCTCATGTGCGTCCTGTACGGCGCGTCGCAGGCGCTAACGCCGACGCAATTGAGTAAAGCGAGCGATGGTTTAGGGATCAGATCGGCGGACGACGCCGAGGTGCTCGCGAGCACTCGACAGAGGTACCTCGACGCGTTCGCCGCGCTCGCGTCTCGAGATTTCGGCGAACCCATCGACGCTCGAGATAAACGAGGATGGACCCCGCTCACGTACGTCTGTCGACACGCCACCGCTCTGGGGGACGAGTTCATCTCGGCTGTTCTCGACGCCGGCGCCGACGTCGATCATCCGTGCGCCAGAGGCACGCCGGCCCTCGTCCACGCCGCCGCCGCCGATTCCGCCGCCGCCGCCGCCGCGCTCCTCTCGCGAGGCGCCGACGTCTCGGCGCGCGACGCCGAGGGATGGACCGCCGCCATGGTCGCCGCGTTTAGAAATCCCGCCAACGTTCGCCTACAAGCCGTGTTGATCGATCGCGCGGCGTCCTCCTAGTCACGCGTCGCGAAAAAGTGTCCCGAGGATGCGAAACGTGACAAAAGTCATCACGAAGACTCCTCACTCATCTTCGTCGTCACACCGTCGCGTCACGCGTTCGACCGTTCCCGCGCGTTCGAAACGCTCGAAGCGTACGACCCGCGCATGTCTCTCTCGCTCTCTCGCGCGACGATCGCGACGATCGCGACGCGACGGGCGCCCTCGACCCATCGCAACCCTATCGGGAGACGCCACCGAGGGCGAGGGAGGATGACGACGAGCGCGGCGACGGGATCGGTGAGCGAGACGTTCGCGAGTGTGCTCGAGGAAAAGAAGCGAGCGTTCATTCCGTTCATCTGCGCGGGTGATCCGAATTTGGACGCGACGAAGAAGGCGCTGAAGGTGTTGGACGACGCCGGGGCGGATATCATCGAGCTCGGCGTGCCGTACAGCGACCCGTTGGCGGATGGACCGGTGATTCAAGCGTCGGCGACGCGAGCGTTGGCGAACGGGGCGACGCTGAATAAAGTGATCGATCTGGTGCGAGAGGTGTCGCCGACGATCGCGGCGCCGATCGTGATGTTTACGTATTATAATCCAATCTACCAGCGAGGCGTCGACGCCTTTTGCCGGGACATCGCGGCGGCGGGGGCGAAGGGGTTGCTCGTGCCGGATATTCCGCTCGAGGAGACGTACGAGGTGAGCGAGATCGCGTCCAAGCATGGAATCGAGCTCGTGTTGCTCTCTACGCCGACGACGCCCGTGGAGCGCGCGAAGAAGATCGCCATGGCGACGAAGGGGTTCGTCTACCTCGTCTCCGTCACCGGCGTCACGGGGGTGCAAACGAACGTCGCCACGCGCGTCGAGCAATTGGTTGAGGAGTTGAGAAGCGTGACGGATAAGCCCATCGCGGTCGGTTTCGGGGTGAGCGAGTCCAAGCACGCGAAGCAAATCGTGGATTGGGGCGCCGACGGCGTCATCGTCGGTTCGGCGCTCGTGCGCGCGCTCGGCGAGGCGGAGACCCCGGAGAAGGGTCTCGCCGCGCTCAAGGCCAAGGCGGAGGACCTTCGCGCCGGTGCCACGCTCTAGTTACTCGGCTCTAGCTCTCACGTAAGGTACACGTACGCACATTCATTTTTTTTGTTTCGTCTTCGCGCGGTTCCTCACCGACCCACCGACTCTAAATACGCCCTGATCTTCGCGTCGTTCTCCGTGAGCGCGCTCGAATCTCTCAGCGCTTTCCCCCCCGCCTCCCACTTCAAGTAATCTCCGAAATTCTTCTCGTTGTATCGATCCAATCGCTCCTTGGCGCGCGTTTCGCGCGCGTTTGCAGATTTTTCCACTAATCGCGCCACAAAGGCATTGTCCGGCGTTTCGTTCGCCTCGAGCGCGCGCGCGACGTCGCTCGTCGTCGTCGTCGACATCGTCGCCATCATAATCGCCACGACCGTCGATATCGTCTCGCGCGGCGGCCGCGACGCGCGCGCGCGCGCTCGAGACGACGACATGGACGACGACGTCCGAATCGCCCGTCTCGAGCCTTGGCGCGTCGAGCGCGAGGCGCCGCGCCGAGACGCGCCGAGACGCGAGACGCGGTGCGGTGCGATGGGAACGCGCGCGAGAGACATTCGAACGTCGATCGACCGACGAGGTGGAACGAAGGAAGGAAAGAACGACGCGCGCGGGCGTGTGCGGAGAGGACGCGTCGCCGAACGAAGACGGCGAGACCGCGCGAGACGCGCGCGACCAGGGTTTGGGCGCGCGGCGGCGCCGATCGATCGAACGATCGATCGATCCATCATCGTCATCGAATCTGTACATTTGCAACGTGTGCGCGTTCGCGCGCGATCGGTGTCTCGCGCGAACGACAAAATAGTCCTCGTCGGTCGCTCCTACGCCCCCATGTTGAGCGACATCAATTCCGCGAGCGTCTTGGTCTCGCGCAGTCGCTTGAGTTCGGCGGCGTGCGCCTTTTCCGTCTTACGAATGGAAAACACCGACCATGCGAAAGCGGCGATCTACACGCGTCATCATCACCATCGTCAGTCTCTCTCGCGCCCACACACGCGCCCACGGATGGATACATCCTCTCGAATCATTCCTCGAATCGCGCGCGTCTCGCCGCGTCTCGCGCCCTCGCGTCCGATCCGAATCCACCCCTTCCTTCGCTCTCCCTCCCGCGATCGACGTCTCCACGCTCGAGTCCTCGCGACACCCAATATCCACACATCCCATCCCATCCCATCCACCATCGCTCACACGCACCAAACACATCAAAAACACGCTCGGCCCGTATTCCCAATCGGATTCCCCCGGTGGCGCCTCCACCTTGTACACGATCCCGTCGAGGATGAACATCACCAGGGCCCAGGAAAACATGAACCACACGGTGACGTGTCGTCCGACGAACGTGCTCTTTTCGAGCTCCTCCTTGGTCACCATCGCGTCGTCTCTCCTCTCTTCGCGCTCGTCGACGACTGTCGTCGACGTCCCGTCCCCGTCCCCGTCCCCGTCCCCGTCCCTCCCGTCTCGCCGCCTCGCGGTCGTCGACCGACCCTTTGGACGCGCGGGACCTCGACCTCGACCTCGACCTCGACCCGGGCGGGCGGGCGGGCGCGATCTGTGATACTCTCTCTCTCTCTCTCTACTCTTGGTGTATTTGTATGTTTGAATATGGAGTGTATGTCCGAGACGAGTACTACTCTGTGTGATGGGCTGTGCGGTGCCGCGCGCGAGCCTTCCTTCCGGGGGATGGCCGTCGCCGTGCCCTCCCCCCTCTCTCGGTGAGTCATGATCGGTGGATGCGGCCCGACCGTCCACGCGATCGGGGTGGTGCGAACGCGTGAAGTGCGTGCGTGCGTGTTGACGATTGATTGATTGATTGATGAGTGGGATGGATTGATTGATGACGATCGATCGACGGGACGCGTCGTCGCGCGAGAATCTACGGACGAGGACGAGGATGTCGATCGAGGGGGAGACGACGTCGTCGAAGACGACGACGACGACGACGTCTTCGAAGACGACGTCTTCGAAGACGACGACGACGACAGATCCGAAGACGAGGAAAGATGATGACGACGATGGCGATGGTGGGAAAACGACCAAGGGCGAGGGAAGGGGGAGGAAGAGGAACGAGAGGAAGAAGAAGAAGAAGGAGGAGAAG